>Ga0207964_1000063_pt1 | contig 39608 bp, 43 predicted proteins | sample Knorr_S23_td_250_FD_185608 | JGI IMG/M metagenome (GOLD analysis project Ga0207964, IMG submission 185608) | Marine microbial communities from Southern Atlantic Ocean transect - Knorr_S23_td_250_ad_251m_LV_A (SPAdes) (version 2) | ecosystem: Environmental > Aquatic > Marine > Oceanic | place...
ATGAATCTAACCCACCTGAAACCAATACAACTGCTTTTTTTGTCATCTTTTAACGCCCCTGCTCGTCGCCCCAAATCACTTTATGGGTTTGCAACTGCATACGAACTTTTAACCTATCCTCTAAAATCCACTGAGCCAATTGTTTAGGTGATAACTGCCCTTGGCTGGGTGAAAATAAAATTTCTGCTCCCGTGTCAGGTAACCGCAGTCGATCGATCTGCATGCAACTCCAGTCATAATCTTTACGATCACAGATAACAAACTTTACTTCGTCCTCTGGCTGAAGGTAGTTGATATTCTCATACAGGTTGCGGCCTACCTCTCCTGAACCCGGTGTTTTTAGATCGACGATTTTTATCACTCGCGGATCAACATCTTGAGTAGACATTGCACCACTTGTTTCCAGCGAAACTCGATAGCCAAGATCACAAAGCTGCTTTAGAAGCTCTATGCACTGAGGCTGCGCCAATGGCTCACCACCCGTTACTGTAATAAAATCAGTCTGATAATCAGCAACCGTATTCAGTATCTCTTGAATAGCTATTCTCTCCCCACCTTCAAAGGCATAGGCAGTATCGCAATAGTCACAGCGCAGAGGACAACCCGTTAGCCTAACAAAAACAGTGGGCAAGCCCGTAGTGGTGGTCTCACCCTGAAGAGAATGAAAGATTTCGGTAATTCTTAAAGAATGATTTTCCATAGAAATAAACTTAACCAACTAAGGCTAAGGCTTTAAAGACCTTTGGCCTTTAGGTAAGCTTTTGCCTTGGCTCCAGCACCGCCATTACTTTGTGCGGCTTCTTTCAACAGTGCAATAGCTCGTTTGTTATCGCCTTGCTTATGATAGAGCTTTCCAAGTTTGTAGCGCGCGTCCATAGCCTTGCTGTGATCACTGTAACTGTTAACCACAACTTCAAAAGAGTCAACTGCAAGCCCCATCTCACCCCTAAACTCATATATTTCACCCAACCAATAATGGGCATTGGCTGAATAGGGGCTTTGATCAAAGCTAAGAATATGATTTTTGAAGGCTGCAATGGCACCATCAAAATCCCTCTCTTTGAGCAGTTTGCTAGAGGCTAAATAGTCTGCCTCTATATCTTCAGGCGTAATTATTATGGGAGATTGTAGCGATTGAAGGCCGTCTGCTGTTAACTGTCCCACCGGTGGGACAGCAGTATTTAGGATAGTTTCTTCGCTAACTGGAATGATATTAGATCTAGTCGAGGCAATTGCTGTCAAGCGACGATCAATATCCAAATAATCGTCCATTTGTAGCTGTTTAATCTGTTGCAACTGATAAGAAAGTTCTTCAACCTTACCTCGAAGCATTTTGACTTCATCTTTTAATACCTGCATCTGATAGAACTGCTCGGCTCGCTGAACACTACTAGCACTTGGCTTTTGCTGCCTATCAGAACCTGTTGCGTTATTTAACTCAACAACAGGAGATAGTGGCTGTGCAACAAGCTGCGAAGACAGCATACCGGCAATCACTATATAAAATTTGTTTTTCATATTCACTGCACTCAAACAGGTATTAGAGGGTGCGAATACCTCACCCTCTTATCAAGCTTACTCAGGTTGTGACTATTTAAGCTCTACTCGACGATTTAATCGCCATGCATCGTCATCACTACCATAGGCTGCTGCGCGCTCTTCACCAAAGCTTATAACTTCAATTCTATCGCTAGCCACACCTTGCATTACCAAGAACTCTTTAACCGAAGTAGCACGACGCTCACCCAGTGCCATATTGTACTCGCGCGTTCCTCGCTCGTCAGCATGGCCTTCTAGGCGAACTGAACGTGTATTGCCGGCAAGAACAACCGCATTCTCAAGAAGATCTGCTCGCGACTCAGCCGTCAATAATGCTTTGTCAAAATCGAAATAAAATACAGTGGCTACATCCACTACCACAGGTACAACTTCAACTTCAGCAGATTCAACTTCAGCCGTTTTAACATCAGCATTGTCAATTTCAGTCGTGTCAATCTCAGTCGTTTCAGACTCTGAGTCATACACTGGCGATGAACTACAGCCAGTCAAGATTGTGATAGCAAGCAAAGATGCATATAAATTTATGCGGGTTTTCATGATTGTTAACTCCTTTGAGTAACGCTTTAAGTTTATTTAATAGTTTAACGTAAGAATGGTGACCATGCAGGCTCCCTGACATCACCTAACTTTGCTGGTAGGTTATATTTTACACCAGCATCAACCGAAACTGCAGCAAGAATCCCTCTATCATTATACTTAGTAGCATACATTAGAATAGCACCATTAGGTGCAACAGATGGTGATTCATCCAATGTAGTTTCAGTTAATTCTATAAGCCGCCTTGTTTTAAGGTCTAGTACTGCAATATGGAATACACTTGATGAGCGATGAACCATCGCCATCGTACGCCCGTCTGGCGCAATACTGGCCCGAGCATTGTAGTTGCCTTGAAAGGTTATACGCTGGACCGTTCGGTCGGCTAATTTAAGCTTGTATATCTGCGGCGTACCACCCCGGTCAGAGGTGAATAATATATGCTTGCCGTCTGGCATCCATGTTGGCTCGGTATCAATTGCAAAGTGGCGTGTCAGCCTTGTTAATTTTCTTGAGGCCAATTCAAGGCTATATATTTCAGGATTGCCATCTTTCGATAGCACCATCGCAATGGTTGAGCCATCGGGAGACCACGAGGGTGCACCATTAAGCCCCTTAAAATCGGTGAGCTGCTCACGCGTTGCTGTGGCTAAATTTTGCCTAAAAATTGCTGGTCGTCCAGTTTCAAAGGATACATAAGCTAGCGCCTTTCCATCGGGTGACCAATTAGGTGACATAATCGGCTGCTTGGACTCTAACATTAGACTTTCACGGGCACCGTCTGCATCCGCAACCTGAAGTCTGTAGGTGAAATCATCCCCTTCTCTAATCACTGAAACATAGGCAAGTCGAGTGGAGAACGCACCTCTAATACCTGTGATAGATTTATAAATTTTATCGCTGGCAGAATGTGCTAGGTCTCGAATCTTGGTAGCCGATGATCGCACCCTGTGGGTAAACTGTACTTTTTGAGAATTGATACTTAGCAGGCTTAATTCCAGCTCATAACGCTCATCAGGTAAAACCGACATAGAGCCTACAACCAGATATTCAGCCCCAAGAAGACGCCAATCCCTGAAGTACACATCAGATGAGTTTGATGGGAACGCCAACATATCCTTGCGCGGAATTAATCTGAATAAACCACTGCGACGCAAATCAGATTCAACAATATCAGCAATATCTTCATTAATTTTTAAACCATTGAGATCAAAAGGCGATAAGGCTATCACCGTGGGCTTATCGTTGCCCTCGGTCACTCTTATAACCAATTCACCATAGGCGTTGCTTGCTATTAACAGCGCTATTAGCAACATTGAATACTGTCTAATAAAGGTCACTCTTTGGTCTCCATAAAGCTTATTTAAAGCCTTAAGTCTTCGGGGTTAAATACTATTTTCACACTGCGAAAATACTGTTCAAAAATTCTCGGCTCCATCCTCTGAAGCTCAGAAAATGGCTCAGCTTTGCGAACTGCCTGCTCCACTGAGAGGTCAAAAGCAGGGTCGCCGCTAGATTCTAAAATCTCTACACCTACTATTCGACCCGTAGGTACCAGTCTAAGTTCAATTAATGTTTCCATATTTCGCCGTGCACTTTTGGGGCGATTCCATTGCTGCGATATTTGCGCTTGAATCAACTGCAAATAGCTATTTGCGGCTTGCTTGTCTTCCTTGGCCATAATAAGCGCTTGTTCTTTTCGCAACTGCTCTGCTTTTTCAGCTTGCTTACGAACGCGCTCTTCATCAGCTTTGCGTTTCTTTTCCTCGAGATCCTTGCGCGCTTTTTCCGCTTTTTGCTGGTCTTTTAGTAGCTGGGCTTTGCGCTCTGATTCTAATTTCTGCTGAGCCAGTTTCTTTTCTTTAGCTCTACGCTTATCAATTTCTCGTTGCTTGGCGACCTTATCAACGGATGGTGTAATTTTTGGCTTTTTAACGGCTTTCTTTTTTGGCGCAAGCTCAATTAATTCCGCTTGAATATATTGTGGCTGAACAATAGTTTTTTTAGTCTCAGGCTGCCAATTGGCCAATACCGCAGCTATAACAACAGCATGCAGCCCAACACTTGCAATAGCTGCAATAAAATAACCACTTCGAGCGTCTATCATTGGGATTTTGAGGGCTCGGTCACCAAGCCTACTGAGGCTGCTCCTGCAAGCTGAAGTTGACTCATTAAATCCACAACCGAACCATAATCAACTTTGGCATCTCCCCAGACTAAAACCGGTGTATTTGGTTTTTGCCGCAATACTTTTGCAACTCTATCTTTTATAAAAGACAGACTGTTGGCTATATTGGTTCCATTTTCATCAATCCAATAGGTTCCATCGGGCTTAATAGAAACAATAAGAGGCTCTTGCTTTTGCTTATCCATAGGCGCAGAGTTTGCTACTGGCAAATCAACTTTTACACCCTGCATTAGCAAGGGCGCTGTCACCATAAAAACAACAAGCAATACTAGGGTAACATCGATGTAAGGCACTACATTGATCTCGGCAACTAACTTGCGTTTGGCTCGTTTATTTTTCACTCTAAGCTCTCTCTTAACTCTCTAGCCTGAATGCACCTGTCGATGCAAAATACTGGAAAATTCTTCGGCAAATGTTTCATAACAGGCGTTCATTGTTTCAACTTTTGCAGCATATCGGTTGTAGGCTAGCACCGCTGGAATAGCGGCAAATAGACCCATTGCCGTTGCGATAAGTGCTTCAGAGATTCCTGGCGCCACGGTAGCAAGCGTTGCCTGTTGTACCATGGCAAGACCGCGGAATGAATTCATAATTCCCCATACGGTGCCAAATAAACCTATGTACGGGCTAACTGATGCAACACTGGCGAGAAAAGGCAGATTGGCGCTTAGCTTTTCCTCTTCTCGTGAAAGAGCGACACGCATGGCGCGATCAGTACCCTCCATGACTGCATCAGGGTCTGCTCGATCACTCTCAGTTAGACGTGTAAATTCTCGAAAACCGGCACGAAAAACATTTTCAATACCCTGCCCGCCACCGTTTTCTTGCGCTAGCTGTGAGAGTTCTCTGTAGAGGTTATTAAGATCCACACCCGACCAAAAAGTATCTTCAAAGTTTTTAAAGTCGCGCTCAGCATTGCGTAAATATAGTCCGCGCTGCACAATCATAATCCACGAAATAACTGATGCGATAAACAATATGGCCATAACCAGCTGCACTAGTAGACTTGCATCAAGTATTAACGAGAGGATTGATAAATTTTCTTCACTCACTGTTTAGCTCCGGTTTAACACAGGTAATTTTTTAGGGTTTGGTAAATATCTGCTGGCATAGCCTGAGGCCGCTTAGCATCATTACTTATACAGGCAATTTTGACCTTCGCTTCAACCAAAAGATCCCCATCTCTAGAAATATTTTGCTGCATTTCAAAACTTGCCTTAGATAATTTGATTAAATTGGCGGAAATATCGAGAACATCATCCAATACAGCTGGCTTTTGATAGACCAACTCAACACGGCGAACTACAAATTGCAAACCATCAAATAATGCAGGTTTATCGTAACCTAGGCTACGCAAAAATTCGGTTCGCGCCCGCTCCATATACTTTAGGTAGTTGGCATAAAATACGATGCCGCCAGCGTCGGTATCTTCAACATATACCCGCGTTTGATGACTAAATACTTGAGTATCTTTACTCACTAAGGCCATCCATCTGTTCCTGAAGACGCTTAGGGCTAGCTAAACCAAAATGCTCATAGGCCATTCGCGTTGCCATACGGCCTCTTGATGTACGCATTAAAAACCCCTGCTGTATAAGGTAGGGCTCTAGCACATCTTCAATGGTTCCACGCTCTTCACTAATAGCCGCCGCTAAACTATCTACACCGGCAGGACCACCATCAAATTTTTCCATTAAAGTAAGCAGAAGACGTCGATCCAAATGATCGAAGCCATTTTTATCCACGTTAAGCATATTGAGTGCTGCATCGGCAATGTCAACCGTCACTTTGCCATCCGCTTTCACTTCGGCGTAGTCTCTTACACGCCTTAACAGTCGATTAGCAATTCGAGGGGTGCCTCTGGAACGACAGGCAATCTCTTTAGCGCCAGCAGCATCAATAGGGACATCTAGAATATCGCCAGCACGGGCGACAATTTTTGCCAAATCGTCAATTGAATAAAACTCTAGACGTTGCACTATTCCAAAACGATCTCTTAAAGGCGAAGTCAGCAACCCCGCACGGGTTGTGGCACCCACCAGTGTAAAGGGCGGAAGGTCCAACTTAATTGACCTGGCCGCTGGCCCTTCTCCAATTACAATATCTAGCTGATAGTCCTCAAGCGCGGGATATAGTATTTCTTCAACCACGGGGCTTAGGCGATGAATTTCATCAATAAAGAGCACATCACCCTCTTCTAGATTAGTCAGCAATGCAGCAAGGTCACCTGCTTTTTCAAGCACTGGCCCAGAGGTGGTTTTAAGATCCACTTCCATTTCATTGGCGATAATATGTGCAAGGGTTGTTTTACCCAATCCAGGAGGCCCAAAAACCAAACAGTGATCAAGCGGTTCATTACGCTTGCGTGCTGCCTCAATAAAAATTTGCAACTGCTCTTTGACTACCGGTTGACCCACATAGTCGACAAGCGTTACCGGCCTTAAAGCGCGGTCAAAACGCTCCTCTGTAGGTGATCCTGTGGCTGAAATAAGTCGATCTGGTTCTATCATTGGGCACTGTCTCGAGTCTATAGGTAAGGATACATGGCTGAGGGTAAATTTACACTAGTAAAATAACTAGGGTAGAGGTCATTTACACCATGGATTTTAATGCCGCCCGAATCAGTTGCTCGGCATTGGTAATGTGATCACCAGCAACCCGATTGACCATTTTTGCAGCATCCTGCGGCCGATAGCCTAAGGCTGTTAGTGCACTCTCTGCCTCTAGGCTAATATCTTGAGTTACTTTCTCTACAATTTCCTCAGAACTATCACCGGCAATTTTGGTGATTTTATCGCGCATTTCAATAAGCAATCTCTCTGCGGTTTTTTTGCCCACTCCCGGTATCTTAACTAGCGTGGCTACTTCATCCTTTTGCACACACCGCGAAAATTCCTGAACCGACATTCCCGAAAGAATAGCTAAAGCCATCTTTGGCCCTACACCGTTTACTTTGATTAAATGCCTAAATAACAAACGCTCTTCAAGCTGACTAAAGCCATAGAGCTGCTGTGCATCTTCACGAACTACAAAATGTGTATGCAGGGTTACCGTTTCCCCAGCTTCTGGGATATCAAAAAATGTATTTAAGGGAACCAAGATTTCATAGCCCACTCCCTGAACATCTAGCAACAAATCCGGCGCCTGCTTACTGAGAACTTTACCCTGTAGTCTTCCAATCATAGTCGTCTAATTTTCACTCTTTTTTGATTTACTTTAATCGCCCGCGAGCAAAGCCTTTTACCCCGGCTCCAGACATTATTTTCTGGGTGCGCATACTGTGACCATGACAGATTGCTACTGCCAGCGCATCTGCTGCATCCTCTGAGGGCTCACTGGGAAGCTTAAGTAGCGAAGTGACCATCATCTGAACCTGCTTTTTATCAGCAGCACCAGTGCCAACCACGGCCAATTTAACACTGCGCGGGGAGTACTCTGATACCGGCAATTTAGCATTGGTACCTGCCAGTATAGCCGCTCCTCTCGCCTGTCCAAGCTTTAGTGCTGCCCTTGGGTCACGAGCAAAAAATACATCCTCAATACCCATAACCACAGGCTTATATTCTTCAACAAGCTGACTAACTGCATCAAAGATTAATTGCAGTCGCTCAGGCAGTGAGCCTTCAGGCAGGCGAACAATGCCACTGGTAACATAGTTTATAGTGCCACCCGACATATCTACAATGCCGTAGCCGGTGCGACGCGACCCTGGATCTATTCCTATAATTCTAATCATGTAATGCTTACTGGGTATTTAATACATTAGTGTTGCAATCAAAGCTGATTGAGTCAACCATAAAAAAGCCCCCAGAAAAACTGGAGGCTTTTTGACCGTTACAAGCGGCTTATTATAAATTAATCTTTCTTAGGCGCTGCCTTGGCCTTGGCCTTTGCTTTCGGCTTGGCTTTGGCTTTCGGCTTGGCTTTGGCTTTTGCCTTAGGCTTTTCTGCTGGCGCTTCTTCGGCTGGCGCTTCTTCGGCTGGCGCTTCTTCTACTGGCGCTTCTTCTACTGGCGCTTCTTCGGCTGGAGCCTCTTCTACTGGCGCTTCTTCAACTACCGGCGCCTCCTCAATAGATGCTTCTGGCTCTTTAGGCACAGGCGCTGGAGCTATGGTTTTAATCAGTTTTTCAGCCAATAAAATTTTAATCTTTTCATCAGCATTCACCCAATTCTTTTCCGCATCTTTAATTGCGTAACGACCTGAGCCTTTTTGATAAACTACATAATCTTTAGTTTTCTTAATAACTTTCATCTTCTAACCCCTTTGTTGATTACTCGTTCACATTTGATATTTCATAAATCGGCAACTAAGAAAGTTGCTCCATTACGTCATCAGATATATCTGCATTAGTATAAACATTTTGCACATCATCTAAATCTTCTAGGCTATCAATCATACCCAGTAATTTTTCCGCAGAGTCCTTTTCTAATGGAATTGTAATATCAGCATTCATTGTAACCTCAGCATGTGCTGGCTCAAATCCTGCTGCAACAAGCCCGTCTTTGACCTGCAAAAAATCCTCAAAGCTAGTTTCTACATCCAATGAACCATCATCATGCGTCTTTATGTCTTCAGCACCAGACTCCAGAGCAGCATCCATTAAAGCATCTTCGTCCACATCTGGACCATAGCTTATCTGACCAATTCGGTTAAATAAGTAGGCTACAGAACCATCCGTACCCAAATTGCCGCCACGTTTGGAGAATGCATGACGCACTTCACCCACCGTTCTATTGCGATTATCTGTCATGCACTCAACTAGAACAGCGATTCCGCCTGGAGCATAGCCCTCATAGGTGATTTCATCATAATTATCACCCTCGCCAGCACCCGCACCACGCGCAATTGCCTTATCGATAGTATCGCGCTTCATATTGGCTCCAAGCGCTTTATCAACACCAGCTCGTAAACGTGGGTTATCTTCTGGATTTGGCCCACCCGCCTTTGCCGCTACCACTAATTCTCGAATTATTTTAGTGAAAATCTTACCGCGCTTGGCATCCTGTGCTGCTTTGCGGTGTTTTATATTGGCCCACTTACTATGACCTGCCATATGCTATCTCCAGAAATTTACTCTAGCTTTCTTGTTTTTCTTTATTTCGCAATTTTATATTCAGGTCACGAAGCTGCGCCGATTCAACTGTGCCTGGGGCATTAGTCATCAAACAGGCTGCCGATTGAGTTTTAGGGAATGCAATAACATCACGAATAGATTCTGCACCCACCATCAACATAATCAAACGATCTAAACCAAAGGCCAATCCACCATGAGGTGGTGCACCATATTGAAGAGCATCAAGCAAGAATCCAAATTTTTCTTGTTGCTCGGCTTCGCCTATACCCAATACATCGAATACTACCGCTTGCATTTTTTGGTCATGAATACGAATTGACCCACCCCCTAACTCTACACCATTAAGCACCATATCGTAGGCCTTTGAAAGCGCTTCTGCCGGATTGTCTTTTAGTGCTTGGGCGTCACATGATGGCGCAGTAAACGGATGATGCAATGGTGTTAATGCGCCGCTATCAGTGGTTTCAAACATGGGGAAATCCACCACCCACATTGGAGCCCAATCACAGGTATAGAGATCTAGATCATGCCCAACCTTACAGCGCAGTGCACCTAAGGCCTCAGACACAACCGATGACTTATCGGCACCAAAGAATACGATATCACCATTCTTAGCATCTAGGCGCTGCATTATATTCATTGTTACTTCATCGCCGAGGAACTTAATAATTGGCGACTGTAGACCTTCAACACCATTTTCAATGGCATTAACCTTGATCCAAGCCAAACCTTTGGCACCATAAATGCCAACAAACTTGGTATATTCGTCAATTTTTTTGCGAGAAATTTCTGAACCACCTGGTACCTTTAACGCGGTAACACGACAGGCTGGGTCATTGGCAGGTCCGGCAAATACTTTAAATTCGATGTCTTTTAGTAGATCTTTGATCTCTACCAATTCAAGAGGAATTCGCAAATCAGGCTTATCCGATCCGAAGCGGTCCATAGCTTCGGCATAGGTCATACGCGGAAACTTGTCGAATTTAACATCTTTGTGCTCGGCAAAAATATTGCTAATCATGGTTTCTGTAATTGACATGATTTCTTCTTCATCAATAAACGAAGCTTCGATATCAATCTGAGTAAATTCTGGCTGTCGATCTGCACGCAAGTCTTCATCACGGAAGCACTTAGCAATTTGATAGTAACGATCAAACCCCGCCACCATTAGCAATTGCTTAAATAACTGCGGCGACTGAGGCATGGCGAAAAACTGCCCCGGATGTGTGCGCGATGGTATCAAATAATCTCTTGCACCCTCTGGGGTTGCTCGAGTCATTATCGGCGTTTCTATATCTAAAAACCCATACTCATCGAGGTAGTTTCGAATTGAGTTGGTTATTTTGGAGCGAAATCGCAAACTATTTTGCATCTCAACGCGACGCAAATCCATATAGCGGTGCTTAAGTCGAACATCTTCGCCTACAGTAATATGCTCATCCATTTGGAATGGCGGTGTAGCTGCACTATTTAGGATTTCCAGCTGGGTGCCGTAGACCTCAATTTCACCGGTGGCCATATTGGGATTAACTGTAGCTTCGCTTCGCGCTCTTACCTTTCCGGTCACCTGCAATACATATTCAGATCTAACACGGTCGGCTTGCTCAAAGAAATCACCCGCATCTGGATCAAACACTACCTGAACAATTCCCTCACGATCTCGCAAGTCCAAAAAAATGACACCACCATGATCGCGACGGCGATCTACCCATCCATAGAGGGTAACCTCTTGATCAAGATTTGCCGTGGTGACCAGGCCGCAGTAGGTTGTTCTTTGCATTAGTTTTTAATCCTTTTAATAATTTACTACTTTGCTTTTACTGTAACTGGTTAACAACTCTAGCTATCGCTATTTGAGTCGCTGATTAAATTCTTCTTTTTTGAACCCTTAAAATCGGTTTCATACCATCCGCTACCACTGAGTCTAAACCCTGATGCAGAAATTATTTTTTTTAATGTGGGCTGCTGACAGGCATTGCATTCTGTGAGTGGTTCATCACTTATCTTTTGCAAAGCCTCCTGCTTGTGCCCGCAGGCTTCGCAGTGATATTCATATATAGGCATATTTCTGACCCTTGCTTTGCCCCATTCCCATAAATAAAACCACGCATTATACATCAGCACAGCGCTATGGCGAGCATCGTAGGGACATGGTTTCAACTAAATGATTAGCCTAATTTCAGAATTAGTCAATTTGACCCGAAAAAAACACTTTTTTTATACTTAACCCAAGGTTTGTTACCTGAATCCTCGATTTTTCAATCGCTGACGAAGATTCTCACAGCGGGCACTCAGCATATCGGGATCATACTCATCAGGCGGGACCACTCCCCATATTGGCTGTGGCCATGCGGCATCGGATAGGTAGCGTGCTATATGGTGAATATGTAGCTGGGGTACAACATTGCCCAGGGCGGCAATATTGAGTTTATCGGGCGCGAAAAGCTCGGTCATCGCCTGCGATAAAACACAGGATTCGTGCAGTAGTTGCTGCCTATCCTCAGGTTCAAGCTGAAAGACTTCAGTGATATTTTCCCGCTTTGGAACCAAAATCAACCAGGGATAGTTGGCATCATGATTTATCAGCAATAGACTTAGATCGAACTGACCTACCAGCAAACAGTCATTATCTAGCCTTTCATGTAATTTAAACATTTTTAACTCATTGCCCCATATATAGATGTTAGGTCTGTACCACAGCAGTTTGTCACCGTAGAATAACCCCCTTAGATTATTTTTCAATTACAGTGTAAAAAAATTATGCGTGCTAGCCAATATTTGATTGCCACACAAAAAGAATCACCGGCCGATGCTGAAGTAATAAGCCATCAACTGATGTTGCGTGCGGGCATGATCCGCAAAGTCGCCTCTGGACTTTATTCTTGGTTACCTTTGGGCTTGCGAGTGTTTCGCAAAGTTGAAAATATTGTGCGCCAAGAAATGGATAAAGCAGGCGCCATGGAACTGTTAATGCCTGTAGTTCAGCCGGCTGATTTATGGGAAGAATCAGGACGTTGGGGGCAGTTTGGTCCCGAACTACTTAGAATTCGCGACAGACATGATCGAGAATTTTGTTTGGGACCTACTCACGAAGAGGTTATTACGCATTTAGTGCGCAATGAAATCAGTAGCTATAAGCAACTTCCAGCAAACTTTTATCAAATACAAACAAAATTTCGTGATGAACGTCGTCCTAGATTTGGAGTGATGCGTACCCGAGAATTTTGTATGAAAGATGCCTATTCATTCCATAGTAGCAGTGAATCACTGCAAGAAACCTATGATGTGATGTATCAAACCTATAGCAATATTTTTGAACGCACCGGCTTGGTATTTCGCGCGGTATTAGCTGATACCGGCAGTATTGGCGGCAGCCACTCCCATGAGTTCCATGTTTTAGCTGATTCCGGCGAGGATGCTATCGTTTTCTCCTCTGAAAGTGACTTTGCAGCCAATATTGAAAAAGCTGAAGCTGTCTCCACTGTTAAACAAGGGGTATCGGGCTCAGAACAGAAACAGGACGTTGCAACACCTGATGCTCATAGTATTGAAGATATTTGTAAATTCTTATCGGTTGAGCCCTCACAAACTGTTAAAACACTGATTGTTAGTATCGAAGATGATGAGGGTAATAAAAGCTTACAGGCCTTAGTTGTTCGCGGTGATCATGAGCTTAATGAAGTTAAGGCGCAAAAAATATTAGGTCAAGACACTGAATTAACCTTTGCTAGCGAGAAGCAAATTCTTGATCAACTTAACTGCCCAGTCGGCTCTTTAGGGCCAGTAGACTTAGGAATTCCACTCATAGTTGATCACAGTGCAGCCGCTTTAACTGATTTTGTCTGTGGTGCTAATCGCGAGGGCTACCACCTTACAGGTGTCAACTGGGAAACTGATTGCACTATTGAAACTCAAGCCGATATTCGCAATGTAGTGGCTGGCGATCCAAGTCCAGATGGCAAAGGGGTGCTAGAAATTAAACGCGGCATTGAAGTTGGCCATATTTTCCAATTAGGCACTAAATACAGTGAAGCGATGAAAGCCACTATTCTTAACGAACAGGGCAAAGAGCAAGCTATGACTATGGGTTGCTACGGTATTGGTGTTAGTCGAATTGTGGCGGCTGCTATTGAACAAAATCATGATGAAAATGGCATTATTTGGCCTGCTGCAATCGCGCCTTTTCAGATTGCACTTGTGCCGATTAATATGCATAAGTCAGATACTGTTAAGCAGGCCTGCGAGGACTTATACTCAGAGTTAACCTCCGCTGGCTATGATGTATTATTTATGGACGAGCAAAAGGCGCGTTTGGGCTCTATGCTTGCAGATATTGAGCTAATCGGTATCCCCCATCGATTAGTTATCGGTGATCGTGGTCTCGATGAGGGTAAAATAGAATATCGAGATCGTACCCAAAGTGAAAACCAACACATTGAAGTTGAGCAACTTATGGCGTTTATTGCCAAACAGCTAGGGGTATAACTAAAAAAATCGGGTGTAATGTGCAATGGATCTATTACTGAATTGTGATCTAGGAGAAACCTCCAACAGCGATCAGCTAAGGATCGAATCACAGGTCATGCCACATATAGATCAAGCGAATATTGCCTGCGGCTTTCATGCAGGTGACGCTCTAGTTATGGATAAAACCCTAAGCTTAGCTAAACAGCATCTGGTAGCCGTGGGCGCCCATCCTAGCTATCCTGATACATTCAATTTTGGCCGACAATCTATGTCACTGTCGTCACCGGACCTTATTGCTTGCCTTAAGTATCAAATAGGCTCATTAGAAAAAGCTGCAAGCGATAATGACCTCTGTGTAAGCTACGTTAAACCTCATGGTGCGCTGTATAACGATATGATGATAAATGGTCATCTTCGCAGTGCAGTAATGGCAGCAATCGTTGATTCTCAGGCATGCTCAACGCTTATGTTGCAGGCAACTGCAGACGCAGATATTCACAAGAAAGAGGCTAGCGCATTCGGGTTAACCCTTTATTTTGAGGCGTTTGCTGATCGTGCTTATCAAGATAATGGTGCTCTTGTTCCGCGCAATCAACCTGGCGCTATATTAGATAAGAAAAAAATGCTTTCTCAAGTTGAACAGCTTAAACAGGATGACTCTGTGACTACTATCAATGGCCATCGTTTATCTCTGGCTGCAGATACGCTATGCGTCCATGGCGATAACCCTGAGGCAATTTTGCAAATACGTCAAATTCAGGCTATTTTGTCCCAATGAATAAGGGCTTTCCTAAGATAGCTATAGCGGGTGAAAATAGCGTAATTGTCTATTTTTCTGAGCGCCCTTGCGCTAAAACATCGAGCCTTATTGCTAACACTTCGAAACAATTAAATAATAATCTATCAAATAAGCTGATCGATCTGGTGCCGTCTTATCATTCACTACTAGTGATCTACAACGCTTTAACGATTGATTATTTAACCATTGAAAAAGAAATTCACAGCATAGTAGCTAATGCATCGGACAAAGAATTAGCAAATGGAAAAAGCATTGAACTACCGGTTTATTACAGCCTTGAGTCCGGTCCAGATTTACGGCGACTGGCAAAGCATGCCAAATTAACCATTGATGAAGTGATCTCAATTCATCATCAGACTGAATATACCGTTTATGCAATGGGGTTTTCACCTGGGTTTGCCTATTTAGGAGAGACCGATTCACGAATTGCTATGCCAAGATTATGCACCCCAAGAACAATGGTACCAAAAGGCGCCGTGGCTATTGCCGATCGACAAACGGCAATTTATCCAAGTCAGTCACCAGGTGGCTGGAATTTAATTGGCCTCTGCCCCACGACTATGTTTGACCCCAGCCAACATCCTAGCACTCTAGTTGAAGTCGGTGATAAGGTCAGCTTTAAAGCGATTAATCGGGATGAATTTATTCAGCTTGGCGGAAAAGATCAATTATCGGGCATAGAACAATGAGCGGCTTTACGGTTGTTAATCCCGGTATGTTCAGCCTTATTCAGGATGCTGGCAGACATGGCTTTCATAATATTGGCATCACCACAGGCGGCCCATTTGATGACTATTCCTTTAATTGGGCAAATAGGCTGTGTGATAACCTAGAATCTGCGGCCTGCCTTGAAATTTTGGTTGGGGGGCTGGTTCTTGAGTCTAATATCTCAACTCAAATCGCTATCACTGGCGCTGATGTACCCATCAAAATCAACGATAAATCTGTTGATGGATGGAGTACACAGAATATTTCAGCGGGTGACCAGATAAGTATTGGTTATGCCTCCGCAGGATGTCGCTCCTACCTTGCTGTGGCTGGTGGCATTCAATGCCCACTGATATTTGGCAGTGCATCTACGGTTAAAAGAGAAAAACTCGGCGGATTACACAAAAATGGTCAGGCGCTTATGCAAGGTGATTTACTTCCTTGCAATGCTTCACAGGTAAAAATCACTCGCTCTGTTGCAGAACAATATAGACCGCAATTTGATGGCGATGTAGCTGAGATTCGAATGGTACTGGGTTATCAACAGAGTCAATTTGACGCCTCACAACTAGATCGGTTTTTTACCGCCGTATATACCATTTCGCAACAGAGTGACCGAATGGGCTATAGACTTGAAGGGCCTGCTATCAACTATTCACACAATGAAATGCTTTCAGAGGGCATCTGTCTAGGCGCCATTCAGATCCCCGCTGACGGACAACCCATCATCCTACTATGTGATCGTCAAACCATAGGGGGGTACCCAAAAATAGGGTCGGTTTTTTCACAGGATATCGCTAAACTTGCTCAGTTAATGCCGGGAAGAAAAATACGATTTAAGGCTATAGATATAGAACAGGCGCAAATTATTTTGAGGCAATCTGCGCAATCAATAATTTAACTTTGCGTATAGACCATCTCACTGATAACATTTTCAGATACACACAAAGAGTAGCACAATGAATACTGCATACCTCAATGGTAAATATATGCCAATTGAACAGGCCAAAATATCACCTCTTGATAGGGGCTTTTTATTTGGTGATAGTGTGTATGAGGTAGTGCCCTCATACGCTGGAAAATTAGTAGGCTTTATGCCTCATTTGCAGCGCATGAATGGGGGACTTGAGGCCATTGGAATTTCCACAGGCTGGTCAGAAAAACAATGGCTCGATCTTTGTCTAAAATTAATTCAAGAAAATGGCGCTGGTAACCTAGGTATTTATTTACAAATTAGTCGCGGAACCTATGAGTCTAGAGCTCATCGTTTTCCTGATAAGGTAACACCGACCATTTTTGCGTTTTGCTTCGAAATTGCTGCAGCGCCAGTAGCTGATAAAGCTCTGGCAAAAACCTATAAGGTTTCCACAGCCCGAGATATACGTTGGGATCGAAGAGATATTAAATCTACATCTCTACTGGGTAATGTATTGCATTACCAGCAAGGCATTGAACAGGGCAATCAAGAAACTCTGCTGTATAACGAACACAATGAACTGACTGAGGCTAGCTCGTGCAATGCGTTTATTGTTAAAAATGGCACTGTTATAACCCCTCCCCTCGACCATCAAAAATTACCGGGTATTACCCGTCAAATTCTTATCGATATTTTACGCAATGATGGCAATATTACTGTTGAAGAACGTGCAGTAACTATGAATGAGGTTGCCGAGGCCGACGAGGTATGGATTACCAGTTCGTCGCGAGAAATTGCACCGGTTATTGCCATAGATTCAGTGCCGGTTGGCGATGGTCAGGTTGGTGATGTCTGGCTAGCCGCGCAAACGCTTTTCTGCGCCAACCGTTTTAACTACTAAGGGTCATCTACCATGTCTAGACCCACCTCAGCTATTATTGACCTTCAAGCGCTGCGCGAGAATTTTTCTCTTGCTCAAAAGTTGGCGCCCAACTCTAAAAGTATGCCGATGGTTAAAGCCAATGCCTACGGGCATGGCATGGTTGAGATAGCTAATGCGCTAGCTGATAGCGCACCTGCCTTCGGTGTTGCCTGTATTGAAGAGGCACTCGCATTGCGCAAGGCCAATATTAAGCAGCCCATCCTCTTGCTAGAGGGCCCGCATAGTGCGGACGAAGTCGGAATAGCTGAAAAGCATGGATTTTGGCTGATGCTTGAAAACCATAACCAGCTTCAGGCTGTTTTAAGTGCCCAGTTAACTACTGCGATTACTGTTTGGATTAAATTGGATACGGGCATGCATCGTCTGGGCTTCCAGCCTGAGGACGCATGCCATGTGTATAAGCAATTAACCAATAGCCCAAATGTGGCAGAGGATATTGTTTTAGCCACTCACTTTGCCTGTGCCGATAACCTTAAGAGTAATTTCACTTATCAACAATTACAAAGTTTTGAACCTGCAGTTGATAACCTTGATGGTTCGAAGCCTAGCATTAGTCTTGCAAACTCAGCTGTCATCTTGGGTTGGCCTAGTATTCAAGATGACTGGCAGCGACCGGGCTATATGCTTTACGGTGCTTCGCCCTTCTCTGAGCCTCAGGAAAATGCTGAGCAGTTAAAACAGGTTATGCATTTCCAATCAGCGGTTATTTCAACACGATTCATTAAGACTGGTGAATCAGTGGGTTATACCGCCAACTGGACAGCACAACGCAATTCCACCATTGCCACGGTTGCCGTAGGCTATGGTGATGGCTATCCACGTCATGCCCCCAATGGCACACCGGTACTTATCAATGGTGTTAAATGCCCATTGGTGGGAAGAGTTTCAATGGATATGATTACGGTGGATATTACTGACCTTAATACTGAGGTTGAAATTGGTGCAGACGTGACATTATGGGGACCGGAACTATCGGTAACCGAAGTAGCTGAGCATTGCGGCACCATTGGCTATGAACTTCTCACTCGTATGCCTGCCAGAGTGCCTAGAATTTATATCAACGCTAAATAGCTAATCAAAGGTCCATTCATTTTTACTGGCAAACTGATCTGAGTTATCTGTCACCCGAATAAAACTCGGTGTGAATCTATATTTCCCACTTTTCTCAAAGGCTTTGGCTATCTTTTGCTCTTTTTGGGATGCTGGGGAATCAATCATTTTGGCCACCTCAGGAAACCGTGCAAAATACGCAGACTCCCAAAGAGCCTGTTCCTGCCGATCGACTTCAACGATAGCACCGTGCATTTGCAGCCCCTGAATGGCCTGCCAATCACCCTGATAGCCTACATAGATAGATGCAGCAGCACTGCCATTGACTGGAAGATTTTTAATATGTCGACTGCTGTGTGCTGATAGAAAATAGAGTACTGGTTTTTCATCAATAAGACTGGCGGCATACAGCACCGGTGCAGACCAACTACCACAGGCATCCGCTGTCGCTAGGGTTAAAACTGACTCTGTCTGCAACAGATGCCAGAATGGAAAGTCACTAGACATTGCCTTCCCAGCGCTCAGTGTCAGCATCTTCTATATCGAATAGGTCCAAAATTCTTGCTACAAAATGATCGATAATATCGTCGATTGTTTTTGGCTGGGTATAAAATGCCGGCGCCGGCGGACACAGAATGGCACCAATCTGACTTACCTTAAGCATTAACTCACAGTGACCTGTATGCAATGGGGTTTCTCGCGGCACAATAACCAGTCGACGGCGTTCTTTAAGAACTACATCTGCGGCTCGAACAATAAGATTATCTGCATAGGAGCTTGCAATTGCAGATAGTGTTTTCATAGAACAGGGTACCACCACCATACCCGCTGTTTTAAACGAGCCACTGGCAATACTAGCACCAATATTTTTGCTGCTGTGCACCACATCAGCCAAGTCCTCGACCTGATCTGCGGTGTAGTCAGTCTCTATGCCTATGGTCATTTTAGCCGCCTGACTAATCACCAGATGAACTTCAACATCCTCGCGCTGGGCGAGCTTTTCAAGCAGTCTTATACCATAGATAACCGCACTTGAGCCGGACATACCGACAATAAGTCGCTTCACAACTATTTACCCCTAAACCGCTTTATTTAGTTAAATTGAGATTCTTTAGGGTAACAGGTTAGGGGGCATTTCAAAAGATTAACTAGCGTCTTCAACCCTTAAATCTTTGCGCAATACCTTACCTACATTAGACATGGGTAATTGGTCTCTAAACTCAACATGTTTAGGCACTTTATAGCCCGCCATGGTCTGCTTACAATACTCGATTACCTGATCTTCTGTAAGCTCGGGGTTGGCACTGACAACAAACATTTTGACCACTTCGCCCGCTTTGGGGTCTGGAACGCCAATTGCTGCACATTGTGAAACATCAGGATGAACGGTTAAGACTTGCTCTAATTCGTTGGGATAGACATTAAAACCAGACACTATAATCATATCTTTAAGGCGGTCCACCACCTTAATAAACCCCTGTTCATCGATCTTTACAATATCGCCCGTATGCAACCAACCATCGACAATAGTCTCGGCTGTTTTTTCCGAACAATGCCAATAGCCTTTCATAACTTGATCGCCACGTACACAGAGCTCACCCTCACCACCGACTTCTTGTTCCACACCCTGCTCATCAATAACCTTTATCTCTGTGCCGGGTATCGGTATTCCAGCGCTGCCAATTTTTTGAAACCCTAAGGGGTTCATAGATACCACGGGCGATGCTTCCGTCATTCCGTAGCCCTCACTGACAACACAGCCTGTGGCTTTCTGCCAATTCTCGGCTACCGACTCCATCAATGCCATGCCACCAGACAGCGTGATACGCAATTTAGAAAAATCTAACTGCTTGAACTTAGAGTGCTCCATCAACGCCACAAACAGTGAATTCAAACCAGTAAATATGTTGAATTGGTACTGCTTTATCGAGCCGATAAAGGCTGAAATATTTCTCGGATCTGGAATTAAAACACTGTGCCCTTTGATCCCCGGAATAATGCCTAAACACAGAGCGTAGGAATAAATATGATACATAGGAAGTGGCGCGATAGTACAGGCCCCTTCTAGTGATTTTTCGCGGCTAGATAACACCATCAAACACTGTGCAATATTTGATAACACGGATTTATTAGTGAGCATAACGCCTTTAGAAACACCCGTAGTCCCCCCCGTGTACTGAAGTGTGCAGATATCATCCAATTGGGCTGAGTATGCTTGAAAGGTACAGCTAGACTTTAATAGATCGGGAAAAGGAATCCAATCACCCGCTTTAATAGTAGCCCAACGACCGGTAAGCTTCATCAATAAACCACCTAATATTCTTTTAGGCGCGGGTAGTAAATCAAGGGCTCGGACTACAATAACACGCTCAATTGGTGTATTGGGAAGTGCTTCGCGTACCGTATCGTAGAATTTATCCAGCACAAAAACTGCTCTGACACCGGCATCATTAAATTGGTGAATTAATTCTCTAGACGAATACATTGGGTTGGTATTAACAACCACCAGTCCAATGTGCCAAGCGGCCAAAGCAATAGCGGGATACTGAATTAAATTGGGTAGCTGAATAGCAATTCTATCACCCGCATTTAAACCCAACTCCTTTTGCAGGTAACTGGCAATTCGCCTTGAAAGCTGATCTACCTCTCCATAACTCAGGGTCTGGCCCAGACAACTAAAGGCTGGCTTATCGGGAGATTCCAAGACGGTATTAGACCAAAATCTAATCAAAGACTGTGCTGGAAGTATGGGCTGCCCACAGGGTAACCCTACGCGCTCGCGCCCCTCTTTTACTGCTTGCTCTAATAACATCCAAGGTCCAATACTATTTGGTATTATTATTCTAGTACAACTTACATTTATTTTTCTCTTTAAAAACGTATTAAATCATTTATAAATAATTTATTCCAAAATTGGTACATATTACCGGTATATTTAGTTAGATCGGGACTTTTTTCGGCGCCCCAAAATCGGCGAAATTAAACTATAGAGAATAATAGATATAAAACTGACTGCAAGAATTGGGGCTAACCCACGCTGAAAGCCCATCCCTCGATCACTTAGCAAAATACCTTCATACAAACTCACAAAAAATGCGGGCGCCAAATAGGGATTATCAGGGTATGCAGTGACTGGCGTGAAAAACACTGCCAGTAACATTATCATTAAGATATGTTGCATCCAACGGGAAGTAATTTTTCTAATCAGCAGCCAAAAAAGACTCAATAGGCATAGTACCCCTACCGAATAAGCAATCCATCCCCATGTGTAACTTTCTACGCTGTACATAATTAGTCAACCCATTGAATAATATGCTGTTCAATATCCTGTTCCTCAACTTCAAGCTCAGAAACTGCGAAATGCCTTACTGATCCTAGTACCTGATGAACTGCATCGGTATTACCTGTCACCAAATGATGCCAATCCGGCAATGGCTTGCCCTCATCAATCAAACGGTATGCGCAGGTATCAGGTAACCACTTTATTGATCTTAGACTATCTGGATCAAGCTTTACACAGTCATCCACGAGATCTTGACGACCCTTATAATCTGAACAGCGGCATTCTTTAAGATCAAGCAATTTACAAGCGACATTAGTATGGTAAATTTCTTCAGTATCGTAATCTTCAAGCTTGACCAAACAGCATTTACCACAGCCATCACAGAGTGACTCCCACTCATTAGGCGACATTTCATACAATTTTTTAGTTTCCCAAAATTCACCCATAAGCGAATTATCCCTTTGCCTGACTATGAGGTTCAGTCCATGTAGAGGGTGGCACCTGAAGATAAAAACCCTTTTCCTGTATATCGTCTAATACAGCTGCCACATCGACTCTGGCTAATTTTCTGGATTTAGTTAGCTCTAGCTTCATAACCAATTCTAATTCACCAAAACTTTTCAGCAACACTTCAGGCACATCTTTTAACCCCTTGCTCAATGGAACATAGAGGTACATTTCTGCTCTTTTACTGCCCTTGTATATTTCACATAGCATCACAAAGACTCATATTTTAAGTTAGCTTTACTAAGCTCAGACTCGATAATAGGCTGAACCCACTGCTGTCGCCACCCTTGCTTTATTCGGTCTGGAAGCTGATAGCTACCCTGATGACTGCTTCTCAATATATCTTCTAATTCTCGCTTATTACTTAAAAATTCTTGAGGAATCTTTTGCTCCTCAGAAATTTTAATCAGCGATTTTCTGATGTTTTTGAAAACGACATTGAGACCACTTGATAGGGGTTGTGGCGCCCAGGCGTCATGATCCTGTAAAAGAGACACTTCTATCTCTTTTAAAATAAGTTCGCCATAGCGCCTAATACTTGCGGGGTGCCAGTCATCGATCGAATGCAATTGCTGTTTAGACTTGGGCATTTTTTTTGCAATCTCTAATAATATATTGTCCTTGGCGATTCTTGATTTTGGTACATCTTTACTGCGTGAAATCGTTTCACGCCAAAGACAAAGATGACGCAATGTTGTTAGAGATTGAGCATTAAGACGCCAAGCTCCCTTTATACGAGTATAGTAATCCTGATTATTTTTGCGCTGATCAACGACTTTAAAGAGCCCTTTTGTTTCTTCTTCAAACCACTTAACACGATCCTGCTTATCAAGCATTTCTACCAATATGCTGTGCAAGCTATGCAAGTGAAGCACATCGATAGAAGCGTAATCTAACTGACGCTGAGTTAGCGGTCGCGCCAACCAATTAGAGCGCGTTTCCTGTTTATCCAGTTGAATATCAAGCAAGCTATCCACTAATCTAGCATAGCCCATGGAATAGCCAATATTGACAATGCCGGCAGCAACTTGGGTATCAAAAATACGGGTAGGCTGAACATTTATACTGTGATCTAACACTTCAAGATCTTCTGCACAGGCATGAAAAATAAGGGTCGAATCTGGAGATTCCAATAATTTTTTTAATGGTAAAAAATCATCAATGGCTAGAACATCTACTAACCAGATATTTTCACCATCCGATAGCTGAATTAATGCAATTTTTGGATAATAGGTATCCGTCCGAATAAATTCTGTATCTAAGGCTATAAGCTTTGAATCCGCAAGCTGATCACAGAGACTACTAAGTTCATTATTACTATTGATCCAAATGCTCATCTAGATTGTCTTTCTGCTTTGAAGCGCCATATTGAGAGTACCACCATCAACATATTCTAATTCACCACCCATAGGCACACCATAGGCAATACGACTAACTTGGACGCCAAAAGATTTCGCCTTATCGGCAATAAAATGTGCTGTAGCTTCACCTTCCACTGTCAGGTTGGTCGCGAGAATTAATTCATTGACCGAATTAGATTGAAGCCTCTCTATCAGCTTATTAATACCCAACTGCTCTGGACCAACACCGTCTATGGGTGATAGATGACCAAGAAGCACAAAATATTTTCCTCGGTAACCACCAGCATGCTCGATAGCGAATAAGTCAGCGGGGGTTTCTACCACACAGAGCTGAGATCCTGATCTGCTTGCGTTATTACAGATATCACAAAGATCATGTTCAGTAAGCGTTCGGCATTGGGCGCACTTGCCTACCTTTGTTGCAGCCTCTTCTATTGCCTCAGAAAGCTTAATGGCAGCCGCTCTATCTTTTTCTAAAAGCTGAAGCGCCATTCGCTGTGCAGACTTAACACCAACACCAGGTAAGATGCGCAATGCATCAATTAATTGATCTATCGTTTTTCCGTACAAGGAAATTCCTCACAAAAAACCACCTTAAAGTGGAAATTTGAATCCTGGAGGTAAATTAATTCCTCCGGCTAACGAACCCATTGCATCCTTACTTTTGGCTTCTATTTTTCGGACAGCATCATTGACCGCTGCGGCTAATAAATCTTCTAAAAATTCCTTACTCTCATCCAATAAAGATGGATCTATATTGACACTGCGAACATCATGACGACCTGTCATAACCACTTTCACCAAGCCTGCACCCGCTTCACCGGTTACTTCTGCGTTAGCAGTCTCTTCTTGCATCGACTGCATCTTTTCCTGCATTTCCGATGCTTGCTTCATTAATTTATTAATATCCATTCACTACCTACTTTGACATTTAATCAATTGGACGAACTGTATTTGTATCTAAATTTGCATCAAACTTTTTCTTAAATTCTTGCAGATCAGGGTCTTGATTGAGCACCTCAATCGCCGCTGCAAGTCGTTCTTCTTTAGCTCTAATATTTGCTGCTCGCGGGGTTTCTTTTTGCGCGACACCAAAAGAAATTTCTACGCTTACCTGCACGCCAAAGTACTTACTAAGAGCTTCGGCTAAACCCTGCTGATGGGCAGAATCATATAAACTAGTTTGCTGTTGATCTATGATAAAGAAAAGCTGATTTTCACGCCTTTCACTAAACAGACAATGGCTAGCAATTTCACCCAGAGATGCACCAAGGTTTAATTGACTATGAACCTCAAGCCAGTTGTTCGGTGCAAGTTGGTTTAGAGCAATATTGCTATTTGTTTCTACCGGCAGGTCAGCAACTTTTAGCTCAACTGCTGCCTGCTCTTTAACCGGAGTAATCTCAGGCACTACCTGCTCAATTACCGCGGACTTTTGAGCGTCTGGCGACTCAACCTTAGGAGTGGATTTATGCAATGCCTGCGGCACCACATGGCCTTCAGTTTGAGGCTTTTTTAGGCTGCTTTCCGCCCCCTCATTAGCTTGGGTTACAGGGTTTTTTTTAACGACTGGCGCACTGCCTGGCCGAAAAGCTAAGGCTCTGAGTAAAACCATTTCAAACCCTGATTTTAAATCCGGCGCTAGATCTAAATCTTTTCGCCCAAGCAGACAGATTTGATAATAAAGTTGGATATCTTCACGCGAGACCGAGCTAGCAATATCACAGATTTGCGCATAATGTGATAGTGTTTTATCCATTGATTCTGGCACAGTTTGCATAATCGCAACCTGATGCCAGATCGATAATAAATCCGCCAAAACCATGACATAGTCAGGGCTTAATTCAGCTATTTTTGATACTTCATTCAATAACTGGGTGCCATCTCCTGTAATTAAGGCATTACAGATACCAATCGCAAAACTGCGGTCAATGGTACCAAGCATTGCATTGACATCAGATTCGGTGATTTTGCCACCACCGTGACCAATCGCTTGATCCGTTAGACTAAGTGCATCGCGCATACTACCATCTGCAGCTCGCGCCAAGGCCAAGGTGCCTAGCTCTTCACAGGGTAGTTTTTCTTCATTCAATACAAAATTTAGATGATGAGCAATCTTTTCTGTGCTGAGATTTTTAAGATTAAACTGCAGGCATCTTGAAAGCACTGTGATTGGCAGTTTCTTGGGATCAGTGGTAGCAAACAGAAATTTTACGTGCTCTGGCGGCTCTTCTAGGGTTTTAAGAAGTGCTGCAAAACTCGACTTAGACAGCATATGTACTTCATCAATGAGGTAGATTTTAAATCGACCACGTGCGGGAGCGTACTGCACATTATCTAGAAGTTCTCGCATATCATCGACACCCGTGCGAGATGCGGCATCAATTTCCATTAAATCAATAAAGCGACCTGAGGCTATTTCCTCACAACTACTGCAGGTACCACAGGGCTTTGAACTAACGCCAGCCTCACAGTTAAGGCATTTTGCCAGAATTCGCGCTATTGTAGTTTTACCCACACCGCGTGTGCCGGTAAACAGATAAGCATGATGTAAGCGATCATTATCCAGTGCATTGATTAAGGCCTGCAACACATGCTCTTGCCCAACCATTTCGGAAAAGGTATTGGGACGCCATTTGCGGGCGAGAACCTGATAGCTCATAGGGGTTACTCAATGATAATCAAAACACCATTATAGGTATATATTCGACGACCGCAAAGGAAGAATGGCGATGACCCCCAATAGCCACACCTCGGCACACAGAATAACTACTACCGTTGCTCCCTTCCGGGCCTGGCGGAGTTAATAGTCGTCTGTTGCGAGGGGACCAAAGGGGGCCACCATTGAAAAGATCCAAGGCGCGGGATTATGCGAGGTTTACTCGGCAAGTGCAAGAACCAAAGTTACTCAAAACAGGTGGGCAACTGAATCAAATTGTATTTTTATTGTAGTTTATCCATATAATGATAGTAGGAATAAGGAAGTAGTGGATGCTAACTCAAAAACGCTGTTCAAAATCGGTTGTCCTATTGGGTATTATTGGCCTAATAGTTACTCTCTCAGGCTGTGGTGACTACCAAAGCAATGTCGAGTCAGGAAACCTGAACGGCACACTGCACTGGGGTAATGGCACCGAGCCTCAAAGCTTAGATCCGCATATAGCAACAGGCGTTCCCGAGCACCATATTATCTCTGCCCTTATGGAAGGCTTAATTCACAAAGACGGTGAAACCCTTGAACCCCGTCCGGGAGTAGCCAAGTCTTGGGATATTAGCGATGATGGTCGTGTTTATACGTTCTATTTACGAGAAAATGCTCGCTGGTCTAATGGCGACCCGCATAATGCCCATGATTATATTTGGTCATGGTGGCGTGCACTGCAACCGGCACTGGGCAACCTTTACGCCTATATGTATTTTCCCATCCATAATGCCAAAGCCTATTATGAGGGTGAGCTAAGCGATTTTGACCAGGTGGGTGTCAAAGCCCTCGACGATTATACTTTACAGGTCACACTCACTAACCCAATCCCCTATTTTTTGCAGTTACTGGATCATTACAGCACCTACCCTGTACACCGTGCTACCGTGGAAAAGTTTGGTACGGCAGATCAACGGGGAACACGCTGGACCTACGAGGGAAATATTGTTGGCAATGGTGCTTTTCAATTAAAAGAATGGAAAATTAATCGTCGCATCACTGTAGAACGCAACCCTCACTACTGGAATGCAGACAATGTCGGGCTAAATCAGGTGGTATTTTATCCTACCGAAAATATCACTACCGAAGAGCGCATGTTTCGTGCCGGGCAGTTACATTACAGTGGTATTCCCTCGGATAAGATTGAGGTGTATAAAAAATCGGAAAACTCTTCTTTGCGTATTCAACCCTATTTGGGTATCTATTTTTATCGACTTAATGTTGAACAACCGCATTTGAAAGATAAGCGAGTGCGTCGAGCGCTGGGGATGACCATTAACCGCGATCAACTCGTCTCTCAAATCACCAAGGGCGGCCAGATACCAGCCTATGCTATTACTCCACCGGGCACTATGGGCTATTACCCAGAAAGCGATCTTAAATTTGACCCTCAGGCGGCAAAAAAATTACTAGCCGAGGCAGGCTACCCCAATGGCGAGGACTTCCCAACCACTGAAATTCTTTACAATACCAGTGAGGGGCATCGCAAAATTGCCGTTGCTCTTCAACAGATGTGGAAAAAACACCTCAATATTGATGTCACACTATTAAATCAAGAATGGAAAGTCTATTTGGATACTGTCAGTAATCGTCACTATGCAATAGCTCGTGCTGGATGGATAGGCGACTATGTGGATCCCAACAATTTTCTCGATATGTTTTTATGTAACGGGGGCAATAACCGCACTAACTGGTGTAATACCCAATTCGATCAATTGATTCTCAAACAAGCACCAGAAGCGAAAACCCATAATGAACGCTTGGAGATATTTAAACAGGCGGAAAAAATACTGTTAGAGGAAATGCCGGTTATTCCAATCTATGTTTACACCTCTAATAATCTGGTACATCCTTCAGTAAAGAACTTTGGCCGCAATATTCTCAATCAGGCCAATTATCGCGAGATGTATCTTGAACCCCAAACGACTGAGAAGGTAACACCCTAATGCTTCGCTTTATTCTCAGTCGATTACTTCAGGCTATCCCTGTGTTGCTAGTGGTCATTTCAGTCACTTTTTTGCTGATTCACAGCGCGCCAGGTGGGCCCTTTTCAGCGGAGAAGGCAGTGCCGCCAGAGGTAGCTCGAGCATTGGAGGCGCAATACAACCTAGATCAGCCCTTGTGGCAACAGTATATTAATTATTTAGGTGATGTTATTCAGGGTGATTTCGGACCCTCGTTTAAATATTCAGGACGCACAGTTAATGAGCTAATTGCCGCGGGTTTACCCGTCACTGCAGAATTAGCACTCTACGCGATGCTAGTCGCTCTTTTTATTGGCATTAGTGCCGGCGTATTAGCTGCGATCAAGCCCAATACTATGCAGGATTATATCCCTATGTCAGCGGCTATGCTGGGTATCTGTATGCCATCATTTTTGCTTGGACCCATTTTGATTTTAGTATTTGGCATACAGCTGGAGTGGCTTCCTATATCTGGCTGGGGCGATATACCGGGTGATAAAATTCTGCCCGCCATCACTCTGGGGACTGGCTATGCAGCCTACATCGCTCGCCTATCTCGTGGCGGAATGTTTGAAGTATTATCTCAAGATTATATTCGCACCGCTCGAGCAAAAGGCTTATCTGAGCACTTAATTATCTTTAAGCATGCACTGCGTGGCGGATTAATCCCTGTGATTGCGTTTTTAGGACCGGCCTTTGCTGGGCTATTGGGCGGCTCTTTTGTGGTGGAGACTATTTTCCAAATACCTGGTCTGGGTCGTTTTTATGTCACCTCAGCCTTTAATCGCGACTACACCATGATCTTGGGTATGACTATATTTTTTGCTGGGCTTATTGTTGTTTTTAATTTGCTATCGGACATGATTGCTCTATGGCTTAACCCTAAACTGCGCCAACAGGCACGAGGGGAAAGCTAATGAAAAAACCTTTTCAGACCACTGCACAGCGCAGCTCACTATGGCTAGATGCATGGTTTAAATTACGAAAAAACCGAATGGCATTATTTGGCTTTTCTGTACTGCTTATCTTATGTGTGGTCTCCCTATTAACCCCGTGGATTGCTCCCTATAGCTATGAGGAGCAAGACTTAATGCTTGGCGCTACACCCCCTTCTGCCGCTCATTGGTTAGGCACTGATATCTTTGGTCGGGATATGCTAACCCGTATTATGTACGGTGGCCGAGTTTCCCTAATGGTAGGCTTTATTGCCACCGCAGTAGCATTAGCTATTGGTATTCTTTGGGGTTCGATTGCAGGATTTGTCGGCGGTCGCGTAGATGCCGTAATGATGCGCATTGTCGACATTATGTATGCCTTACCCTTTATGATATTTATTGTTTTACTCATGGTGGTATTTGGGCGCAATATTCTGCTGTTATTTGTCGCTATCGGTGCTGTTGAATGGTTGACTATGGCACGTATTGTCCGCGGCCAAGTGATGTCTCTCCGCAAACAGGAATTTATTGAAGCGGCCTATTCTATGGGGCTATCACGGTGGGCCATTATTCGTCGCCATATTATCCCTAATACTTTAGGGCCGGTGATTGTGTACACCACATTAACCATTCCCAGTGTAATGTTGCTGGAGGCCTTTTTAAGTTTTTTGGGACTGGGAATCCAGCCGCCACAAAGCTCATGGGGACTCCTAATTAACTATGGCGTTGAGACTATGGAAGAATATCCTTGGCTGCTTATTTTCCCGGGAATTACGCTGTCGTTAACCTTATTTGCACTTAATTTTCTGGGTGATGGCTTGCGCGATGCGCTTGATCCTCGGGCATCAAAGGACTGACTATGGCATTACTCGAAGTCAACAATCTCAAAGTCTATTTCCACACTAGAAACGGTGTGGTTAAAGCGGTAGATGATGTCAGTTTTAGCGTGGATAGTGGCGAGACGCTGGCGATTGTCGGTGAGTCGGGATCGGGTAAATCAGTCACCTGTTATAGCCTATTAGACCTACTGCCTAAGCCCCCCGCGGTTATCGAGGGCGGTATCGCAAACTTTGATGGCGAGGATCTATTGTCTTGCAGTACGGATCGTATGCGCCAGTTACGTGGCAACCATATTGCGATAATTTTCCAAGATCCGATGACCTCTCTCAACCCTTTTTTAACCATTGGCGAGCAATTAATTGAACCACTGATTTATCACCCAGAAAAATCACAGCGCCTCAACAGAAAGGCTGCACGAATAGAGGCGATTAACCTGTTAGATGAGGTGGGAATTGTTAATCCCGATTCACGTTTTGATAGTTACCCTCATGAATTCTCTGGAGGCATGCGCCAAAGAGTCATGATCGCAATGGCGTTAATTAATAAACCGCGTCTGCTAATCTGTGATGAACCTACTACAGCCTTGGATGTCACCATTCAGGCACAGATTCTAAAGCTAATAAAACAATTGCAACAAACCCGCGATGTGGCTGTAATATTTATTAGCCATGACTTAGGCGTGGTTGCAGGCATTGCCGATAAGGTACTGGTGATGTGTGATGGCAAAACACAGGAACAAAACACTACTCATAAGGTGTTTTATAACAGCACAAGTGATTACACCAAAAAACTACTATCGGCGATTCCAAGCGGCGCTAAGACAAAAGCCAGTGGTGCTCAACAGGGTTTAGACTTAGTCAGAGTTAGCCATGTAAAAACCTACTTTAAAGATTTTTCTAACAGTGAAAATAGCCTAGTAAAAGCCGTAGATGACCTGTCATTCAGTATTAAAAAAGGCGAAATTTTTGGCTTAGTGGGTGAGTCGGGCTCAGGAAAATCGACTCTGGGACGCTCTATACTGCAATTAGCTCCACTCACAGCTGGCTCCGTTCATTATTCTGACACTGAAATTTCCACTCTTAACCCCAATCAATTGATGCGCTGGCGACCAAAGCTACAAATGATTTTTCAGGACCCCTACGCCTCTTTAAACCCACGAATGACGGTCTATGAAACATTAGCAGAACCCCTGCTTTATCATGCTATTGCCGATAAAAAGACAGTCGCCAAGCAGGTACAACAGCTAATGGACGACGTGGGATTAGATAGATCGAGCGTTTTAAAATATCCTCATGAATTTTCTGGTGGTCAACGTCAGCGCATTGCCATTGGTCGCGCCATTGCAACCCAACCAGAATTTATTGTTGCCGATGAACCAGTATCTGCCCTAGATGTCACCATTCAGGCGCAAATATTAGCGCTTATTTTGAGTTTGGTGGAACAGCGTAATCTGACTATGCTGTTTATTTCTCATGACCTCTCGGTGGTGCGTTCTATTTGCGATCGCGTAGCCGTTATGCAGCAGGGTAAATTGGTTGAACTTAATGAAACTGAGAAGCTCTGGGATAAACCTGAAATGCCTTATACTCAAGAGCTCTTAAAGGCCATTCCGGCGGCAGGCTCCAAACAATAAAATCCATCAAGAATAGTCGATTCCAGTGCCCCGCAAACCACAGTAACCCTGTGGATGTTTGGCTAGGTACTGTTGATGATCATCTTCAGCATAGTAAAAAGTAGTCGCGGGGCAGATTTCGCTAGTAATATCCCCATAACCTCTATCATGCAATAGAGCCTGTACTAACTGAACTGAATCACTAGCCTGCTGTAATTGAGTGTCATCTGAGCAATAGATAGCTGATCTATATTGAGTGCCAGCATCATTTCCCTGACGCATTCCCTGCGTGGGGTCATGTGATTCCCAAAAAATCTTGAGCAATTGATTGTAAGTCATTAGTTCGGGATCAAACACCACAAGTACAACTTCTGTATGCCCTGTTTGACCTGAACAAACCTCATGATAGGTAGGGTTTTTTGTGAAGCCACCAGCATAGCCAACGGCGGTTGAAACCACCCCTGACTGCTGCCAAAAGCGCCGCTCTGCACCCCAAAAGCAACCCATTGCAAAAATAGCTTGGTGTAAATTTTTAGCAAATGGTGGCTGTATAGGTTGTTGGGTAACTTGATGACAATGAGTAACCTGAATAGGCTGATCTCTGCCAACTAAAGCATTCTCGGCCTTAACCATAACTTGTTTGGAGAGGTTATTTAGAATCATTGCGCTATCAACAGTATGGGTTTGTTATGTCTACTGTTGCGCACAGTTTACAGATCATGATTTAGAGCTGAGAAAGCCCCAACTCTATATCATTTTTAATATCTTCTAGATCTTCAAGACCCACGGCAATACGAATCAACCCCTGCTGTATACCCGCCTCCTGCAAAGCCTCTGGACTCAAGCGGCCATGCGTCGTGGTTGCTGGGTGGACAATAGTAGTTTTGGCATCGCCTAGATTAGCCGTAAGAGATAGCATCTGGGTTGCGTCTATCACTTGCCACGCAGCGTCCCGACCACCATCAACCACAAATGAAACCACGGCACCAAAGTCGCTTTGCTGTTTCTTTGCCAAGCTATGTCCCGGATGATCTGGCAAGCCTGCAAAAAATACCTTGCTCACCTTGGGATGTTGCGAAAGCCACAATGCTAATGCACTAGCATTGGCTGAATGGGCTTTCATTCTTAGGCTTAGTGTCTCTAGACCCTTTAAGAATATCCAGGCATTAAACGGACTCATGGTTGGCCCTGCCGCACGCAAAAAACCCTGTACCTGATCCATCAGTTCTGCATTACCCACTACGGCACCGCCAAGTGCTCTACCCTGACCATCAATATATTTGGTTGCCGAATGAACCACTATATCTGCACCCCATTTAAGTGGCTGTTGAAGCACAGGCGTACAGAAGCAGTTATCAACTACTAGTAACGAATTAGCTTTCTTGGCTATTTGGCTAAGACCTTCCAGATCCGCTATTTCAGACAGTGGATTAGAGGGTGTTTCACAGAAAAACATTTTGGTATTGGCTTTAACCGCATTCTGCCATGCCGATAAATTTGCCAAAGGCACATAGCTAACTTCTACACCAAATTTAGTGATGTATTTGTCCATCATCACGCGGGTGCTACCAAATACGTCGCGCGAGCATACTATATGATCACCTGATTCGAGTAGCGCCATAATGACAGCTAGGGTAGCGGCCATTCCCGAGGATGTAGCCACTGCCCGCTCAGCTTCTTCCAACATAGCCAATCGCTGCTCAAAGCTTCTAACTGTTGGGTTGGTATAACGCGAGTACACATTGCCCTGTATCTCATCACTAAAGCTTTTGGCTGCCATTTCAGCGCTATCAAATACATAGCTGGAAGTTAGAAATAACGCTTCAGAATGCTCATTTTCATGGGTCATCTGATACCCACCTCGAATGGCGTTAGTATCTTGCTGATATGACTTATCTTTATTTTTCATAGGATTATTCTACCAAAATCAGCTAACGCTGTTATTGTGAATTCCAATCACTGATTGTTTTTTATTGTCCACTGAGGGATTTTTTTTCTGTTTAGCATCGTCATTGCGTGTCGCGTGCATATGTTTCAAATAGGCATCATCAATATCGCCAGTGACATAATTACCATCAAAAACCGAACAATCAAAGCGCGTCACCTCTGGGTTGCCTTCCGTACCCGCTGTAATTAGATCTTCTAGATCTTGATAAATTATCCAGTCTGAACCAATAATTTCACCGACTTCATCATCCGTTCGATCGTGGGCAATTAATTCATCCGTTGTCGGCATATCGATACCATAAACATTGGGGTAGCGAACACCGGGGGCTGCAGAAACCATAAATACTTTTTTGGCACCAGCATCTCGAGCCATTTGAATAATCTCTTTTGAGGTAGTTCCACGAACGATGGAGTCATCTACCAAGAGTACATTTTTACCTGCAAATTCCAATTTAACTGCATTGAGCTTTTGGCGAACTGATTTTTTACGCTCTTTTTGACCGGGCATGATAAATGTTCGACCAATGTAGCGATTTTTCATAAAACCTTCGCGAATTTTAACACCTAAACGCTCAGCCAATGCCTGAGAGGAAACTCGGCTAGTATCAGGTATAGGAATGACCACATCAATATCATGATCTGGCTTTTCGCGTAGTATCTTATCTGCAAGCTTCTCACCCATGCGAAGCCTACATTTATAGACTGAAATATTATCCATAATCGAATCAGGTCTGGCAAAGTACACATGTTCAAAAATACAGGGCGATAACTGCGGATTATCGGCGCACTGTTGCAGGTGTAAATTACCTTTAATATCAACAAACAAGGCTTCACCAGGCTGTAAATCACGTATCAATTCGAACCCCAGACTATCTAGCACTACCGACTCGGAAACCACGGCATATTCATCACCCTGCTCAGTGTGACGCACACCAAAACACAGCGGACGAATACCATTGGGATCGCGAAAGGCAAACATACCGTAGTTTGCAATCAATCCAACTACGCCATAGGCTCCGCGGCAACGCTTATGAACTTCTGCTACTGAAGCAAAAATATCCTTACTGCTCGGCTCAAGCTTTCCTCTAACCTGTAACTCATGGGCAAAAACATTCAGTAAAACTTCTGAGTCAGAATCTGTATTAAGATGACGCAGATCAGTTCTAAATATATCCTCACGCAACTCATCAGCGTTAGTTAGGTTGCCATTGTGTGCAATGCAAATTCCATAGGGGGAATTCACATAAAGTGGCTGGGCCATCGCTGGACCAGAGCTTCCCGCAGTCGGATAGCGACAGTGTCCAACACCAAACCTGCCCACTAAACGCATCATATGACTGCGGCGAAAAACGTCGCGCACTAGCCCTTCACCTTTACACTGATGCAACTCGCCATGGCTATCAGTCACCATACCAGCAGCATCCTGTCCTCTATGCTGTAGCATTGTTAGAGCATCATATAGCTCTAAATTAACATCTGAGTTTCCTGCTATTCCTACCACACCACACATGAGTTAAATCCAACCAGTTAGTAAATTTTTAATATCTTTTGCCGCTTCTCTACCCCAGCCTTCAAAGCTTTGAAATACCGGAATAAGCGTTGATTCCTGCCACCAAGGGTCTTGCTCTACAGGAATGGCCTTTGGCAGTGCAATGATTAAGGCTAATACAACCAGTAAGCCTCGAAACACACCAAATACCAACCCTAAGGTTCTGTCTGTTCCCCCAAGCCCTGTTGAGGTTACTAGTTTTCCTAATAAGAAATTAACTACTGCTCCCACTAGAAGAGTACCAACAAATAGCCCACCCCAAGCCGCCAACTGACGAAGAGATGCCAATTCAATAAAATTAACTAAAAGTGCCGAAGCAGCCTCACTAAAGGTCATGGCTATCACAAATGCCGCAACCCAAATTACTAATGACATTGCTTCTTTAACAAAGCCTCTAACAAGGCTAATCAAGCCAGAAATGGCCACAATTACGGCAATACCTGTATCTGCTACTGCAATATCCATAACCTATCCGTTATTTAGGGTACGTATTTTAGAATGATCGAATCTGTTGTTAATAATGTATCAATGTCATTTTTATCAGCGATAGCACTACGACGACTGATTTTTGGGCCAATATAGACCCTATGAAATACTTTTTTGTTAATTTTAACGCTCTTTAGGAATACTTTGTATTGTTTCGCTAGCAATGTCTGCTTTAATTTATTGGCAGATGCCTGTTCTTCATAGCTTCCAACCTGCAGGTACCATCTTTGCGGCAATCCTAACTGATCTAAACCCTGATAGCTGGTATCGTTTTCTTGAACAGGCTGTAATTTACTGACATCAAACGCCAGCACCACATCCGCTGCGTCTTTCACCTCATCTGGCCGCTTAGCAACAACAATTTCTGTAGCCACAATATTAGGGGCAGGAGGAATCAATGAGCTGCGGTCAACTTTTTTGGGGTCTGTGAAATCAAGCGCCAAAGGCAACAGAATCAAACCTAGAGCACCAAGGACTAGTGCGCCGATAATTCGTTGCTTTAAACCGTCACTCACTTGTAACCTCCATTGATATAAAATCCAACACTGCAGCAACTGTATGGAACGAGCCAAACACCACTACTTTTCCAGTCTTGCCAGCCTGAGATACAGCCGACTGAAAAGCCTGCTCAATACTTTCGCTTAATGCTACTTTAACATCGGCATTGTATAACAGTTTAAGCAAGGTTTGTCCTTTTGCCGCACGAGAAATTCCAGTTAGTTCAGCAATATGCCAATAATCTATTTCAGACTTTATTTTAGAGACCATTGAAGACCAATCTTTATCTTCTAAAACAGAGGCTACGGCAATGATTTCACCCTGCTCTGAACTTAGTTTATCCGCCAATACTGCGGCAGCCGCTGGATTGTGAGCAACATCGAGAATCACCGGGACGGTTTTATAGATAACACACTGCTGTCGACCTATAACCGTCACATGATTTAAGGCAGATTGGCATCTATCCGCATCCAAACTACAACCAAGACTCGCCAATGCTTGGATGGCTAGTGCTTTATTGACCGATAACAGTCCTTTAATTGATAGATTATCCAGAGTCTGAAAATTAGTATCTTTCTGCTGCCAATATGGCGTTATAGATAGGCTTTGGTTATTTTCAGTAAAATCGAAATCTTTTCCCAGCCATAGCGCCTTGGCTTGAGTATCTTCTACCAAACTATCAAACCCATTGGGATAGTTTGTCTCACCTATAATTAACGGCCGGTTAGCGCGAGCTATACCCAATTTTTCTTTGGCTATTGCTGCTCTAGTGCCCCCAAGCCACTGCTGATGATCTAGATCAATACTTGTTAATACAGCAACATCAGAATCAATAATATTGGCAGCATCCAAACGACCACCCAAGCCAACTTCAAGAAGCACTACGTCTAAGTCACTGCAACTGAATATAATGAGTGCCGCTAGGGTATTAAACTCGAAATAAGTCAGAGAAATTTGCTCTCTTAACCGCTCTATAGCTTCAAATGCAGCGACAATTAGATGGTCATCAACAGCAGAGCCATTGATACATATACGCTCGTTATAAACTTGGAAATGTGGAGAGGTGAAGCTTCCTACGGAATAGCCATGTGCTAACAGTATAGATTGCATACTAGCGACACAGGAGCCTTTGCCATTAGTGCCGGCTACGGTAATAATTTTAGAACTACCAACCTCTCCAGTAAGCGATTGGCTGGTTTTGTAGCGCCGCCAAACCTTGGCAACTCTTTCGACTCCGAGATCAATTTCGCAGGGGTGCCTTTGCTCTAAAAGCTCTAACCATTCCGCCAGTGAGCGGTTAGTCATTGGCCGGTTCTGGCTGACCTGTCAGCTTAGAAAGAATACTTCCCAAGCGATCGCGCATTTCTGCGCGACTGATAATCATATCAATATGGCCTTTTTCCAAGAGAAACTCACTTCTTTGGAAGCCTTTGGGCAACTTCTGACGAATAGTTTGCTCAATAATATTGGGGCCGGCAAAACCTGCACGCGCGGCTGGTTCAGCCACATTCAAATCACCCAACATCGCCAAGCTGGCAGAGACACCACCATAAACTGGATCGGTCATTACTGAAATATAAGGCACTCCAGCAATTTTTAGACGCTCAAGCACTGCACTGGTTTTAGCCATCTGCATCAACGAGATAAGCGCCTCTTGCATACGAGCACCACCAGTGGCGGCGAAGCATATAAAAGGAATTTTTTGTTCGAGAGCAATGGTAGCTGCTCTGGTAAATTTCTCACCAACTGCATAACCCATTGACCCACCATGAAAGGCAAACTCAAAGGCACAGGCAACGACTGGCATAGAATGAAGACTACCCGACATTGCTACCAGCGCGTCTTTTTCACCGGTTTTCTTTTGCGCTTCAGTTAAACGATCTTTATATTTTTTTACATCTTTAAAGCGCAATCGATCTATGGCAACAATTTCAGTGCCTATCTCTTCTCGACCCTGCTCATCTAAAAATATATCAAGCCTACGGCGAGCACCGATACGCATATGATGCTCACATTTTGGGCAGACATCTTGATTGCGCTCAAGCTCTGGTCGATATAAAGGAGCCGCACATTTGGGACACTTTTTCCACAAGCCTTCTGGAACAGCGCTTGATCGGTTACTGCTTGTTGATGCGGGACCCGAGGGTCGGATGCGTTTCAGCCAATCCATCAATTTACCTTTCAACTGTTATCCAATAATAGGTAACCCATCATTGGTATTAAATTTTTTTCGCTATTCTAACACGAGAAAACGAGAGTCGCTAAGCTATACAGCAGGAATTTATATTACTGTGACATTTTATATAATATTTTTAGCTTCTGAAATAAAGGCTTTAACCTTTGCTGGATCTTTAATACCCGGGCTCGCCTCAACACCACCGCTAACATCTACCATATAGGGATTAGTTTTAGAGACTGCATCAGCAACATTACTTGGATTTAAACCACCAGCAAGAATTAATTTATACGCTGTAGATACAGGTAATCGACTCCAATCAAAACTATGGCCTGTGCCTCCGTAGAGATCATCATTCCAAGCATCGAATAAAAATCCACCCTCGGCTTTATAAGCAGCGACCTCCGCCGCTATATCTAAGCCCTCTCGCATACGTACCGCTCTAATAAATGGAAAATTAAATTGGTGACAAAATTCAGCCGTCTCATCGCCGTGAAACTGAATATAATCGGGCTTAACCTGAGTAATAACCTGATTAACCAAATCCTCACTAGGATTGACTAACAGAGCAATGGCGAGTGTTGACTCGTCAATTACGGCTCGTATTTTTGACGCCTGTTCAACATTGATATAGCGAGGACTTTTTTCATATATCACCAAACCCAAGGCATCGGCACCCTGCTGTTGCGCCATCTGTGCTTGCTCTGAACTGGTGATTCCACATATTTTAACAAGAACTGTCATAACTTATTCTTCTGTATGTTCTAGTTCGGCCGGTAAAAAAACAGGCCCTTTAACTAGTGCCGGCAACCCAAATTTAGCGGGGTAATCAACAGCTACTAAATATAACCCGTCAGGAGCAGCGGTTGCAGCACTCTTACAGCGATCACCAGCGGCCAGTAACTGCTGAATCCATAATGGCTGTTGACGACCCATGCCCACCTCTAACAGAGAGCCTACTATATTACGTACCATATGCAATAAAAATGCATTGGCGGTAATTTCAAATATCACTAAGTTTCCGCGACGAAAAACATTGGCCTGATGAACATTTCGGCAGGGAGAATGTGACTGGCAGCCGGACCCTCTGAAGGCCGAATAATCTTGCTCACCCAGTAAATATTGACAGCTATCTTGCATGAACGAAATATCTAAAGGCTTTTTAACCCAAGTCACTGCACCGGCCATAATTGCCGGCCTTGTTGGACTGTTATCAATAATATATCGATAAGTTCTTGCCCCTGCACTAAACCGGGAATGAAAATCTTGGGCTATTTTGTCAGCCCAGATAAGCGCAATACTGTCGGGCAACTGGCTATTGGCACCCTGCACCCAGCTATAACCAGTGCGTTTTGCAGATGTGTCAAAGTGAATGACTTGGTGACTGGCATGAACCGCCGTGTCTGTGCGACCCGCGCAGTGAATTTTAACCGAACAGTCAGCAACGTAACTAAGGGCTGTTTCTATTTCTTGCTGCACTGAAGGACTATGTTTTTGTCGCTGAAAA
>Ga0207964_1000064_pt1 | contig 39090 bp, 37 predicted proteins | sample Knorr_S23_td_250_FD_185608 | JGI IMG/M metagenome (GOLD analysis project Ga0207964, IMG submission 185608) | Marine microbial communities from Southern Atlantic Ocean transect - Knorr_S23_td_250_ad_251m_LV_A (SPAdes) (version 2) | ecosystem: Environmental > Aquatic > Marine > Oceanic | place...
ATTGGCTGCCCAGGAGATGATGGCAGAGATTGAAGAAGAGATGGCGAGAGCTGCTGCACTTGAAGCATTCCTTCAAAAGCTAGAGGATGAAAAAGCTGCTGCTGCCAAATCAACTGCTGCTTATCAATCGAAGTTAGCACGAGAAGCTGAAATAGCTGCTCGAATGCAACAACTAGAGATTGAAAGAGAGCTTGCCTTATTCGAAGCACAACTAGAGGCAGAATTGGCTGCCCAGGAGATGATGGCAGAGATTGAAGAAGAGATGGCGAGAGCTGCTGCACTTGAAGCATTCCTTCAAAAGCTAGAGGATGAAAAAGCTGCTGCTGCCAAATCAACTGCTGCTTATCAAGCAAAAGTAGCTTATGAAAAAAGGGTTACAAAGATTAAGGATGACTTGCTTGATCAGTTAGATGAGTTTAATGTATCGGGTGAATATAAGTCGAGTATCTCAGATGAGCTCATTAAGGAGGCAACAGCCAAACTAGAAGAAGAGGAATTTGTTGGAACTATTTCTGGCGAAATTGTAACTGAGGCCATTCATGATTACTGTAAAGTCAATTTAGGTTTGACAGAGAGTAATATTGAATTATTCAAAAAAGCATTGGCCGGGGGTTATTTGGGCAATGTAGGACCGCAAGTGACTTACGGAACTGAATTCACTGCGAACAGGTGGCAAAAGTACATCGATTGTGTAGGTTCAAAAAGATAGACTAATTATCTAAATCTCAAGTAGTGAGTTTTCTTTGTCACTTAAAGACTTATCAATCGAAGCAATGTGCTGATCAGTTATTTTTTGAATGTTGTCTTCGGCCTTTCTAGCTTCATCTTCAGAAATCTCTTTTTCTTTAAGTAGTTCTCTAAAGTCAGATATTGCATCTCTTCGAATATTTCTAATCGCGACTCTTGCGTTCTCTGCTTCATCACGAACAACTCTTACTAGTTCTTTTCTTCGCTCTTCTGTGAGAGGTGGAAGTGGTATGCGCATCACTTGGCCCTGGGTATTAGGATTGAGGCCTAAATCAGATGTCAAGATAGCTTTTTCAATGGGTCCAACCATATCCTTTTCCCAAGGCGATACTTTTAAGGTTCTTGCATCTTCAGCAGTAATATTAGAGACCTGTGAAAGTGGAACCATCGTTCCATAGTATTCGACGGTTACTTGTTCAAGTAATGAGGGATGTGCTCTACCAGCACGAATTTTACTGAAGTCGCTCTCTAGGGAAGAAAATGATTTATCCATTCGACTATTTGCATCACTATGAATTTCATTAATCATCGTTACTCTCCATTTTGACTGACAGTTGTTCCAATTGCATGACCTTTAATTATATTTGCAAGAGAGTAATTATCCTCTAGCATACTAAAAACACAAATTTTTATATTGTTGTCCCTGCACAGTGCAAAGGCGGAAGTATCCATAACCTTAATATTTTGCTCAATGGCTGCATCAAAAGTTAATGAGTCAAACTTAATAGCTGATGGATCTTCCAAAGGGTCACTTGAATAAATACCATCAACTTTTGTTGCCTTGAAGACAATATCAGCTCCAATCTCAATAGCCCTTAGCGCTGCTGCTGTGTCCGTTGTAAAGCATGGACTGCCTGTGCCTGCAGAGAAAATAACAACCTTCCCATCTGCTAAATCAATTTTTGCTTTGGAATGATTGAATGACTCACAGACGCCACCACCAATTGAAAAACCTGACATGACTAGAGAGGGAATTTTGTTTCTTTCAAAGGCATCGGATAGGGCCAAGGCATTCATAACGGTTGCTAGCATCCCTATATGATCCCCAGTAATTTTATTCATTCCTTCAGCTGATAGACTAGCCCCCCTGTATAAATTTCCACCACCAACTACGATAGCAATTTCAACGCCCAAATCAAGAGCTGATTGCACAATACTGACAACCTTTTTTAGCATTTCAGAGTCTATATTTTGGCTACCACTTGACAGAGCTTCTCCGCTCAATTTTAGTAAGATTCGTCGATAGGAAACCATAGGCTAAGAATTCAATACAAAATTGTGATTTTACACAAGGGATGAGTATAATGAACCCTTTGTCCGTAAGAAAATACAGAGTGTATGGATTCAATTAGTATCCGTGGAGCAAAGGTCCATAATCTAAAAAATATAGATGTCAGTCTCCCAAGAAATAAACTCGTTGTTTTAACTGGACTTTCCGGATCTGGCAAATCTTCATTGGCTTTTGACACTATTTACGCCGAAGGTCAAAGAAGGTATGTCGAGTCACTCTCAGCATACGCGAGACAGTTTTTGTCTTTGATGGAGAAGCCTGATGTTGATCATATTGAGGGCCTTTCTCCTGCAATCTCAATAGAACAAAAGGCTACGTCACACAACCCGCGATCTACAGTTGGAACCATTACAGAGATTTATGATTATCTGAGACTTCTTTTTGCGAGAGTTGGCTCGCCAAGGTGCCCAGATCACGGCGTTGATCTTCAGGCACAAACTATTTCACAAATGGTAGACTCAATATTAGGGCTTCCAGAAGATTCTAAGATAATGATTTTGGCTCCAATCGTGAGAAATAGAAAGGGGAGTCATCAAAAACTTCTTCAAGAGCTATCTCACGAGGGATTTCTTCGTGCCCGGATTGATGGAGAAGTGCTATTCCTTGAAGAGGTTGAAGAGTTAGATGGAAATAAAAATCATACTATTGAAATAGTGGTTGACCGTCTAAAAGTGAGGCAAGATATATCATCAAGATTGTCTGAGTCAATTGAGACCGCTCTAAATATGAGTTCTGGTATAGCCATTGCGAGCCCAATGGATTCTGGTGTTGAATGGAAAGAATTAACTTTTTCGGCTAAGTTTTCCTGTGTTCATTGTGGGTACTCCCTAAATGAGTTAGAGCCCAGACTTTTTTCATTTAATAACCCTGTAGGAGCTTGCGAGGCATGTGATGGTCTTGGTGTTAAGGATGTTTTTGATGAGGAGAGAGTTGTTGCAAACCCTGAGCTTAGCCTTGAAGATGGCGCAGTTTACGGTTGGAGTAAAAACAACGCGTACTTTTATCAAATGCTTACTCTCGTTGGTAATTTTTACAACTTTAGCGTATCGACCCCATTTAATGAGCTTTCAGATGAGCATAAAAACATTGTTCTCTATGGTAGTGGAGATCAATCAATTGATTTTTCTAAAATAAAAGGAAGAAGAGGTTGGTCAAGTAGAAAAAAACCTTTCGAGGGAATTATTCCGAGAATGATGCGCCGATATGCAGATAGTGATATTCGTTCAGTAAGAGAGGATCTCTCTAGGTATGTCATCAGTAAGCCATGCGCTAGCTGTCATGGGGATCGATTGAATGCTGCTGCAAGAAATGTTTTTATTAATGACAACAACATATCTGATTTGACAAAATTAACAATTAATCAGGTGTATGAGTTTTTTGAAAAGCTTGAGCTTGATGGTCAGCGAGGAGAGATTGCCAGTAAAATCTTAAATGAAATTTCCCAAAGACTTCATTTTTTAATTAATGTTGGATTGGACTATTTAAATCTAGAAAGAAAAGCGAACTCTTTATCGGGCGGTGAAGCGCAAAGAATTAGATTGGCATCACAAATTGGAGCAGGTCTGATTGGCGTTCTCTATGTCCTTGATGAGCCCTCGATTGGATTGCATCAAAGAGATAATCAAAAACTCCTAGATACATTAACATACCTTAGAGATTTGGGTAACACAGTGATAGTGGTTGAGCATGATGAAGACGCAATAAGGCAGGCAGACTTTGTCATTGATATTGGTCCTGGAGCAGGTATTCATGGTGGCGAAATTGTAGCATGTGGGCCACCCGAAGAGGTTATTGCGAATACTAGGTCATTAACTGGCGACTATTTGAGTGGTCGTCAAGAGATTAGTACACCCAAGAAAAGGAAGAATTCAGGTGGCTGGCTCGAGATTACAGGCGCTAGTGGAAATAATTTAAAGAATGTCGATTTAAAAATCCCTGTTGGAGTGTTGACCTGTATTACGGGTGTCTCTGGCTCTGGAAAATCAACTTTGATTAACAATACCTTGTATGAGTTAGCTGCTCAATCATTGAACGGCGCTCAAACAGATATTGCTCCCTTCAAAGAAGTAAAAGGAATGGATCTATTTGATAAGGTTGTCAATATTAATCAGAGCCCTATTGGTAGAACGCCGAGATCTAACCCGGCAACTTATACCGGCGTATTTACTCTGATTCGAGATCTATTTGCACTGACACTCGAGTCAAGATCTAGGGGATATAAGTCCGGTCGATTTAGTTTTAATGTCAAGGGTGGTAGGTGTGAGGCTTGCAAGGGAGATGGCTTAATTAAGGTTGAGATGCATTTTCTGCCTGATGTCTATGTTTCATGCGATGTATGTAGTGGTCATCGATACAATAGAGAAACTCTAGAGATTAAATATAAAGGGAAATCTATATCTGAGGTTCTAGAAATGACAGTTGAGGATGCATTGGACTTCTTTAAACCAATTCCAAAGATTAATCAAAAAATACAAACTCTTATGGATGTTGGCCTTTCTTATATCACGCTAGGTCAAAATGCTACAACTCTCTCTGGCGGTGAAGCACAACGTATCAAACTAGCTAAAGAATTGTCAAAGTCTGATACTGGCCAAACCCTATACATATTAGATGAGCCTACGAGCGGCCTTCATTTTCATGATATTAAGCAGCTTCTTTCTGTAATTTTCAGACTCAGGGATCGTGATAATACAATAGTCATTATTGAGCACAATCTTGATGTGATTAAAACTGCTGATTGGATAGTAGATCTAGGGCCAGAGGGCGGTAATAAGGGTGGAGAAATTATTGCTTACGGAACGCCTGAGGAGGTGGTAATGAATAAAAAGTCATTCACCGGTCAGTTTCTTAAAAAGCACCTATAGAGCTAGCTACTGAATTCTATAAGAAGCATTGTAAATTCAGTTTTGCCGTTTACCTTGAGAATCTTAATGGGTTGAAAGTTTTCCTCTGAAGATAAATTAAGGGTCAACTCTAACTCGTCACAAGTCACTCTTGAGGTCCTAATTTCACTACCATTAATCTCAATATTTTCCTCACCTTCAACTATAAATTTTAAATATTTGACTCCATCTTGATCGACGACTTGGTAGGTGAATTCATCTTGATCCGGCTTTTTGATCATGTCATTTGATAGTGCAAGGTAAACGCTCAGAGGGTCAACCAGAAGGCCCGGCTTGATTTCCCACTCTTCTCCAGTGCTTGAGATTGCATAATTTTTATCAGTGGCTATGTTGATTTCGTAATTCTTTTTAATTTCATCTTTAATTTTTTCGATGACCCTGAAGTAATTATTGATCACTTGGCCGTCAACTTCATTGCCAGTGCTTTTTTCAGATCTGGAGTAGTCATACAAAGCTTTCCATAAAGATTCAGTTTTGGCTTCTGTAGTGAATACAAACTGATCTTCGTTGACGTTGAGATTTAGGGTAGCTGTTCCAATTTTTAGGTTCCCCATTTTTGTATCTGCATAGAGCTCATAGTTTCCAATATATGGAGTGAGAGCATGAGAATTGGCAAAAATAAAGCTTAAGAATAAGAAAACAATTTTTTTCATATATTTATTCCATCAAGTGTGGCGGTAGCTTCATTTTTGAGCTTTAATCTATTTTGAGTATACCAATGTATAACTTTTGGATAAAGAATATGCTCTCTTTCTAAAACCTTTTTAGCGAGTGATGTTTCTGTATCAGTAGAATCTATATTAACGATTTCTTGACTAATTATTGGGCCTCCATCAAGTTTTTCTGTAACAAAATGAACCGTTGCACCATGATGCTTATCTGAAGCATTGATTGCTCTTTGATGTGTATTAAGTCCTGGATATTTGGGAAGTAATGAAGGATGAATATTAAGAATTTTCCCATAAAAATGATGAATAAATAATGGTGAAAGTACCCTCATAAACCCAGCAAGAATAATCAGCTCCACATCAATTTTATCAATTATTGATATCAGCTCATTATCAAAAGCATCTCTAGTATTAAATATTTTTGGGTCAACAAAATACGTTTGAATATTTTCTAATTCAGCTCGCTTTAGGCCAAAAGCGTTCTCATTATTGCTTATAACAGCAGAAATTTGAAGGTCAATTCTATCTGCATGATCAATGATTGATTGAAGGTTAGAGCCATTTCCTGAAATTAAACTAACGCCTTTCATTATTATTCGATAATGACCTGCTCACCGGTTGAATGAACAACTTCACCTATTAGCCAAGCTTTTTCTCCACAGGCATTTAAATGATTAATCGCTTCATCAGAATATTCTTTAGAAGTGATGACAACCATTCCAACACCGCAGTTAAGAACCCTATACATTTCTGAGTTGTCAATGTTTCCTTGATCCTGAAGCCATTGAAAGATGTCTGGCTGACTCCATGAGGTTGAACTAAGCTTTGCAGCTAGATTCTCAGGTAATACGCGCGGTATATTTTCGAGGAGCCCCCCTCCTGTAATGTGAGAAATCGCATGGACTGGCAAAGTGCTCGCTAAAGACAAGATAGATTTAACATAAATTTTAGTAGGCTCAATTAGTGCATTAAGTTGTTCTGATGTTGGTGTTGAATTTTCAAGAACTTTTCGTATTAATGAGTATCCGTTTGAGTGCGGTCCAGATGAGCCTAGGGCTATAATATGATTGCCTTCATTGACTTTAGAGCCATCAATGACTTGGTTTTTTTCAACAATTCCAACGCAGAAACCCGCCAGATCATACTCTTCACCACTATACATGCCAGGCATTTCAGCTGTTTCACCACCAATTAAAGAACATCCAGACTGACGACAGCCCTCTCCTATTCCTTCAATTACAGAAGTTGCAATCTCTGGATTTAGTGACCCAGTTGCGTAGTAGTCTAGAAAGAACAAAGGTTCAGCACCCTGGACAATTAGATCATTCACGCACATTGCAACTAGATCGATTCCAATAGTGTCATGTTTATTGAGCATTTCTGCAACCTTAAGCTTAGTGCCAACGCCATCAGTTCCTGAAATGAGCACCGGATTTTTGTATTTATCTAAAGGGATTTCAAACATTGCACCAAAACCACCTAGACCTCCCAAAACACCTGGTCTGAGCGTTGATTTAGCTATAGGCTTGATTTTCTCAATCAGTTGATTTCCTTTGGTAATATCAACCCCTGAGTCCTTATAAGTCAATGATGACATCTTGTTTTCCGTATAATTAAGGTCTTAAAAAATGGATTAAATCAAGCAAAACAATGAGCTTTTCAATGCTTCCTAATGCGCTTTCAGTAATACGCATTATTTTAACAGTTCCAATAGTTATAGCGCTACTAAAAGAGCAGTATCTTCTGACATTGCTTTTATTTATAGTTGCTGGAATCTCTGATGCTCTAGATGGATGGATTGCTAAACAGTTTTCTCTGCAGTCAAGACTAGGTTCTATTTTGGATCCAGTTGCTGATAAGGTTTTGTTAACTTGTTCTTTTATCACGCTATATTGGATTGGAGTTTTGCCATTGTGGCTACTAATGATTATTTTTGTTCGCGACGTAATCATTATTGCTGGAGCTCTTGGCTATTTCCTTGGAGAAGAGAGCTCTGAAAGTGATTTGTTAGAACCAAGTCTGATCAGTAAAGTGAATACTGTACTGCAGATTGCTTTAGTTTTTTATCTTTTACTTATTCAGCTATACATTGGAATAGATGGATTTCAAGATATGGTCTTTATTATTGTTGCAACCTCAACGGCACTAAGTGGGGCAGATTATGGTCTGCTTTGGGTCAAGAAATTTATCTTACAAGAGTCAAAAAAATGAACCAACTCGGTTTACCAATTAGTCTTAACTCTTCAATGCTTCTAGATAATTTTGTTGCTAATGAAGAGCTTTTAAGATCAATCAATCAACTCTTTGAGGATCAAATATCATCTGAGCTATATATCTATGGCTTATCTGGCAATGGAAAAACGCACGTTCTTCAAGGTGCAGTTTTAAAGTCTTTAGCAAATGACAACAATGCAGTATTCATCGATTGTTCAGATTCTATCCCTGATCATTTAGTAGAATTTATGGATCAAATCAGATTAATTAGCTTTGATAATGTTCATCTCATAGGAGAGAAGAATGAAGAAATATTTTTTGACTTGTTTAATCGGGCTAGGCAATCTGAGGTGACTATTCTAGTTAGTGGGGATAGTTTGCCAGCAGACTTAGAGGTGATGAAAGACATTAAAACCCGACTCAGTTTGGCAGCTGTTTTTAAACTTCAAGAGCTTAATAATGAACAGACCATGAATGTGGTAGATAAGCAGATGAGTGACAGAAATCTGTCGGTTGACTCCAAGGTTTATGAATACTTATTTAAGAACTATTCAAGAGATTTAAAGTTATTATTATCCACTATGGATGATTTAGATAAGGCATCTCTTCAAGCTAAAAAGCCAATTTCAATACCGTTTGTGAAAAGTTATTTGGGGATGTAGAGGTTTATTATGGAGCACTTGCCAATTTTCATCAATTTAAAGCAAAAGCCAGCTTTAGTTGTTGGGGGCGGAGATATTGCTCTAAGAAAGATTAACTTATTAATTAAAGCGCAGGCAAATGTAGACTGTCTATCTCCATCGTATTGCGATGATATAAAAAATCTCTCTAAAGATGGCGACGTAACCTTAATTGAGAAAAGTTTTAATGAAGAAGACATTAAAGATTATTCAATAATTATTGCTGCAACTGATGACTCATCGGTCAACTCATTGATTTCAAAGTTAGCTCAGGAGAGAAGAATTCCAGTTAATGTGGTTGACTCTCCAGAGTTATCTAGCTTCATAATGCCATCAATTGTTGACCGTTCGCCTGTCATCATTGCAGTATCTTCAGCCGGAAAGGCTCCAGTTCTTGCTAGAATTATAAGGGCGAAACTGGAAACTGTAATACCAAGTGCCTATGGAATACTTGCTGAAATTGCAGGAGAGTATAGACAGAAAGTTAAGGATCGGTTTTCAAACATTAAAGACAGAAGGGCCTTTTGGGAGTCTACATTTTCTGGAGTTATTGCTGAAAAAGTTTTTTCAGGGCGTATTAATCAAGCAAGAGAGGAAATTGAGGAGCAACTTAATAACTCAGTCGAGATGGAATTGGGAGAAGTCTATTTGGTTGGAGCAGGACCAGGTGATCCTGATTTATTAACCTTTAAAGCTTTGAGATTGATACAACAGTCTGATGTTGTTCTTTATGACCGTCTGGTTTCAAAGGGAGTAATGGAACTAGTTCGAAGAGACTCAGAATTAATTTATGTTGGTAAAAAAGGTGGAAGCGACGAATCCACTAGACAAGAGGATATAAACGACCAGTTGGTTGAACTTGCAAAGTCAGGTAAGAGAGTTTGCCGATTAAAGGGTGGTGATCCATTTATTTTTGGAAGAGGCGGCGAAGAAATAGAATCTTTATCTGAGCATGGAATACCATTTCAGGTGATCCCAGGTATTACTGCTGCATCCGGCTGCTCTTCATACGCAGGGATACCATTGACTCATAGAGATTATTCTCAGTCATGCAGATTTGTAACAGCACACCTAAAGAATGGGACAACCAATCTTCCATGGCAAGAGTTCGTTGTTGATCAGCAAACCATTGTTTTCTACATGGCTTTGAGCGGCGCCAATTATATATGTGAAAAACTCATTGAGCATGGAATGAATAAGGACATGCCGATTGCAATCATTGAAAAAGGAACAATGCCCGAGCAAAAGGTTTATATTTCATCATTGACTGAATTGCCAAATTTATTAGCTAAAGAGGATATTCACGCACCAACCTTGATGATTGTGGGTGAGGTTGTCAGGCTCAATGAAAAGTTGAATTGGTACGGTAATTAAATATCTAAATCTATTTTCTTAATGAAGAAATATATAATTTATTTGGGTATAATTCAGAATTCTTCGCGGGAGTGGTGGAATTGGTAGACACGCTGGATTTAGGTTCCAGTGTCGCAAGACGTGAGAGTTCGAGTCTCTCCTTCCGCACCATTAAAAAGGATATTAAGGGCTCTTAGGAGCTCTTTTTTAATGCTATCCAAGCTCAAAGTTTTTTTGGAGTCAATTTTGGAAATTCTTTTTACAATTCTTAACATAATCAAATACTTGATTTATGGTTTAGTAATTTTCGCTATTCTGATATTTATTTTTCTGAATTTATCACCTGTCTTTGGAGGTTCACCTGATAAGGAAACCAAAAAAATTATTGAGAATTCAGAGAATTTTGTCGAAGGTAAGTTTAGAAACAAAATAACAACATATACTAACTTTCGTTCTTCAGAAAACAAAGCAACACTTAAAGATTGGTTTTCTCCACCCAAGGATAAAAACCCCTTAAAACCTCTTCCAACGAAGAAATTTCATAGTGAAGATTTAATAGAAGGTAAGTTTTCTTGGTTAGGACACTCCACTATACTAATGAAAACTGAAGGCCTAGTGCTTATGACAGATCCAGTTTTTAATCGTGCCTCTCCATTGCCAGCTTTCAACTCTAAAAGTAGTAGTAATTTTTTTAATGGTAAACCTTTTGAATTTGAAAATCCAGTTATTATTGACGATCTTCCAAAAGTTGATATCGTTATCATATCTCATGACCACTATGATCATCTAGACTTCAAGGCAATCAAAGATCTCTCTAGTCGAGTAGATCAATTTATTGTGCCTTTGGGTGTTGGTGCGCATTTAGAAAGGTGGGGTGTGGAAAAGAATAGAATTTCCGAGTTGGATTGGTATGACAGTAAAGTCTTCAAAAATATTAAATTTACTTTTGCACCGTCTCTTCATTTTAGTGGGCGAGGTATAAGAAATGGAAATTCAACACTATGGGGCTCTTGGATAATCTCATCTAAATCATTGAACGCATATTTCAGTGGTGATGGAGGATATTCAGAGACATTTAAAGAGTTAGGCAACAAATTTGGACCTTTTGACATTGCTTTTATTGAAAATGGTGCTTATAACGTTGATTGGTCAAACGTCCATATGTATCCAGATGAGGCAGTTCAAGCCAATATTGATCTGAAGTCTAGCGTGCTATTTCCAATCCATTGGTCTAAATTTGATTTATCAATTCATCCTTGGGATGAGCCCATTATTCGAATTACTAAAGAAGCTAAAAAAATGAAAGTTAAGATTGCAACACCAATGATTGGAGAGGTATTTGATCTTAATAATTTACCTATAACCCCATGGTGGGAGCCATTAAGAAATCCTGTAAAATACTAGCTCTTAAACTCAAATTCTAAATATCAATTTATGTTGATTGAAGTTGGCCACTTTGCACTTGTTCTGTCACTGGTAATTTCAGTGCTTTTGATTGTAGTTCCTTCGATTGGACTCTATCAAAATAAATCTTCTCTTGCTCAGCTCGCAAAGCCATTAGTTTGGGCTCAGAGTTTTTGGATTACGATAGCTTTCTTCGTATTGATGAGTGCATTTTTGACTAATGATTTTTCAGTCAAGTATGTTGCAGAGAATTCCAATACACAACTTCCAATTTTATATAAAGCTTCAGCAGTTTGGGGTTCTCATGAGGGGTCTTTGCTTTTATGGGTTTTCGTGCTGTCTTTATGGACAGTTGCAGTCTCTATATTCTCTAAAAGAATCCCCTCAAATCTAATCAATCAAACTCTTATAGTTCTTGGAGCTATAAGTTTCGGGTTCTTGCTTTTTCTTCTGTTTACGTCTAATCCTTTTGAGCGATTAATGATGCCTCCTATTGAGGGTCGAGAACTTAACCCTCTTCTTCAAGACTTTGGCCTGGCGGTTCATCCTCCTATGTTGTATATGGGCTATGTCGGCTTAGCTGTTCCTTTTGCTTTTGTATTATCTGCTCTTATTAGGGGGCAGCTAGATAGCACGTGGATAAGGTGGACTAGGCCCTGGACACTTATATCTTGGTCTTTTTTAACGATTGGCATAACGCTCGGCAGTTGGTGGGCTTATTATGAGCTTGGCTGGGGTGGCTGGTGGTTTTGGGATCCAGTTGAAAATGCTTCATTCATGCCTTGGCTAGTTGCAACAGCTTTAATTCATTCCTTGAGTGTGAGTGAAAAACGTGGCGCATTCAAGCAGTGGACCGTTCTGCTTGCAATCGGAGGTTTTTCATTGAGCCTTCTCGGAACATTCTTGGTTCGATCAGGTGTTTTGACTTCGGTTCATGCCTTTGCAACTGACCCAACAAGGGGATTGTTCATTCTAATATTTTTATTTATTGTCATTGGAGGGTCACTGGTTTTATATACATGGCGATCTAGTTTGTTACAGCAAAGTAATCCGTTTTCTTTGCTGTCTAGGGAGACAGGACTATTGATAAATAATATCTTGCTTGTTACAGCCATGTTAAGTGTTCTTTTAGGGACACTTTATCCACTTATTTTGGATTCACTCAATCTTGGAAAAATATCGGTTGGAGCTCCCTACTTTAATGCAGTTTTCGTGCCAATAATGATTCCTGGGGTTCTTGCGCTTGCAGTTTACCCTTATGTTCGATGGAAGAAAGATTCAGCTCTAAGAGTTTTCAATTTATTGAAACTCGAGTGGGTCTGTATTGTTCTTTTAACTTTGCTTTCTTGGGTTTTAATTACTAAAAATATTTTTGTTCTAATTTCGATAGCTTTATTTATTTGGGTGATCAATCATGTTGGGGCACTATTTTTGAGGAGATTAAAAGCTAAATCTAAGCTTTCTATGTCGTTCCTTGGAATGGTTGTTGCCCATCTTGGAATTGCTGTGTTCGTTCTTGGAGCAACTGTGACTACTCAGCTTGGGATTGAAAAAGATATCAAAATGAGTCTTGGGGAAACCCAAACAATTGCTGGATATGATTTCGTATTTAACGGCGTAAGCCCTCACTCAAAAGACAATTATTCAGGATTTATCGGAGATATTAGCGTATTTAAAAATAATAAAATAGTTACTCAACTAAGACCTGAGAAGCGTTTATACCAAACTGGAATGCCAATGACCGAAGCATCGATTGACCCCTCAATAACCCGTGATCTCTATGTTGCACTGGGCGAAAGTTTAGAGGAGGGTGCATGGAGCGTTAGGATCTACTATAAGCCACTGGTTCGCTGGATATGGCTTGGTGGGCTAATGATCGCTCTGGGTGCACTTTTGGCGGCTGTTGATCGGAGATACCTAATGAGAGTAAAGTCATGATTTTTTCTTGGCAACACATCATTATGCTTATTTTGTCATGCTTATTTATTGTATGGTTTCTTTATAGGCCAATAAAATCTGGTTTAAGTGACGCTGACTCCAATATTGCAATTAACAAGCATAGGCAGGAAGAGCTAGCAATAGATATCAATCAAGGACTGATTGATGATGAGCAGTCTCAAGTTGCAGAATCCGAAATCATTAGCACTTTGGCTAATGAGTTAAAGGATAGCAATAAAGATAGTATTGCCATAAGGCCAATGAATTGGTCTATCTCAATATTTATATTTTTAATTTCTTTATCGATAGCTCTCTATTCTCAGTTGTCTCCAAAAGTACTTCCTAGCAGTCAGGATTTATCTGAACCTGTGAGTATGATTGAAAGTATCGAAAAGCTTCAAGCTTTTTTAGAAGAGAATCCAAGTGATTTCCAAGCATTAAAGATGATGGGTTTAGCTCAGATTGGAATCGGTAATGCAGATGAATCAATTGAAGCTTTTGAGAAGGCATACCTAATCAATCCTGAAGATATTGACTTATTGCTTCAATATGCCAGTGCCATTGCAGCAACTCAGGAAGGTCAATTTGATGGAAAGTCTAAAGAACTGATTGAGAAAGCATTTAATCTTAATCCTCTATCTGTTCAGGTTTTATATTTTTCAGGTATTGTTGCAGCTCATGAGGGTAATCTTAACGGCGCAATTGAGTTTTGGGAAAAAGCTCGTTACCTTACGCCTGTGGATCATCCTGACAGAAACATAATCGAAGAGGCTATAGATACCGTATCGAATTTACAAGTAAAATAACAACCATGAGTAAAACACTAGAACTCGCTAAATCACTTATAAGTCAAGCCTCAGTTACACCTGACGATAACGGTTGCCAGTCAATAATGATAGAGCGACTAAAAAAAATTGGTTTTGAAATTCGCTCACTGAAATTTGGAGATGTTGATAACTTTTGGGCCACTCGAGGCAATAGCGGCCCTATCTTTGCTTTTGCAGGCCACACTGACGTTGTTCCACCTGGAAATGAAGATGCATGGAATACTATGCCTTTTGAGCCTACCATCAAGAATGGTTTCTTGTTTGGTCGCGGTGCGGCAGACATGAAAGGCGGATTAGCATCGATGGTGACTGCAACTGAAAGCTTTGTTAAAGAGAATCCGAATCATAAAGGCACTATCGCTTTTTTGATTACATCTGATGAAGAGGGAGTTGCTATCAACGGCACAGTAAAAGTGATGGATTATTTAAATGAAAACAACACAAAAATTGATTTTTGTTTAATTGGAGAGCCATCATCCACTTCTATTACAGGTGATGTGATTAAAAATGGAAGAAGAGGCTCATTAAATGGTGTGATACATGTTAAAGGTCAGCAAGGTCACGTAGCATATCCTCATTTAGCTAAAAATCCAATTCATTTTATTGCTCCTGCCTTAAGTGATTTATGTAGTCTAGAGTGGGATAGTGGTAATGAGTACTTTCCAGCAACTTCATTTCAAGTTTCCAATATTCATTCAGGTGATGGGGTAACGAATGTTATTCCTGGAGAAGCGAAAGTCATGTTTAATTTTCGTTACTCAACAGAAACAACAAAAGAAGAACTGATGAGCAAGGTTCACGAGGTTTTGGATTCACATAAAATTGACTATATCCTGGATTGGTCTCATTCTGGATTTCCGTTTTTAACTCCTGAAGGTGATTTAGTATCAGCTTGTATTAGTGCGGTCGAAGAAACTAAAGAGATAACACCTGAACTTTCTACTTCTGGTGGAACTTCAGACGGAAGATTTATTGCTCAAGAAGGAACTCAGGTTGTAGAGCTTGGTCCAGTCAATGCCACTATTCACAAAGTCAACGAATCTATTTTGGTTAGTGACCTTGAAGATTTAAGTAGAATTTATTCTAAAGTTTTAACTAAGATTCTAGTTTAGCTGCAAACAAATGAAATTTGATATCATTACACTCTTCCCTGAAATGTTTTCAGCAATTAAGGAAGAGGGTGTGGTATCAAGAGCTCTGAAAAATTCAATCATTTCAATTAGGGAATGGCAGCTAAGAGACTTTAGTTCCAACAAATATAAAAATGTTGATGATAAGCCATATGGCGGGGGTGCTGGAATGGTGATGCAGGTCAAACCCATAAGGGATTGCCTAGCAAAAATAAGAGAATTAGAGCCCAATACAAAGGTTGTATATCTATCGCCTCAAGGGGAGCCTTTGAATCAAAAACTAGTTGCAAAGCTAGCAAACTTTGAATCATTGACACTCCTTTGTGGTCGCTATGAAGGCGTCGATGAGAGGGTTATTGAAAATGATGTAGACTTTGAAGTTTCAATAGGTGATTATGTCATAAGTGGAGGAGAGTTGGCTTCAATGGTATTAATTGATGCGGTCAGCAGACGCAAAGATAATGTGCTCGGCAACAAAGACTCGCTTAATGACTCATTTTCAAATAATTTGCTTGATCACCCTCAATATACAAGGCCAGAGACCATTGATGGTGAATCTGTGCCAGAGGTATTATTAAGCGGCAATCAAGCTAAAATTGATGCTTGGCGTCTGGAGCAGGCAATAAAAAAAACAAAGCAGAAGAGGCCTGATATTTTATCTAGTTAGTTGCTTGATTAAAACGTTCTCATGAATTGTTATTGTAAGGCCAATCGTATATAATTTATCAACACTTTTAATAAAGATTTTATGACAATAAAACACTCCTATAAAGGCTCAAATGTTGCATTAATCACTCCAATGTTTGACGATGGAGAAGTTGATTATGATACTCTGAATAATCTTATTGACTTTCATATTGATTCTGGAACGAGCTCTATCGTTTCAGTTGGCACAACAGGTGAGTCAGCAACTGTAGGAGTTAAAGAACACCTCAAAATAATTAATCACACTATCCAATATGCAGCAAGACGAATTCCAGTCATTGCAGGAACAGGCGCTAATTCAACTTCCGAGGCTATTGAGCTCACTCAAGAGGCTAAAAACCTTGGTGCCGATGCTTGCCTACTCGTCACGCCCTATTACAATAAGCCGACCCAGGAGGGCTTGTTTCAGCATTTCAAACTAATTGCTGAAAGAGTTGATATTGATCAAATATTATATAATGTACCTGGAAGAACTGCCGTCGATATGTCTGTTGAGACAACTGTTAGGCTCTCCGAAATCTCAAACATAATTGGCATCAAAGATGCTACTGGGGATTTGTCTGTAATTAAAGAGCTAGTTAAAAGCTGTCCAGAAGATTTTTTACTACTCACCGGGGATGATGCTACAGCTGTAGATTTTCTGCTTTTGGGAGGCCATGGAGGTATCTCTGTCACTGCCAATGTAACGCCTAAGAAGCTTCAAAAGGTATATATGGCTGCTATTTCTGGGAATGCCAAATTAGCCAAACAAGCTAATGAAGAACTCTCAAATCTACATAAGAATTTGTTTGTTGAGGCTAATCCTATTCCAGTTAAATGGGCTCTTCATAAAATGGGTATGTGCTCTAAAGGAATAAGGCTACCCCTGCTTGAATTATCAAGTGAATTCAGACCAGTTGTAGAAAATGATTTAAAGGAATTAAACCTAATATGAAGATTATAAATTATTTAAATATTGTTTTAATTGGTGTAATTTTAACTAGTTGCTCCAAAGTTACTGATCCTGTAAAGGAAATAGGTTTAGGAAGTCGAGATATTAATTATCAAGCTGACGAAAAAGTCGATTCACTCATCATTCCTCCGAACCTTACTGAGCCAAGCAATCTTCAAGCATTAACTGAAGTGGAGGAGATTTTAGATGATAATCAGGTAATTCAAAGAGTTCAAAATATTGAAATTAAGAGAGACAAATATCGTCGCTGGCTTCTAGTTGATCTTCCTCCTAGTGAGGTTTGGGCTTTATCAAAAGAATTTTTTCGTTCTTACGGCTTTAAAATAGAGAAAGAAAATCAAAAAATTGGGCTTTTTGAGACTGATTATCTGGAAATTGAGACAAAGGTTCCAGACAAGTCACTAGGTGCAATACGTGCTGCTTTATCTAAAGCATTGAAAACACAATATGGGTTACCTATTGCAGATAAATATAGAATTCGCATAGAGCCAACAGATGACCCAATGAAGTCTGAAGTGTATTTAACCCTAAGCTCTATAGGTGAAGTAGTTAGTGAGGCAACTAGAGTGTGGCAACCAAGAGAAAAAGATGTTGAGCTTGAAACTGAAATGATTCTTAAGTTAATGGTTTTTTTAGGAAATGATCGCTCAGATGCCATAACTAAAATTCAGTCAAATACGAATGAAAATATTGTAGATGTCATTGTTGAAGTCTCTGAAACAGGTTATGCGACCCTAATTTTTCCATTTGATAAGCAGGAATCATGGAAGCTTCTTGGGTGGGCGCTTGATGAACTAAGTATTGACATTGAAGATCGTGATCAGATTGAAGGTAGTTACTTTATCAATGTAACACCAAATAAGGGCTTCTTCTCAAAGCTTCTAGCAACTGCTTCAATAACAAAAACGTATCAATTGATCCTAAAAGAAGATATCAATTCTCAATCAAGAGTTATATTTGTTGATCTCAGTGAAGAGAATGATGAGAAAACGATTAGTTATAGTGCAGAACTCTTTGATCAAATTGCTTCAAAGTTTTAATTTTTTTTATACACAAGCTAGATTGTAATAATCATGCTTACAGAAAATCAAATTCAAGACATCTCTGCTGAAATTACTTTAGTAAGTGACTTATCGGATGATAATCTGCTTGAATTTTGTATGATAGCAAATCAAAGATACAGGAGTGGCAATCCTATCGTTACTGATGAAAATTATGACTTTATTTTCATTGCAGAACTAGCTAAAAGAATGCCCAATCATCCTTTTCTAAAAGAGATCGAGAGTGAGACTGAAAGGTTCTCAGAAGAGAAAATTAAACTTCCTGAAAAGATGCTTTCAACTGATAAAGCCTATTCATGGGATGAGGTTGAAAAGTGGCTGGAGAGAATTACTAAATTTTCTGACGAAATTACATTTTCGCCTGGCGATATTCTAATTAAAGGAACTGCAAAGCTAGATGGTTTTGCGGGCTATGATGACGGAATAAAACTCTACACACGTGGAGATGGAAATAAGGGAAGTGATATCTCAAGAGTCTTTGATAGAGGCCTTGGGATTCTCAATGACAGTGAGAGGGGTCAAGGTCCTGGAGAGATAGTTGTAAAGAGAAGCTACTTTGAAACCCAACTAAGTAATGATTTTGAGTATCCAAGAAACTTTCAAGCAAGTCTAATTAAAGAAAAAGAGCTGGATCATTTTGCCAAAGATGCGATAAAAGCTAAGGCTGCTTTATTTGTCCCCTTTAAGCAGCTTCCATTTTGGCAAGGGAGTATCAATGAGTTTAAGAATCAATTTACTGAAATTGTTGTTGAATTAGAGCAAGGTGTTGATTTTGATATTGACGGTGTTGTTTTTGAAGTAGTAAACACAGATTTAAAAGTGCATATGGGGTCGAACCGAAAGTTCCATCGCTGGCAAATTGCTTACAAAGAAAATAAAGAAAAAGCACAAGTAAAAGTCATTTCAATAACATCGCAAGTTGGGAGGACTGGAAAGATTACACCAGTTGCCGAGTTAGAGCCAACTCAATTAAGTGGAGCAACAATCTACAGGGCGACAGGCCATCATTTTGGCTTGGTCAAGGAGCAAGGCCTAGGCGCTGGAAGTGTTGTCGAGTTAACTCGAAGTGGTATGGTCATACCAAAAATTAATAAAGTCTTAAAAAAAGCAGAAGTAGATATTCCTTCTAATTGCCCTAGTTGTGATTCCAATTTGATTTGGGATTCAGACTTTCTTATGTGTCCTAATATTAATTCTTGTCCTGATCAGATTGTTGGAAAAATGATTTATTTCTTCAAAATTCTTGCAAATAATGATGGTTTTGGACAGGCAACAATCCAAAAGATTTATGATAATGGTATTCGTCAAGTGAGTGATATATATCAACTAAGCGCAGATCAGTTAATTGAAATGGGCTTTGGTGAGAAAACCTCAAACAACCTTATTGATCAACTGAATAGATCACGCCAAGAAAGTATAGAGGATTGGCGTTTTTTGGCTGCTTTTGGTGTTCAAAGACTTGGAATGGGTAACTGTGAAAATTTATTAAAAAATTATTCTATTGAAGAGATTTTTGAATTATCAGCCGAAGACATTGCGAATATAGATGGTTTTGCAGAGTTAACTGCAGAGCAAATTTTTGAAGGACTAGCATCTATTAAAGGCCAATATCAAATTTTGATAAATAATGGCTTTGAACTAGAACAAACTCCTCTAATTAATGAACTAGATTTAATTGTTAGTCCATTTCAAAATAAAAAAATCGTTTTTACTGGAGCTATGAGCCATCCTCGATCTGAGCTTGAAAAACAGGCAAAAATGCTCGGTATTAATGTTGCAAAGAGTGTTAGCTCCAAAACAGATTTTCTGATTATTGGAGAAAATGTTGGTCAATCTAAAATGAATGACGCAAAAAAACATAACATCGAAATTTTGACTGAGTTAGAATATTTAAAAAAACTAAATATATAGAATTTTTTTATATATAATTACTCACAACTTAAATCCAAAGCTGGTTTTAAGTTAAAGACATTGACGTTTATTTGGGCAAAAGCCTAGATAAGCGTTTTTTTTCGTCAGTTTAAAGATGAGCTGAACTGGTATAGAAGCCCGCTACTTTCTTGAAGGTAGTGGGCTTCTTTGTTTATAACATTGGAGTAATTATATGAAAATGATAACAGCTTATATTCAGCCAAAAAGACTGGATAGCGTGAGACAAGTACTCTCAGAAATTGATATTAATGGTGTTTCTGTTACTGAAGTAAAGGGGTTTGGAAGACAAAAAGGTCACACTGAGCTCTACAGAGGTGCGGAGTTTGTGGTGGAGTTCCTTCCTAAAGTTAAATTAGAAATTGCGATTACCGATGAGCAAGTTGATGAGGTTATTGAAACTATCAGTTCTGCTTGCAAGATTAATGGCGGAAAGATTGGAGATGGCAAAATTTTTGTTACAAGCTTAGAGCAGGTTGTTCGTATTCGTACGGGTGAATCTGGGCCTGAAGCACTATAGGAGTAGGAAATGGAAAATCAAATATTAGAATTACAGTATGCAATTGATACTTTTTACTTTTTAGTAATGGGTGCACTTGTTATGTGGATGGCGGCTGGCTTTTCAATGCTAGAAGCCGGATTGGTAAGAAGCAAAAATACGGCAGAAATATTAACTAAAAATATTGGCCTTTTTGCCATTGCTTGCACTATGTACATGATCTATGGCTATGACTTAATGTATGGTGGTGGAGCATTTCTTTCGGGGATTAGTGGACAGGGTGAGACATACTCAAATGCCTCAGACTTTTACTTCCAAGTAGTCTTTGTAGCAACTGCAATGTCAATTGTTTCTGGTGCAGTGGCTGAGCGAATGAAGTTATTTACTTTCTTTGCCTTTGCCGTAATCTTTACAACCATCATCTATCCTCTTGAAGGGTCATGGACTTGGGGTGGAAATGACGTTTTTGGTCTTTACAATCTCGGTGACTTCGGTTTCTATGATTTTGCTGGATCAGGAATTGTTCATATGGCTGGTGCTGCAGCTGCAATAGCTGGAGTCATGATACTTGGGCCAAGAAAAGGAAAATATGACAAGGATGGAAATTCGAAGCCAATCTTAGGCGCAAACCTCCCTTTAGCTACATTGGGAACATTCATCCTATGGTTAGGTTGGTTTGGGTTTAATGGTGGTTCAGTACTAGCTATGGCAAGTAAAGAGAGCGCTGATGCAGTAGCAATGGTGTTTGTTAATACCAATGCTGCAGCTGCTGGAGGCGTCATTGCTGCACTTGTTTTCGCTAAACTTTGGTTTGGTAAGGCAGACTTAACTATGACATTGAATGGTGCATTAGCAGGCCTAGTAGCTATTACAGCAGGGCCAGATACGCCGAGTGCTTTTGTTGCATCATTGATTGGCGCCGTTGGAGGAGTTATTGTGGTTCTGTCTATTGTTTGGCTAGATCGCAAACTCAAGATAGACGATCCTGTTGGTGCTATTTCAGTTCATGGTGTTGTAGGATTATGGGGTCTTTTAGCAGTTCCCCTGACTAATGCCGATGTTTCATTTTCTGGACAAATAGTAGGAGCCTTAACTATATTTGTATGGGTTTTTGGTGCATCAATATTGGTTTGGCTTGCCCTCAAATCTCTGATTGGTCTTCGCGTATCAAAGGAAGAAGAAGAAGATGGTGTTGATCTTTCCGAATGTGGATTGGAAGCTTATCCAGAGTTTGTAACTAAATAGTGCAAGCTCATACTGTCAAATTAAAGGTTTTTAAAATTTTTGGTTTGACACCTTTCACTTCAGCATAAAGCTGAAGTGAAAGTTTAATGACTTTGCTGGTGAATTATTCTCCTTTTTCACCAGCTAAGGCTTTAAAGTAGAGTTTTATGAACAACAGTTGAGGAATAATTTAATTAAATATAACTCCAGTAAGGTATATTTATGGAATTAATAATGAAGAAAACAAAAATGAATCAATCGCCCCTTAAAATTATTCTGGTCGACGAAAATATGGGTCGATCTGCGATTTTAAGGCGAGCCCTTCAAGATAAGGGACATGAGGTTATTTGTCGTTTAGACGAAAGTGAAAATCTTGCAAACAGTAATGAAATTACTCATGCAGACGTTGTAATTGTCAATGCAGATATTCCTGATGAGGCTGTTTTTGCGAATTTAAGGGATGTAAATGAAACAAAGCCTAAGCCAATCGTTATGTTTACCGAAGCGTCAGAGGAGCATATGGCTGGAACTGCGATTAAATCAGGAGTGAATGCATATATTGTTGATGGCCTAGAAGAAAAGAGAGTACAACCAATTATTGATGTAGCTATAGCGCGTTTTAGAGAGTTTCAGGCTTTAAAAGATGAGTTAGACGCAACAAGAAGTCAGTTGGCTGAGCGTAAATCAATTGAAAAAGCAAAAGGCCTACTCATGAAGCACAAAAAAATTACTGAAGATGAGGCTTATCAGTCCCTTAGAAAAATGGCTATGGATAAAAATAAGCGAATTTCAGAAGTTGCCGAAGGTATTATCAGTGCTTTTGAACTTTTAGGCTAGTTAAATCTATTTGATCTCTCTGGAAGCTTTTTCATCATGGCCAGATACCCCAAAACGTTTAGCTAGTTCAGACTCAATCTCTTCGATTTTAATATCCTCGTGACGAAGAAGCACTAAGAGGTGAAACCATAAATCTGCCACTTCATGAATGATCTCTTTTCTGCCTTCCTCATTAACCGCATTAATGACTTCTTCAGACTCTTCACTAATCTTTTCTAGAATCGAGCTAGTCCCTTTTCTATATAAAGAGGAGACATATGATTGATCAGCTGAAGCAGATTTTCTATCTTCTAAAATCTTCTCTAGTGAATTGAGAATACTATCCATAAATTTCTTTTGGGTCTTTAATTACATTTGAGACAATTATCCATTCATTATCTTCTAGTTTACTAAAGAAGCATTTAGCTCTACCAGTATGGCAGGCAATGCCTCCTTTTTGATTAACTTTAATCAAGACAACGTCCTGATCACAATCAGTATAAATTTCAATTATGTCTTGGTAATTGCCTGACTCTTCACCCTTAAACCAAAGTTTTTTTCTTGACCTTGAAAAATATACAGCTTTTTTTGTTTTAATGCTAAGCTCTAATGCTTCTTTATTCATCCATGCCATCATAAGGATTTCATTAGAAGAATAGTCCTGTGTGATGACGGGAACTAAGCCATTTTCATTAAATTTAATGGTATCTTGAGGTTTCATTTTAGTGGTATATTTTTATTCCAATTTTACAGTTGCATTCTAGATTAATTGTGATTAATTAGAGGCCGGCTTTTAGGCTGGCGACAATAAATTGATCCAAGTTTCCATCAAGGACGTCTTGAGTGTTGCTGCTCTCGATGCCGGTCCTTAAGTCTTTAATTCTAGATTGGTCTAAAACATAAGAGCGTATCTGATGGCCCCATCCAATATCAGATTTTAAATCTTCGACATCTTGCTTCTCCGAGTTTCTTTTTTGAATTTCAAGTTCATAAAGTTTAGATTTTAATTGCTTCATTGCTTGATCTTTGTTGGCATGCTGTGATCGTCCATCTTGGCATTGAACAACCGTTGTTGTTGGTATATGTGTAATTCGAACAGCAGATTCAGTTTTATTGACGTGCTGACCACCAGCACCAGAGGCACGATAGGTATCAATTCGAAGGTCTGATGGGTCTATTATAATTTCGATATTATCGTCTATCTCAGGTGACACAAAAACTGAGGAGAATGATGTGTGTCTTTTGCCATTTGCATTATATGGAGATTTTCTAACAAGTCTGTGGATGCCTATTTCGCTCCTAAGCCAACCAAATGCGTATTCACCATCAAAATGAATAGTTGCAGACTTGATACCAGCAACATCACCCGCTGAAACTTCCATTAATTTAACTTTAAAGTTATGTTTTTCTCCCCATCTTAAGTACATTCTCAGGATCATTTCAGCCCAATCTTGCGCCTCGGTTCCGCCAGAACCAGACTGAATATCGAGATAGGCAGAGTTACGGTCCATATCACCACTGAACATTCTTTCAAACTCATATTTTGAAATTAAATTATCTGTTTCATCTAAGTCAGCGACAATACCCTTTACTGTATCAATATCATTTTCACTTTCAGCCATTTCTAAAAGTTCCTTAGCATCACTTAAGATGCTAGATGACTTTGAAAATGTTTCACATAGATTATCAAGCTGAACTCTTTCTTTTCCTAATGATTGTGCTTTTTCTGGGTTTGACCAAACATCTGGATTTTCTAACTCCAACTTAACTTCTTCAAGTCGATCTTTTTTCTCCTCAAGTTTGAGGTGTTCTGACAGAATAATCATTCGCTCAGTAAGCTCAGTTATTTTTTGGTAGTTTGCAGATAGTTCCATGATTCTATTTTAATGCGACAAGTAATAAAAAAGCCCCAAAATAGGGGCTTTAATTTTTGTCTCTTAAAAATTAATTACTTTCTTAAGCCTAGACGCGAAATCAAATTAGCGTAAGCTGTAAGATCACTGTTTTTAATGTAAGCAAGTAATTTTTTGCGTTGTGAAACAAGTCTTAAAAGCCCTCTTCTGGAATGATGGTCTTTTTTATGAGTCTTAAAATGTTCTGTTAAGTGCCTTATTCTTGCTGTAAGAAGGGCGACTTGAACATCAACAGATCCAGTATCAGAAGGGTCTTTTTGGTATTCTTTAATAATAGTTTGTGTATCAATTGACATATATAGTTCATGTATCAAAAAATTAAGTGATGAATTATACGCTATTTTTTGGAATTGTTGTATTTCTAATCGAATAATATTAATTATATTTGTAAAAGTTATTTTCATCATTAGGCCTTGTTTTAAAGCGACGATGAATCCACAAATATTGCTCAGGAGTTTTGCTAATTTGCTTTTCAAGAATTTTATTGATAACGGTTGCATCCTGGATCGGATCATTGGATGGATAATTTGAAATAGGCTTTTCAAATGACATTGAATAGCCTTTTTTAGTTCTTGTAAAGTTGTAAGGAATAACCCTAGTATTATTATTTTTAGCTAGTCTGGCTGTTGCTGTAGTCGTCGCTGTTTGAATTCCAAAAAATGGTGCAAATACGCTGTTATTTTTGCCTAGGTCTTGATCTGGGGCATACCAAATTGGAAGACTATTATTAATTGCCTTAACTATAGATCTTGTATCAGTACTTTTGATCATTACAGCACCATTTTTTTTATAGCCTCTAACCATGGTCTTATCAAATAACTTATTATTTTGAGGTCTATATATGTTTGCAATGGTGTGATTAAGGAGGAGTGCACGACTACCTAGCATGAGAGGCATAAAATGTGAGCATAGAAGAATAATGCCGCCTTCTTCTTTGAGCGCATCTTTAAAAAATTTCTCATTAGTAATAGTTAGAAGTTTTCTAATTTTTTTATCACTACCATAGTAAGCATTAGCAGTTTCAAAAAAACTTACTCCAATTGCTTCAAAGTGTCTTTTTACAAGTAAATTAACTTGGGTTTGCTTTTTATCAGGAAAGCAATGAGAGATATTTGAGTAGGCAGTAGATCTGAGCTTAGGCATAAAAGGATAAAGTAGCCTACCAATTGCTTTTCCAATCATAACCTGCAAATTGAAAGGAATAAAAACTCCAATGTGCATAAGCATAATTAGAATCCAGGTCGGAATGAATTTAGGGTGAATGAATTCGGTGTTTAACATTAAAATAAAAAGAAAACTAAACTAAAGACTAAGCTGTAAATTATGCCATTTATTGACAGAGATTTTATCAATGATTTACCCAATAGAGTAGATATTGTTGGTCTAATCAATAAGCGTGTAGCATTAAAAAAAGCAGGAAAAGACTATAAGGCTTGTTGCCCATTTCATGAAGAGAAAACTCCATCCTTTACTGTAGTTCCGACTAAGCAAATTTATCACTGTTTTGGTTGCGGTGAAAGCGGAGGGATTATTGATTTTGTTATGAAGTATGACCATCTTTCTTTTGTTGAGGCCATAGAGACAGTTGCTGGAGAATCTGGAATTTCGGTCGTCTATGACCAAACTGCCAAACCAGTAGATAAACGCTTTAAAAGATACAACCAAATAATGGCTGAGCTTAATGTTTTTTATCAAAATCAACTTAAGAATTCATCTGCAAAAAATAAAGTGGTCAGTTATGCTAAAAAAAGAGGAATAAGTGGATCGATTGCTAAAAGATTCGAGTTAGGGTTTGCACCCCCAGGTTGGACTAATCTATTTGATCAATTTAGTGAGAGTGATGAGTCAATTCAAAACCTTCTTTCAATGGGGATGATTGTTCCAAAAAAAGATAAAAAAGACGATTATTACGATCGTTTCAGAGATAGACTCATGTTTCCTATTCATAATGCAAAAGGTTCTGTGATTGGATTTGGAGGGCGTGTATTATCTAGTCAGGATAACCCCAAGTACCTGAATTCACCGGAAACCCCTCTATTTTCAAAATCAAAAGAATTATATGGTCTTTATCATTGTAGAAAATACAGTCGAAGGATTAATTCAATTCTTGTTGTTGAAGGTTACATGGACGTAATAGCGCTTCATCAACAAGGAATTACCAATGTAGTGGCAACTCTTGGAACAGCAACAACCCCAGCTCACTTGCAAATATTATCTCGCTCTGCAGAAACAATTGTTTTTTGTTTTGATGGTGATAAGGCGGGAAGAGATGCGGCATGGAAGGCGTTAAAAACATCATTGCCTTCAATAACTTCAGGACTTATTATCAAATTTTTAATATTGCCTGAAGGCGAAGACCCTGATACTATTATCAACAGAGAGTCTGCAAAAGCATTTAACAAAAGAATTGAAGGGGCACAAACCCTTTCAAGTTTCTTAATTGAACATATCAAATCAGAGGTCCCGTTCGGTACCATAGAAGGCAAAACCTTATTTTTAGAAAAGTCAGCATCCTTAATCAATATGGTGAACTATCCGACCTATCGTCAACAATTAATTGAAGGAATAGCTAATACAATTGGCCAAAATATTATTCAAGTAGAAAAGGTTGTGGAACAAAATAAAAATCAAAATGACCAATTAACAAGTTCCAATCCATCAGAGAAGAATAAATTAAACCCCAATTTTGTTAACCAAAAAATAAGTAACAATAGTACTTCTAGCATGAAGAGTTTGATGTCAAGAATGATATCTTGTGTTTTAAATTATCCATCAATTGCGAATGATCCCGAGACATCTAGTGTCGTTGAAGAACGAGCAAGAAATCTTCCAAAATCTGAGGTTTTAGTAGAGCTGATAAGACATGCCCAAGTTGAGTCTGACCTTTCGAAAGAAGCTTTACTATTGCCATATAAAACTAAGGAGAGAATATATTTACGTTTACAGGAGCTGAGTACTATGGAGCCTTTTCTAAGTGAATTTGAGGCTAAAGAAGAGTTTGGATATGCATTAACTGCAGCAGAAAAATATTATGAAAGAAAGTCAACAAAAGCCTCAATACTCTCTGCAAAAACTCATGATGAAGAAAAAGCAGTTATGCAAAATATCATGAAAAGTAAGATGAAAGGGATAAACCAAAAAAAATCATCCTAACCCTCCACTTGAGTATTTATCTCTGAATCATTAATCAGGATTCTCTGCATTGCCTTTTGGAAAGCCATTGAAGCTGAATTTGATCCTTCGCACCGATTCCTCAAAGTTGGGTCCCATGAGACAAAACATTTTTTTGGATAGTCGAGTCTAACTGCCATAATATATTTAGGTTTTTCGGCAGGAGAATAACCAACAAAATAAGTTCGTTTGGCACCATCTTTACTATACTGCCCATCTATCACCATTTCTGCTGTACCTGTTTTTCCAGCAATTGAGTATCCATCAATAACAGCACGATACCCAGAGCCCTTATCTGAAGCAACAGAATCAAGTATTTCAGAGATTCTTTTTGTCGATTCTGGAGTAAAAACATACTCTAATGATTCATTATGATGCTCAGTCTTAATAAGTTTAAGAGAGGGTATGGAGCCTTCATTGGCAAAGACAAGATAAGCTCTTGCAAGTTGCGCAAGGTTTGTTGTCATGGGTCCATGACCGAATGAGAGCGACCTCTTATCACTATCTCTCCAACTACTGAAATGTCTTAATTCTCCTTGATTTTCAGTTCCAGGCATGACGCCTAAAGACCTGCCAAACCCTAATTTTTCCCAAGTATTATAAAAGTCTTCATTTTCAATATTTTCTGCAACCATCACTGTTCCTAGATTATGAGATTTTTCTAGAATTCTTTGAATTGTCATTTGAAAAAATTTATTATCTGGTTTTATATTGGCTACTCTTTTAGTAACATCAATTAACTCATCATCAGTTGCAGTGATTATTCCTTTGTCTAAAGCTAACAACATAGTGAACGGTTTCATCGTTGAACCTGGTTCAGTTTTATCTGAAAAAACGCGATTTCTATAATCATCAGCACTGTAATTTTCTATATTATTGGGATTGGTTGATGGATAGTTTGCAAGTGCAAGTATTTCACCATTTGGTGATAGAACTATGGCAGCAGCTGAATCTGCATCATGAAATTCAGCCTGCTCTTTTATTGCATTAAAAACATGAAACTGAATATCTGAATCGATTGTAAGAGTTAGATTTTCACCTTCTTTAAGATTCTTAATGATTTCAGCATCATAATAAATATTTGAATTTTCTTTATTGTCAGTAATCCTTCTAACGCCGTTTATTCCAGCTAAATATCGATCATACTCAGCTTCAATTCCAAAGACTCCAATATTTTCAGAGTTTATTTTTCCAATTAATGGGGCAATGGAATCCTTTTTGGGGTAATAACGAAAACCACTAGATTCTATAGCAACGCCGGCAATTCTTTGTCTAGAACATTTATTAACTTCAATACTCTCTTTCATTGTTGGTTTCATGCCAATCACTTTTTTTGCTTTATCGACCAATGTAAGAGATGGAATCTTTTCTTCTGTAAAGCAAACTTTAGAGCGCATTTTTTTAAGCTCAGCTATGTTCTTTAAAATAGGGTTATTCACTTTAAGTTTGTCTTTAACAATGAAATACTTCCTGTTATTAGACTTCTTTTTTTCAATTTCTTCCCTAAACTCTTGACGAGGTAAATTTAAGGCATCTGCCAATAGGTCAATATATTCATCTTGAATAATCATTGGGTCAAGATTAATTTTTTTATGAATTAGATTAATTGCAAGAAGATTATCATGCCTGTCTAGAATGTTTCCTCTGATGGATTTTTCAACTAAAGAAAATTCTGAATTTTTTGAGGCTTGTGATTTTAATGAAATATTATTCGCTTTTATTTCACTAACAGTAAGAGCTCGATAAGTAAAAATTATAACTATTAAGATGAAGCTGATTTTTACAAGTGCCTGTCTATTTCTATAGCCTTGAACCCGAGCAATCCTCATATACTAACATCCTCCCATTCAGTTTCAATTGGAGCAAACATCATTAATTCATCTATAGACTTTTGGTAAACATTGACCCCACTTTGAATTTCGGAGTACTCCATTAAGAGCTGCCTATTTAAAGCGTTTATTTTTTCATTTTCAGATTTAAGAGTTTTTTCTTCTCTGTGAAGCAAGTACATTTCATGATGCCAGTGAATGCTTAATATTGATATGATTATTATTGAAACAATCAAAATAGTATTGAGCACTATTTTTGTTTGAAATATTGCTAACATTTTTCAGCTAGTCTAAGTATTGCACTTCTTGCTCTTCTATTAATGCTTATCTCTTCAGTTGAAGGTTTAACTTTTCCAAGATCTTTAAGAATGAGTGGATTACTCATATTTGAGATGATTGGCAAACCTTTAGGCAATTGTTTTGGGCGTGAGTTTTTTTGGATAAAATGTTTTACGATTCTATCCTCTATAGAGTGAAAAGTAATAATTGCAAGTCTGCCATTTTTTTTCAATGCACCAATTGTTTGATCAAGCGCATCAGATAACATTTTGAGTTCATCATTGATTGCTATTCTTATGGCTTGGAAGGAGCGAGTGGCTGGGTGTTTATTTTTACCTGGCTTAACAACAGTTTTAATAAGGTCTGCAAGTTCTATTGTCGATTCAATATTTTTATTTTTTTGATATTTCTTAATTGTTGAGGCAATAATTCGACTTCTTTTTTCCTCACCATATTGATAAAGAGCATCAGCAATATCCTTCTCGCTACTCTCCCTAAGCCAAATTGCTGCTGTCATTTTTTGTGATTGATCCATCCTCATGTCTAGTGCTCCATCTTTATTAAAGCTGAATCCTCTTTCGGCATTATCAATTTGTGGAGAAGAGATACCAAGGTCCATTAAGATGCCATCAACACTTCCAATCAATTTTAATTTTTCAAGATGTTGATTTAAGTTCGAAAAGTTGCTATGAATTAAGCTTAAACGAGAGTCAACTAGGTTTTTTCCAGCATAGTTTATTGCCTCAATATCTTGATCAAACCCTATTACTCTTCCTGATTTTCCAAGTTTATTGAGTATTCCTTGTGTGTGACCACCCCGTCCTAGGGTTGCATCGATATAAAGGCCATTTGACTTAATATTTAAACTTTTTATAGCTTCATCAAAAAGCACTGAATCATGATGATCTGATTTGATTTTGTCATGCATTGTTAATACACAATTAAATTAAACTAGAGTGAAAGTGATGATACCTCTTGAGGAATCTCTTGTTGGCTACTCAGTCTATCAAGTTTTTCAATTTGATCCTTCCACGTTCTTTGGTCCCAGATTTCAAAGCTCTTACCTTGACCACTTAGAATAGCTTTATTATTTATATTTGCATATTTAATATGTGAACTTGGAATAAGAATTCTGCCAAACTTATCAAGCTCACACTCACATGCATGACCAATTAGTTTTCTGGATAATTTTTTAGTATGAATGTTTAATGATGGCAGTTCTTCAATCTTTAATTCAAGCTTCTCCCAGTCTTTTAAGGAATATAGAACTAAACAAGAGTCATCTGGATGGACACTCAAAACCATTTTTCCGGATGATTTTTTTTGAACTTGCTCAAGATGACGAGCAGGAATCTTTAGCCTTCCTTTTGAGTCAATAGATAGAAGATGAATGCCACGAAACATAAATCCATTTTATACCATTATTTACCAATATTTTCCACTTTATACTTTCTTCTTATATTTTTTATAAATTCAGGAAAATATTAAATAAATTTATTTAGAATGAACGTAAATGGTGTTATAAAATTCGTTAAATATCCTTATATTTCTGGGGTTATAAATTGGGATTGTTTAAAAGGAGAATAAATGAACAAAAGAGTTGGAGTTATTGGAGCTGGCCCAAGTGGCCTTGCTCAACTCAGAGCCTTTAAATCGGCTGAAGAAAAGGGCGAAGCAATCCCAGAAATTGTCTGTTTTGAAAAACAAGATAATTGGGGAGGTTTATGGAACTACAGCTGGAGAACTGGACTTGATGAGCATGGTGAAATTGCTCACAGTAGTATGTATAGATACTTGTGGTCTAATGGGCCAAAAGAATGCTTGGAGTTTGCTGACTATTATTTTGAAGAACATTTTGGACATCCAATCGCATCTTTTCCTCCTCGAGAGGTTTTATTTGATTACATTCAGGGAAGAGTAGAGAAGGCAAATGTTAGAGACATGATTCGATTTAATACTTCTGTTAGAAATGTTGAATATGATGAGTCAAGCGAAAAGTTTACTGTGACTGTTTGTAATCTAGCTGATGATGAGACTTACTCTGAAAATTTTGATTACGTCATTGTTGCAAGTGGACATTTTTCTACTCCAAATGTTCCAGAGTATGAGGGATTTAGTCACTTTAATGGAAGAATACTGCATGCACATGATTTTAGAGACGCTTTAGAATTTAAAGACCAAGATATCTTAGTTATTGGAAGCAGTTACTCTGCTGAAGATATTGGATCTCAGTGTTATAAGTATGGCGCTAAATCAATCACCAGTAGCTACAGAACAGCGCCAATGGGCTTTGATTGGCCAGATAATTGGGAAGAAAAGCCGGCTTTAGAAAGAGTTGAAGGTAACACTGCTTTCTTTGCAGATGGTACTTCAAAAGAGGTTGACTCAATTATTCTTTGTACCGGCTATCTTCATCACTTCCCTTTCTTGCCTGATAGCTTAAGATTGAAAACCAACAATATTCTTTATCCGCTAGGTCTCTATAAAGGCGTTGTCTGGGAGCAAAATCCTAAACTCATGTATCTTGGCATGCAGGATCAATGGTATACGTTCAACATGTTTGACGCTCAGGCTTGGTATGCGAGAGATGTTATTTTAAATAAAATTAATTTGCCTTCTTTTAGTGAAATGCAAGCCCATACACTTGAGTGGCATGAAAGAGAAACTGCACAAGATGATGCCGCTTATGCAATTGATTTTCAAGGCGCTTACACTCAGATGCTCATTGATGAAACAGATTATCCAAGTTTTGATATTGAGGGGGTCAATAGAACTTTTATTGATTGGAAGCACAATAAGAAAGATGGCATTATGACATTTAGAGATAAGTCTCATGCATCATTGATGACTGGAACTCAATCTCCACCGCATCATACGCCATGGCTAGAGGCTATGGATGACTCTCTGGAATCTTATTTGGATATCTAGTTTTTTTACAATATAAAAAACTAGCTTTCCTCACAAAAAAAACATCAAACTTTGGGTGAAATTAAGTCTAAAATTCACACCTCTGGTGTACCATGCAGTAGATATTTTTTAAAATTTTAGTGATGCATTTGAGAACGCAGAATCTAGAATTTGGGTTTAAGTTAATAAATAATAAGATTAAAATTGTAATTAGAATCAATAACTAATGCCATTTAATATGGAATATCATAAGATTGACAAAGATTCAATAGAAGACGTTCTTGAGCGAGCAAAGCAGTATCGCTCACTACTTCAGCCAGATATGGCAATAAGTATCTGTCTAGATATCTTTGCTATTGACGAAAAAAATCAAGAGGCTTTGATTATCTATATCCTTGCCCTTACAGATCAATTATCTCAAAGTGAATCAAAAGTTCACCATAAGAAGATTACTGATAGTATCCAAAAGCTTGATTCTAAATTTTTACAACATTATTACTCTGGGATTTTCCTTGAAAGGCAGGCGAGGAGTTTATTAAATCATTCAATGTCACGTTCTTTTGCCTATGATGCATTTATTGAGGCTATTTCGGAATTCGAAATCGCTGAAAAGATGGCGCCAGAACATTGTGCTGATCCAATTTTGCGTTATAACAGTTGTGTAAGAACAATCAAAAAAGAGAACCTTCAACCACGTCAAGAATTCGATGAACTTTACTAAAAATCGCACAGTAAGTCTAAAAAAATTGATGGCCATAGCGGGCCTAATTTGGTTCGTTTATTTAATTTTTCATTTATTTAGCGTTTTAACCTTTCATTCGGGTGAGGCGGCTTTTACAGGATTTAATGTCTGGTTACAAAGTTCAATTCTATATCCAATATTATTAGGATTATTATTGTTGACTCTGTCTTTTCATATTGTTACTGCCATCTCAAGGCAGCTCTCAAATAATGTCAGTTCAGGTGATCGCTATAAAAAACCTTACCCTAAAGCTGTACCCAGAATTATTGCCTGGTCTGGTGCTTCAATAATTCTTATTTTTATTGTTATTCATTCATATCAAATGCTTTCAGTTGATGCGGTTTATTTATATTCTGAGGTTGAAAGAATATTTCGGAGTCCAGTCATGTGGGCTATATATGGTTTGGGTATGATAGCAGTCTCGACTCATTTGCATCATGGTCTTACTAATGTTTTTCAGACTCTCGGTATTTCCAGCAAGCAAAGAAAGGGTCTTGCGCTCGTTATTGTGGTCTTAATTATGGCTGGTTTTATTTCAATTCCAATAGGTGTATTGTATGCATAAGCTTAACTCAAATGTGCCTACTGGGCCTTTAGAAAATCGATGGGAGAAACACAAGTTTGACCTATCCCTTATTGCACCTCAAAATAGAAAAAAGTACAACATTATTGTTATCGGTACGGGTTTAGCAGGAGCCTCGTTATGCGCAACCTTAGGGGAGGCGGGATATAACGTGCAATCTTTTTGTTATAACGATAGTCCAAGAAGAGCACACTCTATTGCCGCACAGGGTGGTGTCAATGCAAGCAAGAATTATCAAAACGATGGCGATAGTACATGGAGGCTTTTCTATGACACCATTAAAGGTGGCGATTTTCGAGCAAGAGAGTCCAATATCTATCGTTTGGCACAACTCAGTTGCAACATTATTGATCAAGCGGTTTCTCAGGGCGTTCCGTTTGCTAGAGAGTACAGTGGATATTTAGCTAATCGTTCCTTTGGGGGAACTCAGGTTTCTCGTACCTTTTATGCAAGAGGGCAAACTGGTCAGCAGCTTCTCTTGGGAGCATACAGTTCAATGAGTAAGGAGATTGCCTCTGGAAAAGTGAGGCATACGTCTAGATGTGAGATGCTGGAGGTTATTATTATTGAAGGCAAGGCTAGAGGTATAGTTGTTAGAGACTTGGTTACAGGAGAAATCTCTTCCCATCTTGCTGATTGTGTAGTGATGTGTACTGGAGGTTATAGTAATGCTTACTACCTATCAACTAATGCTAAGGGTTGCAATACTTCAGCAACATGGAGGGCTCATAAAAATGGTGCCTACTTTGCTAACCCAAGCTTTACACAAATTCATCCAACTTGCGTACCACCAACTGGAGACAGTCAATCAAAGTTAACTTTAATGAGTGAATCTCTCCGAAATGATGGACGTATCTGGGCTCCTAAAAAAATTGAAGATTGTGATAAAAATCCGAATGATATTCCAGAAGAAGATAGGGATTATTTTCTTGAGCGAATGTATCCTGCTTTTGCAAACCTTGTGCCTAGAGATATAGCATCAAGGGCACTCAAAGGTATTTGTGATGAGGGGCTCGGTGTTGGCTCTGTTATCAATAATCAGCGCCTTGGTGTCTACCTAGATTTTTCATCAGTCATCCAAAAAATGGGAATTGAAAAAGTCAAAGAAAAATATGGAAATCTATTTGATATGTACGAGAGTATCACTGGAGAGAATCCTTATGAGGTTCCTATGAAAATCTACCCTGCACCGCACTATACTATGGGCGGACTTTGGGTGGATTACAACTTAATGACAACAATTGATGGATTGTTTGCCTGTGGAGAGGCAAATTTTTCTGATCATGGTGCTAATAGGCTTGGAGCATCAGCTTTGATGCAAGGTTTAGCAGATGGGTATTTTGTTGCCCCTCAGACGGTTGCTAACTATCTTGCAAAAGGAAAATTTGAAGAAATTACTCATGATCATCCAGGGGTTATAGCCTCTGTTGAGTCAGTAAAAAATCGTATTGAGAGTCTTATGAATGCTCCTGATCCAAAACATTCTCCAGACTATTTTCATAGAAAAATAGGTAGTATTTTGTGGACTTCATGTGGAATGGCTCGAGATAAGGAGTCCTTAAAAAAGGCAATCAAATCAATTGAGCAAATAAAGACTGACTTTTGGAAAAAAATCAAAGTGACTGGCAGTGATAAGGACTTTAACCAGACTCTAGAAAAGGCTGGGAGGGTAGCTGATTTTATCGAGTTAGGTCATTTGATGTGTATTGATGCACTTGACAGAGAAGAATCTTGTGGAGCACATGCAAGGCTTGAATATCTAGCAGAGAGTGGTGATGCAAAGAGAGATGATGAAAATTTTGGTTATGTTGCAGCCTGGGAGTTTAATGAAAATAAACCTACTCTTCATAAAGAGTATCTTGATTTTGAGTTTATTAAACCTACTTACAGGGACTATAAATGAATTTTACATTACATATCTGGCGTCAAAAAAATACCGAGTCTAGTGGACATTTTGTCACATACAAAGTCAACGACATTGATAGCGATACCTCTTTTCTCGAAATGCTCGATCAGTTAAATGAAGATCTGATTGATAAGGGTGAGGATTGTGTTGTTTTTGATTATGATTGTCGAGAGGGAATCTGCGGGACTTGTTCATTGGTTATCAATGGACATCCACATGGCGAAAAAAAGGCCACTACAACATGTCAGCTCTACATGAGAGATTATGCTGATCAATCTGAGCTATGGATTGAGCCATGGCGCGCTAAGAGTTTTCCGATTGTTAAAGATTTGGCAGTAAAGAGAGAAGCGTTTGATCGAATTATTCAATCTGGTGGTTTTATTTCCACTTCAGTTGGCTCTGCGCCTGAGGCCAATTCACAGTTAGTTAACAAAGATGATGCTGATTGTGCTTTTGATTCGGCAATTTGCATCGGTTGCGGTGCATGTGTTGCAGTTTGCCCAAATGCATCAGCTTCATTATTTGTGGCTGCAAAAATAAATCATTTTCAGCGACTACCACAAGGAAAAATTGAGAGTACAAAGCGCGCTGAGAGAATGATTAATCAGATGGAACAAGAAGGTTTTGGAAGTTGTTCTAATCACCGTCATTGTGAAACCGTTTGTCCAAAGGAGATTTCAGTCAGTAATATTGCTGCAATGAATAAAATTTTATAAACATATCTAAGATATTGGGGGATTAAATGAAAGTAGTTGTATTAGGAGCAGCGGGCGGAATTGGACAGGCACTTGGCCTTTTACTTAAAACAGAGTTGCCAGCGGGAACTGAGTTGGCATTGTATGATATTGCACCAGTGACTCCAGGAGTAGCTGCAGATCTTAGCCATATCCCAACGCCTGTTAAAGTCGAAGGATTTTCAGGAGAAGATCCATCTCCTGCACTAGTAAATGCTGATATAGTCCTGATTTCTGCTGGTATGGCTCGTAAGCCAGGAATGGACCGTTCTGATCTCTTTAATATTAATGCTGGGATTGTAGAAAACCTAGTTTCTGCTTGTGCAGATAATTGCCCAAAAGCTATGATCGGTATTATTACGAATCCCGTTAATACAACTGTTGCAATCGCTGCTGAAGTTTTAAAAAATAAAGGCGTTTATGATGCTTCAAGATTGTTTGGTATAACTACACTTGACGTTATTCGCTCTAGTACTTTTGTTGCTGAAATCTATGATAAAGATCCTAGAGATGTCAATGTTCCTGTTATTGGTGGACATTCTGGAATAACTATTCTTCCTCTTTTATCTCAGTCTGGATTTGAATTTAGTCATGAAGAGGCAGCTGCAATGACAAAACGTATTCAGAATGCAGGAACCGAAGTTGTTGAAGCAAAAGCTGGTGGAGGTTCAGCAACTTTATCAATGGGACAGGCTGCTGCAAAGTTTGGCCTTTCTCTAGTTCGCGCATTAAATGGCGAAAAAGATGTAATTGAGTGTACTTATGTTGAGGGCTCTGGAGAGTTGACTAGATTTTTTGCTCAGCCTGTTCTTTTGGGCAAGAATGGTGTTGAAAAAATACTCAGTTATGGCAATCTTTCAGAGTTTGAGCAGGCTACACTTAACGATGCCTTGGAAACTCTCAAGTCCGATATCAAAATCGGTGAAGAGTTCATCGACTAGAAATATTCAATAATAGAAAACTCATTATGTCAAAAAATATCCATGATATGGCTTTAGCCTATCATAAAGAAAGTAGTCCCGGAAAGATTGATGTCTCTTCTCACAAAAAACTTGATAATGATCAAGATCTCAGTTTAGCTTATAGCCCGGGCGTTGCTGCACCCGTAAGGGAAATTGCTAAAGATCCTAGTACCGTCAATCAATATACAATCAAGGGCAATTTAGTGGCAGTTATTACTGATGGTTCAGCTGTTTTAGGTCTTGGTAATGTTGGTCCTCTTGCTGCAAAACCAGTGATGGAAGGAAAGGCGGTGCTCTTCAAATACTTTGCAGATATCAATGCTTTTAATATCGAGCTTGATACTCAAGATGTTGATGAAATAGTCAAGACGGTTAAAAATATTGCTCCCACTTTTGGTGGAATCAATTTGGAAGATATTTCTGCCCCGCGCTGCTTTGAAATTGAACAGCGACTCATTAAAGAGTTAGATATTCCTGTATTTCATGATGACCAGCACGGCACTGCAATTATTGTTGCAGCGGGCCTTCTAAACGCTCTTGAAATTCAAGGTAAATCTGTAGATTCAGCTAAGATTGTTCTTGCTGGTGGTGGTTCTGCTGGCATTGCAACTTTAGATTTATTATTAAATCTAGGATTTAAAAAAGAAAATATGCTTCTGGTTGACCGAAGAGGTGTTGTTTCTAAAGAGCAAATTAGCATCGTTAACAAATACAAGGCAGCTTTTGCGGTGGATACAGATAAAAAAACCTTGGGTGAGGCAATTGATGGAGCAGATGTCTTTATTGGCGTTGCGAGAGGCAATCTTGTCACTCAAGCTATGATTAGATCGATGGCAAAAAAGCCAATCATTTTTGCTTTATCTAATCCTGATCCTGAAATTTCAGTTGAGGACGTTTTTGCTTGTAGAGATGATGCATTGATGGCAACCGGAAGGAGTGATTTTCCAAATCAGGTTAATAATGTGATTGGTTTTCCCTATATTTTTAGGGGTGCGTTAGATGCTAACTCAAAAATCATCAATACCGAAATGAAAGTTGCAGCTGTTCATGCAATTAAAGACCTCGCAAAGCTTCCTGTTCCTGAATCTTTATTAGAAATTTATCAAGTGGATGAGCTCAGTTTTGGTAAAGATTATTTCATTCCAAAACCTTTTGATTCAAGACTCATTGAGCTCATTCCAAAGGCAATTTATGATGCTGCAATAAAAAGCGGTGTATCACGCTTGAAATAAACATTTTTAAACCTCACTTTTAGCTTATTTAATCCTTGCTATGAGTAAATAGTTATGGGATAATGTCCGATTGTTTTTTTGGAGGGGTGGCCGAGTGGTTAAAGGCGACGGACTGTAAATCCGTTCTCTCTGAGTACGTTGGTTCGAATCCAACTCCCTCCACCAGAGAAAAAAAGGAAATTGCGGGTGTCGTATATTGGTATTACCTTAGCCTTCCAAGCTAATGAGGTGGGTTCGATTCCCATCACCCGCTCCATGTGGTTAGGAATGTGCTCACCTAGCTCAGTCGGTAGAGCACTTCCTTGGTAAGGAAGAGGTCGCCGGTTCAAGTCCGGTGGTGAGCTCCACTTTAATTTGAATGTATACAGGGGATTAAAAATGGCAAAAGAAAAATTTGAAAGAACCAAACCACATGTGAATGTGGGAACGATTGGTCACGTTGACCATGGTAAAACGACTTTAACTGCAGCCCTGACTAAGGTGATGGCTGA
>Ga0207964_1000065_pt1 | contig 38971 bp, 34 predicted proteins | sample Knorr_S23_td_250_FD_185608 | JGI IMG/M metagenome (GOLD analysis project Ga0207964, IMG submission 185608) | Marine microbial communities from Southern Atlantic Ocean transect - Knorr_S23_td_250_ad_251m_LV_A (SPAdes) (version 2) | ecosystem: Environmental > Aquatic > Marine > Oceanic | place...
CGACAGGAAATGCACTTAAAAAAGGATACGCTGCCAGAATTTTTACTGGGGCACCCATTCCAAAAGGAGCAAATACAGTAGTCATGCAGGAGGAGTGTCAAGCCTCTGAAGATGGCTCAGAAATAACCATTAAAAGAGCTCTTGAATTGAATGAAAATATTCGCCCAATAGGTAATGACATTTTAAAGAATGACGTTATTCTCAGAGCTGGAAAAAAAATTAAACCCGAAGATATATCTCTTGCAGCATCAGTTGGAATTGGAGAGCTTGAAGTCTTCAAAAGACTTAAGGTTGGTGTTTTCTTTACTGGAGATGAACTGGTTGAACCTGGAAACTCTCTAACAGCTGGGAAAATTTATAATTCGAATCGATATGCACTAGTGGCTCTCTTAAAAAATGCTGGATGTGAAGTTGTTAATCTTGGCAACATTAAAGATAATTTTGATTCAACCTGCGTTGCACTTGAAAACTTGTCAGAGTTGTGTGATTTGATTATGACTACTGGAGGAGTGTCAGTTGGTGAAGAAGATCACGTTAAACCTGCCGTTGAAAAACTTGGCTCACTTAACCTTTGGAAAATTAAAATGAAGCCCGGTAAGCCACTTGCCTATGGTCAAGTGAGAAATATTCCATTTATAGGTCTTCCAGGAAATCCAGTCTCTAGTTTCGTTACTTACTGTATTTTTGCGCTCCCCTTTATTAAAAAAATGCAAGGAAACAGCAAGTTTAAAAATGAAGCAATTAAAGTAAAAACAAATTTTGACTGCAAGCGCGCCAAACCTAGACGTGAATATGCCCGGGTTCAGATTGATTACTCGTCAGAAATTCCCCTAGCAAGTTTGTACCCAAAACAAGGCTCAGATGTCATGAGTTCAGTTGTTTGGGCTGATGGAATTATTGAAATACCTGAAAATACGACATTTGATAGTGGTACCATTCTTGATTATTACCCACTGAGTGAATTAACAAGATGAGTAAATTGACGCACATCAATTCACATGGCGAAGCACAAATGGTTGATGTTTCGGACAAAGAAAATACTATGCGTGAAGCCAAAGCTGGCGCAAGAGTTGTAATGCATAGTGAAACTCTGGATCTGATAGTCTCTGGGTCTCACAAAAAAGGTGACGTTCTCTCTGTTGCTAAGATAGCAGGAATACAAGCAGCCAAAAAATGTTCAGAACTTATCCCACTTTGCCATCCATTAATGCTCACAAAGGTAAATGTTGAATTAACTCCTGATAGTAAAAAAAACTGTATTGAAATTATTGCCATAGCAAAACTGAATGGCAAAACAGGTGTTGAGATGGAAGCTTTAACTGCAGCAAGTATTGCGGCTCTTACAGTTTATGATATGTGTAAAGCGGTGGATCGCTTTATGACCATTGACAATGTTCAGCTTCTAGAAAAAAAGGGCGGCAAATCAGGTCACTGGGTTTTAGAATCATGAATCAAATAATCGATCCATTCAATAGGAAAATTACCTACTTGAGAGTCTCAGTTACTGATCATTGCAATTATCGATGTCATTACTGTAGAGATGAAGACCACCAAACACATACTAAAAAATCACAGGTTCTTACTTTCGAAGAAATTGCAAGAATTGTGCGTTTATTTGCTGAGCTAGGAGTGACCAAAGTTCGACTCACTGGTGGAGAGCCTCTTCTTCGCAAAGATATTCTTGATTTGACTAGAATGCTCGGAGAGATTTCAGGATTGAGCGACATCCCTCTTTCAACGAATGCCCATCTTTTGCCTTCAATGGCTTTGAAGTTAAAAAATCATGGCATCAATAGAGCTAATATTTCTATTGACTCACTAATCCCCGAAAAATTTAAAGAAATAACAAGAGATGGAGATTTAGAAACTGTTATTAAAGGGATTGATGCCGCAATTGCTGTTGGAATGAAACCACTCAAGCTTAATATGGTTGTAATGAAAGGCACTAATGATGATGAAATTGAATCAATGATTGAATTTGCAATCAATAGAGGCTTAGACCTTCGATTTATAGAAACGATGCCTATTGGTCTTGCTGGAATAGAGGCCGTAGATAGGCATTTCAGTGAAAAAGATATTTTAGACAGAGTGTATACTGCTTATGGAAATAGACTCATAGCCCAGGATTCCAAACAAACGGATGGGCCTGCAAAAGCACTTAAGATCGATGGAACTAACACTAGCATAGGAACTATATCTGCAGTCTCAAATAACTTTTGTAGTAGCTGTAATCGAGTTAGACTAACTGCTCAAGGAGAATTAATCTTATGCCTAGGACAGAAAGATTCTGTCTCTCTTCGTGACGCCGTAAGGTCTGGAATGAATGATGATGAAGTTAAACAACTAATTCTCAGTGCAATAACTAAAAAGCCAGAAAAACACTATTTCGATTCTGTTGTTGATAATATTAGCAATCGACAGATGGTGGAGATGGGAGGATGAAAATACTTTATTTCGCTTCTCTCAAAGAAAAATTAAATACCTCTAATGACAATATTACATTTAACTCACCAGTCAAAATATCAATCATTAAAAAAGAGCTAATACTAAAATATGGTGAACAACACTTCCCAAAAAATATATTGTGTGCGGTCAACCATGAAATAGCTTCTGAAGATACGCTAGTTAATGATACAGATGAGGTCGCTTTCTTCCCTCCAGTGACTGGAGGATAAAACAGATATGGCAAATAATAAAATTAAAATTGGATTTCTTACTATTTCAGATAGAGCTGCTCGAGGAGTTTATGAAGACATTAGTGGACCTGCAATGCAGGATTGGATTTCAAAAGCTGTTACCTGTCGTTATGACATTGCTACCCAAGTGATTGAAGACGAGCAACACTTGATACACGAAACTTTAATTAATATGAGTGATAACCTAGGATGCAATCTTATCCTTACCACTGGAGGTACAGGCCCAACAACAAGGGACGTTACCCCTGAGGCGACAGAAGCAGTATGTGAGAGAATCTTTGATGGTTTTGCAGAACAGATGAGAACAGTTTCACTGCGAACAGTTCCAACTGCAATTCTATCGAGACAAATCGCTGGCACTCGTGGAAACAGCTTGATCATTAATCTTCCAGGAAAGCCTGTAGCTATAGCAGTTTGTCTTGGAGCTGTTTTTCTTGCAGTGCCAAAATGCCTAGAGCTACTTGATGATTCAATAATTACGATAGATAAGTCTTTTGTATCTCAAGTATTTGAGTAAAGTAAACGCAGATTATGTCGAATCAAAGAGACACCTCACTAGACTTAATGAGAGGAATAGCAATCATTATGATGGTTGCATTCCACTTTATTTATGATTTGAACACTTTTGGTTTTACAGAAATTCCGTTATTTACACATTGGATGGGTATAGCCTGGCGCTGTTTAATTGTTTTTCTTTTTTTAAGCGCTGTTGGAATAAGCTTAGTCTTTGCTCATAGCAAAGGCATTCAATACAAAAAATTTCTCAAACGACTTTTATATTTAGGAATAGCTGCCCTTCTCGTCTCATTTGGAACATACATTATGTTTCCTGATGGATGGGTTTATTTTGGTATTCTTCACTTGATTTGGGTTTCATCTTTAATTGCTTTAGCATTTGTAAACCAACCAAAGACCTCACTTTTGATTGCCTTATTAATCCTTATAGGAATAATCTTTGATCAACCTAATTTAGGATTTCTTTCACATATTTTCGAGTCGCACTTACCGATTGGAAGCGTCGATTACTACCCTTTATTCCCATGGGTTTCGTTTGTCTTCATTGGAATTTATCTTGGACATAATCCTTATTATCAGAAAGTTTTTACTTTTCGGTTAAGCTGGCTTGAAGTGATGGGTAAGCACGCATTAATTATCTACCTTTCTCATCAAATAGTTTTGTTTGGGGTGGTTGCTTTAGCTTACTATTTGCTGAACTAATAGGCTAAGATTTTTTTCTTGTTGCTTTGAACTGATTTTGTAAGCTTAGGTGATACTGCTACCGACTCTTGATTGGCATATGACTCATGATTTTTTGCTACCAGATCAAGATCGTATAGGTAATTTACCATAACCCCCCAGGAGTCATCTATAGCTAATTGATTATTATTTGCCTGTGTGTGGATTTTGTAGATTAATGCTCCATTTCCTAGATGAAAATGAGCAACAGGGTTAATTGCATCACCCTTTTTATTTTTTATTTGAGTTAAATAAAAATAAGTTAGTCTCAATAAAGCCAACTGATTTATCTCTTCTTTTTCGCAGCAATCGCTGATGTCTTGTGAGATTCTATCTGAAAGCTCTTCATCTTTTGAGTTGTTCATCTTGTGAGCCCATTTCCTTAGTCCTGGGACTGGAGATAGAGTAACAAACTGCTTGATTTCTTTAAACTCTTGCTGAATTTCAGATACCACTTGTTTAATTAGGAAGCTTCCAAAAGAAACCCCCTTTAGAGCCATTTGGCAATTAGAGATGGAGTAAAAAACAGCAGTATTTGCGGTATATGGATCAATGGGCTTAACAGATGCATCCAGAATTGGCATGATTGAATGTGGCACTTCGTTCATTAAAGCAACCTCTATAAAAATAAGAGGTTCATCAGGCAGTGCTGGGTGAAAAAAAGCGTAGAGACGCCTATCTGCAGCGGCCACTCTATTTTGTAAATCCTGCCAATCAGAAATATCATGAACAGCCTCATACTCCATAATTTTTTCAAGAACATTTGCACTGGTAGACCAATCAATACGCTCCAACTTTAAAAACCCACGATTAAACCAAGACTTAAATAAGTGAACAAAATCAAAATCAAGAGACTTTAACTCAGGCAAGTCCTGAAAACATTTTAATAACGATTCTCTCATTTTTAATAAAGATGAAGTGCCATTTGGAGCTTGATTTAGCCTTCTAAGCAATTCTTGACTCTTTGGCTCAATTAGTTTATGCAGCTTTCTTAATTGTCCTTCGTCACTAAAGTTTAAGTCTTTTAATGCTTTTTTTAATGAGGTGCGATCAACACTAAACTGCTTGAGTAATTCAGTGAAAAATAATTTTTTTTGCTCTTCTGATAGTGAATCAAAATCTTCTAAGATGGACTTTGCTAAAGAAAAAAGAGTTGCCTCTCCGTTTTTACTCACAAGCTGATTACAAAGACTAATTAAATTCTCTGAGTTTAAGTTCTTTTTAATAGGCCTGTTAATGCCTAAACGCTGAATGACTGAGTTTAAAAAATTCTGATGCTGATTCATATAAACAATTCCTGAAAGTATAAGGCATTTCCTAGCAAGTTATTTTAACTAATCTATTGCACTAAAGCGGAAAACATTAACTGCGATGTAATCATTATAAGCTGTCCCTGACTGGAGCCAATTTTTAGCTTTAATAGCTGAAATCTGAGGAGTCAATTTTTCATCAAGTTTTAAATACAAGCCATACTTAAATACATAATCATTCTTAGACAAAATTTCTAATTCGCCATTTTTAACGATAATGCTTTTCTCAGGCATTTCTCCAGGCTGAGATGAAAACGAAGCCTCACCATATTCATGCATTAATTCTGATAATTTTTGATCAAAATATTCTCTACTTAATGGACTATACTGATAATAATTTGTAAGTAAATCCTCAGCTTCAGTATCCAAATAATCTCTCAATTCCTCGACTGTACTATACTTTTCATCTTCTATCCAAAAAATAACAAAGGCTCCATTTGAATTCCCAAGTTTAAGTACTTCATCACCATTCATTACTAAGGCAGAGCCGTCAAGAATAGACTGAAGAAAGTCTTTATCTAATTTTTTTATTGAAGATTTAAAGTGAGCAAGGTTCATATTTTTATCTCGGCTGAAAAAGAAGGGATTTAACTGTTTGGTAGTTGGTAGCAATTTTTCTTAATGACTCCTCACCAACCTCATTATTAATTTCTCCTGATTCAATTTCTTTTACTTTTTCAGCATACATTCTCTTGAGCGTATTAGATGTAGCTAAAATCTCATAAACTGTTGGTGCGCTCCTATCCTTCCAGTCTTCGGGAAGCAAAGAAGGATAGGTTGGATCAAAATTAATTAATTTTTCATCTTTGAGTTGTTGCATTATTTTGTTAATGAAATAAATAACTGAGGTAGCCTTTCAGGCAGTTTTTGAAGATTATCAATCACCATAAATCGATTTTTTCCAAAAATTCTTGAAACATACTGGTCAGCATATGGGTCTAGGCTAATACAAAAAGTGATAATTCCATGACTCCTTAACTCTTCAACGGCTTTTTTTGCATCCATTCGAAGATGTTGAGGATCATCAACGTCAATATCTGATGGCTCTCCATCAGTCAAAACCAGCAATATTTTTTTGGCTGAAGACTGGGTTAACAAATCTATCCCAGCATGCCTCATGGCAGCACCCATTCGAGTTGAAAGCCCACCTTTAATCCCTGCAAGCCTGCCTTTTACTTCATCGTTAAAACTGTAATGAAATGGTTTAAAACGATAGTATTGAACATCGTGCCTTGAATCTGATGCAAAGCCACTGATTGTTAGCTTATCTCCGATTTTATCGATTGCCCATGATAGGAGTGAAGTAGCCTCTTTCATCAACTGTAAAATTGTTTTATCACTGCCGACAACCATATCGTTTGTTGATTCAGATAAATCCATAAGAAGATTTACTGAAACATCTCGAATATGTTGAATTTTTTTAACATATATTCTGTCTGTTGGAGTCGTGCCAGACCTTATATCAGCAAGAGCTGATACGCAGGAGTCAATATCTAGCTCGCTGCCTTCTTGCTGCTTTTTTAATTTAACCAGCCCTTGTGGCTGCATTTGATCAATTGCATTTTTAAGTTGGTTTGCAATTGGCTTATGTTCTTTCAAAATTGTATTGATCGTATCAAAGTCACCTTTTCGAAGCCTTCTTTCATATAAGGTTGCCCAATTTGGACGGTAAAGCTGCAACTGGTAATCCCACTCATTGTAGTGAAAAGGTTCACTTACAGGTTCCTTGCCTTCAATTTCATTAATACTAACACCATCTAGCTCGTCAGGAAAATATTCGGTCTCAAGAGTCCATATTTCTTGGGCATCATCACCAGCCGTTTCAACATCTAGCTCGTTATACATTTCCATGATGTTTGCTTTGCGCCGGACCTGCCTTTGGCTTGCAGGAACATAGTCATTTCCTTCAGATATCCAATCAAGTTCTTCATAGTCCCAAATATATCGATTATCATCTCTATACGGAATTGGTGCCGCCACAAGGGCTGAGGCACTAATTTTTACATCAGTTTTAGATTTTAATAACTCATAATATTGCATTCCTAAGTCATAACTCATTTCGGATAAATGACTAGACTCACCCATCTTTTCATTGAATAAATTTAAAAACTTCAAATTGAAGGGCTGTTTTGCACTGTATGTTGAGTCAAGTGCAGCCCTGGAAAAATCAACAAGGTCAGATATGAATGGATTTAAATCTTTGAGATCCTCATCTTCTGGATGGAGTGCAATCCATATCTTCTTCATTCCTGGAAATTTTTTTATTGTATTAAGTTCGACCCTTAAGTCTTCGACAAGAGACACACAAGCAACTTGCAAAGGATTCAATGTATCTCCTTTAAATGCAGATTCTGTTTCCATAATATGAGCTGCGGCATGGGAACATACCGCTCTATAACAATCGATACCTGAAACAATCTTGCCTGATGCATGATGGTAGTCATCATAGGCATCAGGTATGTGCATAACGCCATACTCAATGTATGGTTTCAATCCTTTTTTCGTTTCATAATCACCTGAAGTCGGGCGAAGAAAAAAGTCACGGTTATAAAACGCTCTAAGATAAAACTGCAACTTGCGTTGATTGTCAATAAACAAAGTTCCACGCCTTTCTTGTTCAATAATTTGCAGGGACTCAGCACTACTTAATTCGAAATAGGCAATCTGCGCCTTGAAATCACGATTAAATGTTTCAGCGCCATATAAAACCCATCGCCTTAAACCTCCTAGCGTGAGCTTACTAGTCAAAAGATCGATGTTATTGAGCATGGGCCTCATTCCTCTTGGGGCAAGAGCAATCATCCTTTCTAATAACCTAAGATAGCCTTTCATTAGGTCAAAGTCACTCATTCGTCTTGCGACATTAGGAAGACTTGCAATCATAAGAACTATAACTGATGCAGATGTTTGAGATGACATCTTCATTATCGAGAATATAATTTCACCAATTATTGATTCTCCAACTTCTTTCACAACCATTGGTGTTTCCTCAAGAAAAGAGATCACCATATCCTCACCTTTCCCCATTGCATGAAGGGCTCCAGCCCCGTCTAAATAAACTTTCAGGCCATTGGGTGTCATTACCTTTGAAGCCTCTAGAAAACTCCCGTTGAGTGCATCATGGAGGACATCAGAGGGATTTTTAAATTTATCCTCAAAATCCGAAAGTTGGACAGAACTCATAGCAAAAACTACTCAAAAAAACGTATCTATTGCAGCGTTTAGAGTATCAACAATATCCAAATCGTCAGTAATAGGATTTACCATGGCGATTTTACAGGCTGACTTTTCGCTTACTTTATCTGCAATGAGTTGTCCTGCGTAAACGCATAATCTAGTTGATATACCCTCATCCAGTCCGTGGCCTACAAGGTTTCTTGCTCGGTGAGCAATCTGAACTAACTTTAAGGCTGTTTCTGCATCAACGCCAGATTCTTTAGTGATGATGTGTGCTTCGGTTTTCTCATCAGGATATTGAAAATTAAACCCACAAAATCTCTGCTTGGTTGACTGTTTCAGATCCTTCATGAGGTTTTGATAGCCAGGGTTGTATGAAATTACAAGCTGAAAATCGGGATGGGCATCAATTAACTCTCCTTTTTTATCAAGAGGAAGCGTTCTTCGATAATCCGTTAAAGGGTGAATTACAACTGTGGTGTCTTGCCTTGCTTCAACAACTTCATCTAAATAACAAATACCGCCATATCGTGCGGCCATAGCTAGAGGTCCATCTTGCCAAATTGTTCCTTCCTTATCAAGCAAGAAACGACCTACCAGATCACTTGCAGACATATCTTCATTACAAGCAACAGTAATTAATGGCTTACCTAGCTTATATGCCATGTACTCAACGAATCGAGATTTACCACAACCTGTCGGTCCTTTTAACATAACTGGCATACGATTCATGTAAGCTGCCGTATACATATCAATTTCATCATCTTGTGGCTGATAGAAAGGTTCTTCAGCAATTTTGTATTGATCTAATTCATTCATTTTTTATTCCTTTCGAAAAAAAAACCCCTGCTTCTAGACAGGGGTTTATCCAATCAAGCTAACATGATTTTACTTGATTATTTAAATCCTTTGCCTCTGTAAATAACCATTGAAGCGCCTTGAGATTGTGCATAGTTATCGTATCCAATTAAACGGACATGATTGTCAGGATTGGTATCATGACATGCTTTACATTCAGCCAAAATAGTGTCAACGTCTGTTTCACCAAACATTGGAAGCTTCCACATATACCAATAATTTCCGGTTGCATTCTCAACCTCAGTATGCTCTACTCCTGGATTGTATCCTTGGTCAACAATATACTGCACTTGCTCACGAATTTGTTTATCGGTCATTGCAGGTAAGTAAGAAAAAGTCTCAAACTTTCTGCTAGCATTGTCACTCAGTCGTGACGGGTAATCTTGAACTTTACTCATAATCTTTTCCTTTTATTAATATTAATCAACTTTTTAATAATCTTATTTATGCTGAATATCTAGCTTATCTACTGTATCAAACTCAAACTTAATCTCTTTCCAAGTCTCCATTGCCACTTTGAGTTCTGGTGAATGTTTCGCAGCACTCGTGAGGATGTCCTTTGATTCTTTTTCTAATTCGCGACCAGCATTTCGAGCCTCTACACAAGCTTCAACTGCAACTCTATTGGCAGCTGCACCAGCCGCATTACCCCATGGATGACCAAGCGTTCCGCCACCAAACTGAAGAACAGAGTTGTCACCAAAAATATTAACGAGTGCTGGCATATGCCAAACATGGATTCCTCCAGATGCAACCGGCAACATTCCAGGCATTGAGCCAAAATCTTGATCAAAGAAAATACCTCTTGAGCGATCCTCTTTAATAAAGCTGTCACGCATACAGTCAATCCAACCTAGAGTAGAATCACGGTCTCCCTCAAGCTTACCTACAACAGTTCCAGAGTGCATGTGATCACCACCGGAAAGTCGCAAACATTTTGCTAAAACTCTGAAATGAATACCATGGTTTGGATTTCTATCAACAACCGCATGCATTGCTCTATGAATGTGAAGCAATAAGCCATTATCACGACACCAATTTGCAAGACCAGTATTTGCAGTAAAGCCAGCTGTAAAGAAGTCATGCATGATAATAGGAGTACCTAGCTCCTTTGCATACTCCGCACGTTTATACATTTCTTCTGGAGTAGGGGCAGTCACATTTAGATAATGACCTTTGCGTTCACCTGTTTCTTTCTCTGCTCTTTCAATAGCATCTTGTACAAAACCGAATCGGTCTCTCCAACGCATAAACGGCTGAGAATTTACATTTTCATCATCTTTAGTAAAGTCTAAACCACCTCTAAGTCCTTCGTAGCATGCTCTTCCATAGTTCTTAGCTGACAAGCCAAGTTTGGGCTTAATAGTACATCCAAGCAAAGGTCTTCCATATTTATTCATTTTATCTCTTTCGACCTCGATACCATTAGGAGGGCCACCACAGGTCATTACATATGCTATTGGAAAACGAATATCCTCCAATCTAAGAGCTCTTAGAGCTTTAAAACCAAATACATTTCCAACTAAAGAGGTTAATACATTTACAATTGAACCTTCTTCAAATAGATCGATTGGGTAGGCAATAAAAGCATAGATTGCATCGTCTGAGCCTGGAACATCTTCAATTCTGTAAGCCCTGCCCTTGTAGTGATCAAGATCAGTCAGTAGATCAGTCCAAACTGTTGTCCAAGTTCCTGTTGAGGATTCAGCAGCTACCGCAGCCGCTACCTCTTCTCTTGGAACACCTGGTTGTGGAGTTATTTTAAAACATGCAAGAATATCAGTATCTACCGGCTCATATTCGGGCATCCAATAAGTGTCTCTATATTCTTTTACTCCAGCATCATAACCTTTCTTCGCCATTCTAAATCCCCTTATATATTTGTAGAAAAATAAAAGTCATTATAGATGTCGATATAAATAATGTAAAATAATATTTATTTATAAAATCATTAGTTTTACTTATGATTAATTACACCCTCAAACAGCTCTATAGTTTTGAAGCTGTAATAAGGCTTGGAGGCTATACAAATGCTAGCAAAGAGCTACATATCACTCAGCCTGCAGTGTATATGCAAGTTCAACAATTACAACAAAATATTGGTGCAAAGTTATTTGATATCAATGGAAAAAAAATTAGCCCCACTTTCGTAGGAAAAAAAATTTATCAGACTGCACTTGACACCATTAACGCGCTTGAAAATTCAAAACTTGAAATAAATCAGATACTTAATCCTGATTCAGGACACCTTCAAATAGCCGTTGCTACAACTGCAAATTCTTTTATCAGTACTTTACTTTCAAAATTTAAAAAGGAATTTCCTAAAATGACTTTTTATATTGATGTAACTAATCGACATGGACTTCTTGATAATTTAAAAAATAACAACGCTGACCTAGTGATCATGGGAGAGCCGCCTAAGGACATTCCGTTAATTTCGAAAGCCTTTATGAAAAATCCATTGATTGCTATTGCGCATCCACAAAATGATCTTCTAAAGAAAAAAAAAGTAACCATTAAGGATCTATCAAAGGAGACTTTGCTAACCAGAGAAGTTGGCTCAGGAACTAGAATTACAATTGAAAGATATACTGGATTGAATTTTAATTCAGACATTCAAATTAACTCTAATGAGGCAATTGTAGAGGCAGTCCAAGCTGGACTAGGAGTTGGGTTTGTTTCAATGCATTCTGTTAATCTTCAGCTCAAGAACAAAATTATTCAGCAGCTTAATCTTGAACCATTCCCAATTATTAGGAAATGGCATATAGTTCATCATGCTGATGCAGAATTATCACCAATTGCTAGACGATTTAAACAGTATATTATCGACAATACTCAAAGTGATGAATATTTATAAGGCTTAGCTTCGATATTCAGCATTTATCTTTACATAGTCGTAGGAAAGATCAGTTGTCCAGACACTCTCATTCGTTATAAAGCTCCCTAGATCAATCCGAATTGTAATGTCAGATTTTTCCATTTCACGACTTCCGGCTTCCTCTGTATATTGCTGACTCATTTCTCCTGATGAGATAATCTGAACATCATTCAGTGAAATATTAATATTTTCAAACGATATTCCCTTTACTCTGGCTCTTCCAACTGCAGCAAGTATTCTCCCCCAATTTGCATCACTGGCAAATAATGCTGTTTTTACAAGTGGTGAATGAGCAACTGTGTAAGCCACCTCTAAACAGTCTTCATTTGATTCAAGACCGCAAACCCTCACTTCAACAAATTTTGTTGCCCCCTCTCCATCTTTTACAATCATATGTGCAAGCTTTCTAGTCAATTCATTCAAAGCCTTTTGAAACTCTTCCTTGCATTGAGAGTAAAGAATGCCAGATTGGTTTGTAGCGCTAAGAGTGCAAGCATCATTTGTTGATGTATCGCCATCAACTGTAATACGATTGAATGACTGATCTACAGAAATAATAAGGCAGTTTTGCAACTCATCTTGAGAAGCGCCAATATCAGAAACAATAAAACTAAGCATTGTTGCCATATCTGGCCTGATCATTCCAGAGCCTTTTGCAACACCTGAAAGATTAACTTTTACGCCATCAACTTCAAATGAGACAGAGCAGTGCTTTTCTACTAAGTCTGTAGTTAAGATACCTTTTGCAACATCACTTAAACCATCCTCAGCAAGAGAACTGACAAGTTGATTTGCGTTTTTTTCAATAGGCTCAATGGGTAGCAATTGACCGATTACTCCGGTTGAGAATGGTAGCACCTGTTCAGGCTTAATGCTGAGCTTTTCAGCTAAAATCTCACAGGATTTAAGGCTATTTTCCAAACCCTTTTTACCAGTCCCAGCATTGGCGTTACCGCTGTTAATCAATAGGGCTTCGATATTAAAATTTAAGTGGTTTTTTGCAACTAAAATGGGAGCTGCGCAAAATATATTCTGAGTAAAAACTGCAGCAGTACTAGAACCCTTAATAAGTGAAACAAGGGATAAGTCTAACGAATTATTGCTCTTTATTCCAGATGCAATTGAAGAACATTTAACACCTTTAATTTCATTCAAATGAATGCTCATAGTAAAAATCTTTAAGGACCGATAAAATAAAGATTTTACCTAAATCATTAAAAAACTATTCTTTTTTAAAATTTCCAAAATATCTAAAACTTTTCACTATCAAGCTTATTAAAAAGTAGCATTATAATTGCTCCAAATAAAACCATCATTAGGGCAGGAATTGCCGCTCTTTCATATAAACCCTCAGAGCTTAATTCAAAAACCCTAATTGCTAATGTATCCCATCCAAAAGGTCTTAATAAATATGTAGCTGGAAGTTCTTTCATAACATCAACTGCAACCAACAAACCTCCAGCCAAAATGCCTGGCAACATCATAGGAAAGTAAACCTCTTTAATTAAACGCCATCTGGACGCTCCAAGTAGTCGTGCAGAATGCTCATAAACTGGCTTTATTTGCTCACTAGAAGCACTACTCGAATTGTATGCAATAGCCAAAAATCTAGAAACATAAGCAAAAAGAAGTAAAACAACAGATCCAAATAAAATATGATTTATAGATGAGCCGCCAAAATAAATGCTGATTAATGAGATGTTCTGAACACCATAGAGCAAGCCTACAGCCATGACAGAGCCAGGAAGTGCATATCCGAGTGTTGAAAATCTAATTAATGTTTGTAAAGTTTTACTATTCGATTTACGACGACTTGGCAATGCAAGTATTGTTGCTACAGTAACTGTAAGAGCTGTAGCAAGGAATGTCAGAATACCGCTAGATGAAAAATAATTAAAATAACGCTTACTCCATTCAGTCGAAAATACTTCTGAACTCCAGATCAATATTTGAAGCAATGGCATGGCAAAAGAAATCATAAATACGCTAAAAACAAAGAAAAAGATAATCCAACCCACTAGACCTTTTGCATAGTAAGCCTTTAGATGTGATACATCTGAAGAGTAATATTTGGCTTTTCCCCTGGCTTTTCTCTCAAAATATATTAAGAAAAAAGACACAAGAACAAGTAAAGAAGCCAATTGAGCAGCAACCTCAATAGAGCGAAAATCTCCCCAAGCTGAATAAATTGCAGTTGTAAAAGTAGAATAGTTAAAAAGAGAGACAACTCCAAAATCTGCCAACGTTTCCATCAGAGTCACAAGTAATCCCGCAGCAATTGCAGGCCTTGCAAGTGGAACTGAAATTTTCCAAAAAACCCTTATAGGCTTCGCCCCTAGCATTTTTCCAGCTTCTATCATTTGGACTTTTTGGCGTTTAAAAGATGCTCTAGCCATCATGTAAACATAAGGATAGAAAACCAAAATGAAAGTTAGTATTATTGCCCAATGTCCTGAACGAATATCAAAGCCAGGAACACCAAGATATTCTCTTAACCAAACCTGAGCATAACCTGAATAATCAAATACACCAAGATAAACAAAAGCTAGAACATAAGCCGGAATCCCGAATGGGAGAAACAAAGCCCACTCAAGCCATGATCTTCCAGGAAATTCAACCATGACAACCAAATAGGCTAGAACGGTTCCTAAAATACTTACACCAACTCCAACGCCTACAAGCAAAATAAGTGTTGAAGTAACAAGTTCTGGAAGAAGGGTTTGAGCGAAGTGAGACCAAAGTTCACTTCCTGGCAACAGCCACGATGAGCCAACAACAAAAATTGGAAAGGCTACTGAGAAAGCTAATAGCCCTATCCAAAAATTTGATTTGATGAATACCTCTTTCATGAACAAAAGGTTTGAGAAATGCATTCTATTTTAATTGAAATTATCCAGGCCTTAATTAAAAGCCCTGGATAAAGTTAAAGCTTTTTTGTTAATTCTATTTATATCTTAACCTTTGCATTAGCTTTACTGCATCAGCTTGCAATTCACCAGCGATAGAAAGATTCATTCTATCCTGTTTGAAGTCGCCCCAAGATGAGACAATATCATCAGAATCAATATTTTGATTTGCTGGATATTCTTTATTTAATGAGCCATAGATTGCTTGAGCCTCAGCTGAAGACAGCCATTCTAATAGTTGGGTCGCTCCAGAAGGATTCGAGGCATTCTTTGTTATACCAGCACCCGAAACATTAACATGAACTCCTGAAGTATCTTGATTTGCCCAAAAGAGCTTAAGTGGGGCATCAGGATTTTTTTCAATTAGTCGACCAAAGTAATAAGTATTAACTAGACCAACGTCGCACTGACCCGCAAGTATTGCATCCATCACATGTGAATCTTTAGCATTAGGAACAGCAGCTAAATTGTTTACCCACCCTTCAATTATGTTAGAAGCATCTTCAACTCCTCGATTATGAATAATTGAAGCAACTAGGGACTTGGTATAAATTTTCTTACTTGTTCTTAAACAAAGTTTTTTATTCCATTTGCTTGAAGCTAAATCACCATAAGTTGATAAGTCAGATTTATTTACTCTATCTGCACTATATACGATTGTTCTAGCTCTTACTGACAAACCTGTCCATAATCCATTTGGATCTCTAAGATATGAGGGTATGTTGCTCTTAATGGTCTCTGTGACAACAGGTTGAAAAATATCTTGTGTTCCTGCATACCATAAATCACCAGCATCAACTGTCATAAACATGTCAGCTGGTGTATTTTCACCCTCTAATTTTAATCTTTCTATTAGGTCTCCACCACTTCCAGTTAAGTAGTTAACCTCAATACCAGTTTGTTTAGTGAATTGCTGAAAAAGAGGCTGTATTAGATGTTCTTTTCTTGAACTGTAAACAGTAACATCATTTGTTGCTGCTTGAATTTGAGTTATTGAACCCATCGCCAATGTTGAAACTATTAAAGATAGTGCGAGTGAATGTTTCGAATTCATTGTTTTTTCCTTGATTAATTAAAAGTAATTTTGGTTTTAATTCAAATGATAATCATTATCATTTGCGAATGATACACAATATCAAGAAATAAGCAACTGTTTTTTTTCAATTTTTCCAATTTTATCTGCAAAGGTATTTGCTTCAGCTTCGTCATGGGTTACCAAGATCGAAGTTACGCCCGATTTTTTAAGAATATCTCTTACTTCTCTTACAAGCTGATCTCGGTGTGACTTGTCTAGGCTTGAGAAAGGCTCATCTAACAATAAAAGCTTTGGAGAGGTTGCTAGAGACCTTGCAAGAGAGACTCTCTGCTGCTCTCCCCCAGACAATTGATGTGGATATTTTTTTTCAATACCCTTAAGACTAATTAAGTCTAAAAGCTTTTCTACTTTTTCTATTTTTTCTTTTTTAGAGAGTTGATTGATACCAAAACTGATATTTTCAAAAACTGTCATATGAGGAAATAGTGCGTAATCCTGGAAAACCATTCCAATTTCTCTTAGCTCTGGTTTCACTGAATGTTTTCCTTCATCACTGAGATCATTACCGTCAAGGGCAACAGAACCGAATTGAGCCTTTTCAAGTCCCGCTATAAATCTAAGTGCGGAGCTCTTGCCGCTCCCACTGTTTCCTAACAAAGCAAAAATATCACCACTCTCTAGGTTCAAATTAAACCCATCAAGGACATGATTATCGTCAAATGAAATTTTTAAATTACTAACACTTAGCACTTTTAAATACAAATAATAATGATTCTCATTATTATATAAGAGTAATGCTTTAAATGTAAATTCTTATTGAAAAGTTATTATTGAATGATTGGTAATTCTTCAGATGCTCTAATGCTGAGCCATTCGGGGCCATTTTCCGTAATTACTATATTTTCCTCATGAACCATCTCCTTTCCTGGAAGAAATGCCATACCTGGCTCTAGAGTTAAAACAACTCCTGGCTCAAGGATAGTATTATCAGTTGCAGTATTGGAGGGCCATTCTGTGAGCTGCATGCCTAGTCCATGACCAAGTCTACCAACAGTATTTCCAAGTGCGCCTCCTTTTTGAAGAACATCATTCATTGCATTAAATATATCTGACGTGGTGTTGCCTACTTGAGCAGTATTAAAACCAGCCTCGGTTGCCTCATAAGTTACTCTATATGCTTTTTTAGCTGCATCACTAATTGATCCAAAGGCATAGTTCCTATCAAAATCACAATAGTAACTATCAAAAACTGAACCGGTATCAATAATAAACAGATCGCCCTCTTCGATGATTTTATCTGTTGGCCCCATAATAATAGAACCATAGCCTTCTTGTCCTGAGCCAGAGACTATATAGGGCGAATCATCTACACCAAGTTTTAGGAGGTGCTGCTTAAATCTTCGACAATTTTCTTGCTCAGTGTCGCCCGCTCGAAGAAAATCTTCTAAATCAATAAAACCTTGGGAAGTAATCTGGCAAATATGCCTAATTTTGGCAATCTCTGCCTCTGATTTAACAAAACGAACTTTTCGCATTATTGTGTTAGCATCTTTGATTTCAATACCTTTAAGATTGCTAATTAAAAACTCGTAATCCTCAAGAGGCATTCTCAAAGTGCTTTCAAGGGTTTTTGGTACACCAAGCGATTTATGATTCACCATTAATGACTTAATCGATGACAAGAGAAGACTAATACCATCATCTTCTGGGTTAGGCGAAGTCCAGGTTTGAATATCATCAATCCATGTCTCTCTCATTCCCGATTCACCAATTGTTGGAATAATGGCTTTTGGCTTTCCATCACTTGGAATTAAAACATACCAAGGGCGAGTTGGACTCTGAAAAAATTGTGATTTAAAGCCGGTATAGTATTCAATATCAACTTGGGTAGTCAGCAATATGGCATCCATCTTTGAGTCAAACATAAGCTTCTGAATTTTATTAAGCCTGTTTTCGTATTCAGATACCTCAAAACCTCTACTTGGATTAACCATAGCTTGCTCCTATTAGATCAAACACCATTTATGACCACTTCTGAAGACCTTCCAACTAATTGTTCATACATTGTCTCATCAGTATCGCCTTCAGTTCCAAAAAATAGAATTCTGGAATTCTCATTAAGCATTAGCTTACTTTTAAGATTGTCATCATTACATGCAATAAGAAATCCTGCCAATCCAGCAACTGCAGACTCTCCAGCAACAATTGGCGTGTCTCTATTGGCGAGAAGTTGCATAGTTTTAGAAATTGAATCATCTTGTATGCTTAAAAAATGTGAAACATAACTCTCAAGTATAGGCCACGCTAACAGTGAAACTTCTCCACAAGCAAGTCCTGCCATAACAGTATCCAAATCTCCATGGACTACTGTGGGTTCACCATTAACTGCACTTTGAAATAGGCAGTCTGCGTTTGTTGGTTCAACAACGACAAAGATTGGTGGGCATTCTAGACTCTCAACTAAAAATGATACTACTGCAGCTGGAAATCCTCCAACACCTCCTTGCAAAAAAACATGAGTTGGCACTTCTTCCATTTGCTTCATGGCCTCATCAACCATCACTGTGTAACCCTGCATAACATCTTTTGGAATATCTGTATAACCCTCATAAGAGGTGTCAGATACTACATAGTAACCGTTAGACTCAGAGACCTCAGCTGCAATATGAACTGATTCATCATAGTTACCATTGATTCGATTCACTATAGCACCGTATTTAGCGATCGCTTCTTCTCTAGCAACACTCACAGTGCGATGAATATAAATCTCACAATTGCATCCAAATTTTTGAGCGCCCCAAGCTACCGATCTTCCGTGATTGCCATCGGTTGCACAACACACCGTAATCTTTGAGGTTATCTCTGAATACGTGCCTGCAATTAAATCAGAAGATTTTGCCTCAATGCCTTGCTCTTTTAATTTTTTTATTAAAAGATTGGCTACCGCATAAGCCCCTCCCAATGCCTTAAAGCTTTTAAGAGAGAAACGGTGACTTTCATCCTTATAGGCTATTAAAGAAACACCAATATCACTTGCTAAATTAGATAGCGAGTGTAATGGAGTGGACTCATATCTATCCCACGAACTAATCTCTTTATTGGCTAGCTCAAATGACTCAAGGCTCAAAATATCTTGATACCTATATTCAAATCCAGCTTGAATATTTAAATTCTCGAAGTGTCGTGTTGAACGAATTAGGTGTTTATATTGATTAATCATAATTATAAAAATATTTAGTAGGTGAAGTATTAATTAATATTGTTAATAAATTTTTTAAGAAATTCTTCATGCCTTTAGTGTGTTGTCTTGTGTCAATTCTCGCCTCTCAATTGTAATAGATGCTGCCGCTACCAAAATGACACCTATACCTTGAATTATAGTGATTGAGTCAAGATATGCAATAAAACCAAAAATTAAAACAAGTAAAGGCTCGGTATATCCAATGTTAGCTGTTCTAACAGGGCCATATTTTTTTATGGAGATATGATAAAACATCATCCCTGTTGCAAAAAAAACACCGGAGATTAGCGATAGCAATAATGCTTCCTTTTGTGGCCAATAAAAACCTGTTTCATTGAAAAATAAATATAAGAAACCAAGGACAGGAATAAGGGTTGTAAATTTAACAATTTCCCAATTTCTAAGACTGCTCATTTTAGGAGTAATAATCAAGATTAAAGAATAGGATAAGGCAGAGAGTAATGCCAAAACTATACCAATGGCCATAGTGTAGAAACCATCCTCACTTTGTGAAATCGCTGCAATCCCTGTTATTGCTATACAAAACATCAGTATTGTTGTCACATCAAGAGATCTTTTTTTGGTCAATGAAATAATTAAATAAGTCAACAAAGGGTAAGTAAACAAAACAACGCTCGCTAATCCAACCGACATGTATTTAACTGCTTCAACATATAGCCACGACTGGACTCCAAATAACAAAGAGAGTGTAAGCACCCAAACACCCAATCTTTGATGTTTAATTTTTTTAAATGAAAATAAACTTTTAGTGACAACTATAGATGTACAAAAAGTTGTTCCAAAACGGATAAATAGAAAGAGAAAAACGCTCGCCTCAAAAGTATAGATTAATGGAATCATGCTCACATTTAGCGCATAAAAAAGCGATGATAAAAGAGCAAATCGAATTACAAACATTTTTGAATGAAATGGTAATAATTATAGAATTTGATTTTATAAGATAACTTTCCAGCAAATTTAGTTCATTTCACATCAAATTTGGTATTTTTTTTCCACTTTTTATGCACTTTAGGATATCATTGCCGCTTCATTTTATTTTAAGGAGACGAAATGAATTTCGATCAAAATTTGATTGCCCCTGCACTAGGTGTTTTAGGCTTATTGATTGTAGTAATTATTTATCAATGGATCACTAAACAAGACGGTGGTAGTGGCGCTGTTAAAAAAATTGGCGAACAAATTCATATTGGCGCAATAGTATTTATGAAGCGTGAATATAAAATGCTTAGTATTTTTGCACTAGTTTTATTCGTTCTACTTTATATCTTCCTCGGGGCAGCAAGTGCCCTGTGTTTCGTAGTAGGTGCCTTAACCTCTGCTACAGCTGGTTATATAGGTATGAACACTGCGACAATTGCTAATGTCAGAACTGCTCAAGCTGCTCATAACAATGGAAGCGCCTCCGCTCTAACTGTTGCATTCTTTGGTGGCTCAGTCATGGGTCTTTCAGTTGCAGCGCTTGGACTCCTTGGTCTTGGTGGTCTGTATTACTTTTTTGGTGCTGAACATTCAGAAGCTCTTCATGGCTTTGCAATGGGTGGCTCAGTAGTGGCCCTTTTCTCTCGTGTAGGAGGAGGTATCTTTACTAAGAGTGCTGATGTTGGTGCTGACCTTGTTGGAAAAATTGAGGCAGGTATACCTGAAGATGACCCACGCAACCCTGCAGTTATTGCTGATAATGTTGGTGATAATGTGGGTGATATTGCTGGAATGGGTTCAGACATTTTTGAGTCATACTGCGGCTCAATGATTGCAACTATTGCGATTGCTTCTACACTCTCAGTAATGGCATTAGATATGCTAGGCGGGAATAGAAGTGAGCTAATGTTTCTTCCATTAGCACTTGCTTCTCTTGGTCTTGTTTGCTCAATCATTGGAATCATATTTGTTAAACTTTCTTCAAACAAATCTCCTGAGTCTGCATTGAGAATAGGCACGATTGGTTCAGCTGTGTTGTTTATTGTCACTTCATACTTTCTGATTAGCTCTTTGGATGTTTCAAATAATATCTGGGCTGCTGTCCTTATGGGAAGCATAGGTGGAATCATTATTGGTCTTGTGACTGAATACTATACAGCGGGAAAGCCTATCAGAGATATCGCAGAAGCAGGACAAACTGGATCTGCTACAGTCATGATTAAAGGTCTATCAGTTGGCATGCAATCGGTTGTGATACCCATCTTGATGATTTGCTTAATTATCTACGTTTCAAACCTCTTTGTCGGTTTATATGGTGTTGGTATTGCCGCCATTGGTATGCTCGCGACAGTGGGCATGACGATGGCAATTGATGCTTATGGACCAATTGCTGATAATGCTGGTGGAATTGCAGAAATGGCTGGCCTTGGAGAGGACACAAGAAACATTACCGACTCTCTTGATGAGCTTGGAAACACAACTGCAGCAATCGGAAAAGGATTTGCAATTGGCGCAGCAGCACTTGCTGCTCTAGCAATCATCACCGCCTATACAGAAACTGTCGCCGCTAACTCTTCAGATTTCTTATTACAACTCAATAGTGCTGAAGTATTAATCGGTCTATTTATCGGTGGAACAATACCATTTTTAATTGCCTCTCTTACAATGACAGCAGTTGGCGATGCTGCCTTTGAAATGATTGAAGAGGTAAGAAGACAATTTAAGGAAATCAAAGGGCTTCTAGAAGGGAAAGCAGAGCCTGATACAGCAAAGTGTGTTGATATCGCAACTACTGCTGCACTTAAAAAAATGATTCTTCCAGGAGTTATTGCAGTTGCTGCTCCAGTTCTAGTTGGTTTTTTAATTAGCCCAGAGGCTCTTGGCGGTATGCTTGGAGGTGCTCTTTTAGGGTGCGTACTTATGGCTCTTATGATGGCCAATGCAGGTGGTGCTTGGGATAACGCCAAAAAGCACGTTGAAAAAGGTAACTTTGGTGGTAAAGGAACTGATGTTCATGCTGCAACCGTTGTGGGTGACACTGTTGGTGACCCGTTTAAAGATACTTCAGGTCCCTCAATGAACATTCTTATTAATGTAATGGCAATCGTAAGTTTAGTTATTGCTCCGCTACTATAAGAAAAATTGAACTCTAATTCAGCCCTGCTTGATTGTTGGGCTGGCTCCCCTCTTAGTGTCTCCAGAAAGCTCTATGGAAAATGGCAATAATTGTCAAGACTTCTAACCTTCCAATGAGCATTGAAAAACTCAAAATCCATTTCGCAGTCTCTCCGACTGAGCCATAATTCTGTGCGACATCTCCTAAACCTGGGCCTAAATTATTCATTGTAGCCGCAGTGGCAGAGTAAGCAGTAACTTGATCAAGCCCTGCAAACATTAAAAGCATCAAGATAAGGAAAAAAGAAATTGCGTAAAGTGAAAAGAATCCGAGAACTGAAACTAAAGCCTTCTCATTAATACTGGATTTATTTAGTTTGATACTAACCTGTGCGTTAGGTCGAATAAATTTATGTATCTCTTTCATACCTAACCTAAACATTACCAAGATACGAACAACTTTAATACCGCCTCCTGTTGAGCCAACGCAGGCCCCAATAAAGCTCATCATAATGAGAAAAACTGGAATCGCGGCAGGCCAACTACTGAAATTTTGAGAAGTAAAACCAGTCGTTGTAGCAATAGAAATTGTTTGAAATAGGCTATGTCTTAATGTCTCATTTGCAGACTCATACTGGCCATTTAAAGAAAGCACTGCGATAACAATAATTGAAGAACAAACAAGGACCATAGCATATGTTTTAAATTCTGAGTCTTTAATATAGTCAACCAAAGAGCGGTTATTCCATGCTATAAAGTGAAGAGAGAAATTAATTCCAGCCAAGAACATAAAAAACATAGCAATAGCCTCAATTGTAGCTGAGTTAAAGTAACCAATAGAGCCATCATGGGTTGAAAAGCCACCAATCGCAACAGTAGAAAAACTGTGACTGACCGCATCAAACATAGACATTCCAGATAAAAAATACCCAATTGCACAGAGCACTGTCAATGAAACATAAATTTTCCAGAGGGCTATTGCGGTGTTTCTTAGCTTTGGCGTTAACCTGTCTTTTGCAATACCACTTGACTCTGCATGATATAGCTCCATCCCACCAACTCCCAAAAGAGGAAGCACTGCAACCGCAAGAACAATGATTCCCATGCCTCCAAGCCACTGCAGTTGTTGTCTATAGAAAAGGATACTTTTTGGTAAATCATCCAGCTGACTCAAAACAGTTGCACCTGTAGTTGTTAGACCTGACATGGACTCGAAGAATGCATCTGAAAAAGAAAATTTGCTGATTGAGTCAGTTAACAAGAATGGAAGTGTTCCAAAAAGCGATAAGACGATCCAAAAGCAAACTACAATTAGGACACCTTCCCTTAGCCTAAAATCTTTTTTAACCTCTCTAAAAGGCCACCACAGAATTAATCCACCAAGAATAGTCAATGCAAACGAATATATGAATGAAAGGTACTCACCTTCTGCATAAATTAAATCGACAAGCAGAGGTGGGACTTGTGCAAAACTAAAAACCATAAGAAGAAGACCAATGGTTTTTGCAACAATACTTAACTGCATTTAAATTTCCACCTTTTTAGAATTAATCTTAAAAAAATTATGATTCACTCTCTAAAAATAAAGCCTCGACTTCATGAATTTTACCAACATCCATTAGCACCATTAAGACGTGATCACCATTCTGAATGACTAATTTTTTTGAGCCCATTAATAACTCTTCATCTCTGACTATTGCGCCAACAACAACTCCTTCAGGCAAAGGAAGATCCTTAATGCATACTCCAACAACTTGAGATGTCTTCTCATTTCCATGAACTACAATTTCTATAGCCTCAGATTTTCCATGCTGCAAAGAATGAACTTGCATAAAGTCTCCTTTCCTAAGGTGAGACAAGATACCACTGACAGTGATTTGATCTGGGGAGACGATAATATCAACATCTCCACTCTGCTCAGCAAGGTTGGCATAAACATCCCTTTTAACTAATGCGATAGTTTTGTGAGCTCCAAGACGCTTTGCAAGAATTGAAACGATGACATTCACTTCATCAGAATCAGTTAAAGCTAAAAACAAATCTGTATTTTCAATTCCCTCTTCTTTCAATAAATCCTCATCTGAGGCATTACCTTGGAGAACCAGCGTGTGGTTTAGTTTCTCGCTGAGATATTTGGCTCTCGACTCATCTAACTCAATAATCCTAAGATTATGATTCTCCTCAAGAAGCTGTGCTACATTAAGGCCAACACTTCCTCCTCCAGCAATAAAGATTTTTTCATATGAATTCTCTGCCCTTCTAAACTCTTTAAGCGCTCTTGAAATATCGTTCTTCTTAGCTAGGAAATAGACTTGGTCGCCTTCTCTAATGACGGTGTCACTTTTTGCTGGGATTGCCCTCTCATTTCTAAAAAGGCTGACTATACGTATTTTTACATCAGGCATGTGCTCATGTAACTCCTTGATTGGCCTATTGACGATAGGAGTTCCAATAAAAGCCCTAGTCTCTACTAACTGAACTAATCCATTTTCGAAATCAAACACCTGAGAGGCGCCTGGCTCCTCGACAATACCTTGAATGTATTCAGTAATTAAATTTTCTGGAGTAATTAAAAAATCAATTGGCAATGCATCATTTGAGAAAATTTCGGGCCTTAAAAGGTACTCAGTCGTTCTTATTCGAGCAATTTTTTTCTCTACGTGATACAAAGTATGGGCCATTCGGCAAGCCACCATATTTCTTTCATCAGAATTCATAACCGCAATCACCATATCCATCGACTTAATACCTGCCTTTTCAAGTACACTTGGATACGCTCCATACCCAATAACTGTTTTGATATCTAAGTGCCTTTGAAGAGTTCTGAGGATCTCTTCTTTCTGGTCAACAATGGTTATATCATTGTCATCATCTAAGCAGAGGTACCTTGCCAAAGTTGAGCCAACTTGACCGGCACCTAAAATGAGTATTTTCATTTTTTATCTATTCCCAAATCTTTTAGCTTCCTGTAAAGCGTTGTTCTCTCAAGACCAGCAATCTCAGCAACAACAGCTATATTATTGTCATTAGCTGCAAGGTGGTGAAGGAGATACTGGCTTTCAAAAATATTTCTGGCCTCTTTCAGTCTGAGTGAATAGTCTATACCGCTGACATGCTGAATTTCTTGCTTTGGCACATCAGAAGTCATTATATTTCTTAGTATGGGCAAAAAGTCGTGAAGAGGTTTTTTCAAAAAGTCGACCGCACCTAACTTCATAGCTTTAACAATGTCACTTGGCTCAGCGTGACCTGACATCATAACCACTGGCGTATCAAAACCCTCTGAATGCCATTCAGATAATAAAGAAATTCCATCTTGTCCGGGCATCCAAACGTCCATAAGAATGAGATCAAAATGGTTTGCCGCCAAAATAACTTTTGCTTCTGCAGCGCTTCTAGCAAGCATTGTTGAATAATTAACATCTTCAAGAATATCCTTGATGATCTCAGTGTTATCTTTCTCATCATCGATGATCAAAATATTTCCAAATGCAGTTTCTTCAGTCATTTACCCCCCCTTAACAGATTCGATTATACTCAATTCAATAGTGATTCTTGCACCATGAGGCTTGATATTGCTTGCAAAAATTTGACCGTCATGCTGCTCAATAATATTTTGAACAATAGCAAGACCTAAGCCACCACTTTTCTCTTTGGTTGTAACGTAGGGTTCAAACACATGATCAATGATTTCATCAGGGAACCCCTTGCCATCATCAATAATCGTTAATTGAACCAACCCTTCTTTGGCTTTAAGAAGTGTTTTAATTTTGATATTTAAAGTCGATTTATCTTTCTTTGCCTCTACTGCATTTTTAATAAGGTTAATAAGCACTCTCGAGAGTGCATCTTGATCTAATTGAATCTTAGGTAAATCACCACTTAAATCAAGATCCACTCTGACATCATCATGGTTATCATAAAGAGAGGCAGATTTATTAATTAAAGTGTTCAAAGATGATAAAGTTTTTCTAATTTCTGGTGTATTTGCATAATCAGCAAAAGCACTGACCATTGAATCCATTGATGAAACCTGATCAATGATAGTTTGAGTTGTTTTATTGATAACTTTCGAATCTTTATCACCTAGCTTATCTAAAAATAAATTTCGAAGCCTCTGAGCAGATAATAAAATCGGGGTAAGAGGATTTTTAATCTCATGAGCCATTCGAACAGCAACCTCACCCCAAGCAGCCTTCTTTTGAGCCCTATTAAGCTTAGAAATGTCATTAATAATAATGACATAACCTAAAGACTTATTTTCTACATCAAGAAGAGCGCCTTGGCAATAGAGAAGACGATTTCTGTCATTCAGCGTTAATTCGAGCTCATGACTCCACTCCGGAGAATCACTCTCAATCTTATCTTGTATGTAGTCAAATAGAGGAATTAGATTAGGATAATCCTTAACAACTGCGTCATAAGATTCTGAATTGTATTTTGATACGTCATCAATTTGAAGCATTTTCCCTATTACAGGATTAATAATCTGTATTTTTTTCTCCTGATTAAGAGCAATAACACCAAAAGAATATTGAAGAATTGTCTCTAAATAAAGGTTATGGGTATCAAGACCTTCTCTAGAAAGCTTAATTCTTCTACTCATTTCATTAAAGTGTCCAATGAGATCATGCATATCTTTGTGCTTAGGGTCACGCTCTATCTCGACGTCATAGTTTCCAGAAGAGATCTCTTTTGTAGCAATCGATAAGTTATGCATTGGTCTCATAAGCTGGTCAATCATTCTCAAAACAATCAATAAGGCACTGAGTACAGCCAATAAAATAGTTGATGTGAAGTCAATCATAAATCTTGTTTTAATAATTGATGAGTTTAATGTCAGTTCAGCATCTTTTGCTGCATCACGAAAACGAGTCATTCTTGAGGTTAGGCTTTTAATGCTAATGTCAGATGCAAAGTGAGCTATCAAGGTAAACTCATCAGTCGATGCCGTATATCCATCTACCATACAATTAGAATCTACTCTCTTACTTGATGCAGCTAAATTCATTTGACTGTCGTAAAGTTTGAGCTCGCATGCCCAATAGTCACTTGTCAGAAGATTAAGAACAGTTTGCATTTTTTCATTCGAGGCTCTAGGCGCATCAAAATAGTTAACAAGCTTGGCAATGTTGCGAATACGGTCCTCATAATATTTAAATGCTATATTATTTGTATTTCTATAGAGCTCGTCTACTTCACCTCCTACCTTTAAATTAAATTCATCAAACTGGTTTTCTGCAATCTGCAGGTTATTTCTAATCGATTCAAATGAAAAAAGATAAAAAGACAGTACTGGAAGTAAAACTAAAACCGGGACAATTCTGATAAAAGACCAGGTAAACCTCGAGCCAATAACGCCCTCTTGAGTGTTTTGTTTTAATTTGTTCATTGAAAGAGTGATGTAGAAGATTGCTACAATACTCATCAAAACATTAAATAATACTAATACCAAATACCATTTCTCAATCAATTCTGGATTGAGACCAAGGTAAAACATGCCTAAAAATGATATTAAGAAGATGCCTACCCAAAACAAAGCTCGGGGAGCCTCTTTCAAAGAAAAAGCCTGATTAAGCAACATAAATTTTGTTAGCCATTTTGTAAAGTCTTTTGATTATCTCATAAATGCAACATTTCTAACATAAGTTGTTGATAAAATACAACAACACAACATTCTTCAAATCTTTTGATTAAAACCGATACACAGCTCTGTCATTATTTAGATGATATTAAAGATGAAACTCTTCTTGCATTAGATACTGAATTTAGAAGAGTTGACTCATATTTCCCTGAACTATGCTTAATCCAAATTGCTACTAAAAATAAATTAGAGTGTATTGATGTTTTATCCTTAATAAATCTAGAGCCTCTGTTTGAAAAGCTTTATGATGATCAAACTAAATGGATTGTTCACTCTGCAAGACAGGACATTGAGGCTCTTTATTATTTATCTAACAGAGTTCCAAACGCAATCTTTGATACTCAAATTGCAGCATCTTTTCTGAACTATCCACTGCAAGTATCCTATCAAAGTCTCACTGAATCTTTGCAAAACGTTCTATTGGAAAAAAAATTTACCCGATTTGATTGGAAAAAACGACCACTTCCTGCCGATGTATTGCAGTATGCTCTGGATGATGTTAAATATTTAATACCAATCTACAATAAGCTCTCTGAAAAATTATTCAAAGATAAAAAATTTGGATGGGCTGAAGATGAGAGTCAGTTCTTATTAGATAAAGAGACATACAATCCAAACTTAAAGCAAATTATAAAAAAAACTAAAGGTATTTCAAAAATTTCATCAAAATACAAAAAGAAGGCGATTAATCTAATTTTATGGCGAGAATCAATAGCTCAGAAAAAAAATAAGCCAAGGAAATGGATTATGTCTGATGAAAAGCTTATCAGCTATGCCAATGGAACTAATAAGCTTAATACTGGTCAATTGAATGAATTTGAGAATTTCATAGAAATAGATAAGCAAAAATTTGGCTTTGAAGAGCTAATCAAGGCTCAAAAACCTCTCTCAGAAAATGAAATTCATCGAAAAAATAAACTGAAAGAACAAATTAACTCTCTGTCTGTTCAATACAACTTACCCTCTGAACTTATCTGTACCTCAAAAAATCTTGTCAATTTCATTAGAGGTGATGATTTAGTCTCAATCAATAGGGGCTGGAGAGCAAAAATATTTAAAATATAATATTAATTGATACTTTAAAAATCAGAAAATTATTAAAACGAATACCTTCAAAATTATTTCAGGGAGATTGAAAGGCAGAAAATTCCCTTTTAAAGATTCTGATGGTCTTCGCCCTACCTCAGGTAAAGTTAGAGAGACATTATTTAATTGGCTTCAGTTTGAGATTAATAATAAAACTATTTTGGATCCATTTGCGGGCAGCGGTGCCTTAGGCATTGAGGCAATTTCGAGAGGCTCTGGGAAAGTATGTTTTATAGAAAAAAACTTCAAAACTTATAAGGTACTTAAGTCTAATCTGGAGCTCTTAGACTCTAATCGATATATTCTAATTAATCAGGATTCAATCAAATGCCTTAAAAAAGAAGACTTACCGCCCTTTGATTTAATTTTCTTAGACCCACCTTTCAATCAAGAATTAATTCCATCGATTCTATCTGCAATCTCAAAAGAAAATCTTATTCATTCAAAAAGTAAAATTTATATTGAATCAGAGTATCAGATAGACCCTGAATTCTTAATGTCAAACATGATGTATAAATGTAAAATTGATAAACAGAAAAAATCAGGAAATGTTTATTATTGTCTGATAAGCTTAGAGGAATTATGAAAAAAATTGCAATTTACCCAGGGTCTTTTGACCCTATTACTAATGGACATATAGACTTAATAAAAAGAGCATCTAAACTCTTTGATGAGGTCATTATTGCAATAACTCAAAATACCAATAAATCGAGTTTTCTCTCGATTGATCAGAGGGTAAGTGCTGCTAAAAACTCAATTAGCTCTCTTAAAAATACCAAAGTTCTAAGCTTTAACTCGCTCTTGGTTGACTTTGCTAAAGAACATAACGCACAAATTATCATTAGAGGTTTAAGAGCTGTCTCTGATTTTGAGTATGAGTTTCAATTGAGCGGAATGAATAAACGCCTTAACTCTGAAATTGAGACCTTATTTATGACCCCCTCAGAAGAATTTGCTAATATTTCTTCATCTCTAGTCCGTGAAATTCTCTTGCTTGGTGGCGATATCAGTCCTTTTGTACCGAGTGAAGTCAAGAAAATTTTGCTCGATATAGCTAAAAAATAATTTCATATATACCTTGAAATAAGAATTTGTATCCCTAAATAGGATTTATACAAAAAATACAAGGAGTAAATGAAATGTCGAAAATGATTGGAATTGATTTAGGAACAACAAATTCATGTGTATCTGTCATGGATGGTGGTGTTGCTAAAATCATTGAAAATTCTGAAGGAAACAGAACTACCCCGTCAATTATTGCATACCCTAAAGATTCTGATGAAATCTTAGTGGGTCAACCTGCAAAGAGACAGGCAGTCACTAATCCTGAAAATACACTGTACGCAATTAAGCGCCTTATTGGTAGACGCTTCGAAGAGGAAGCTGTCCAAAAAGATATTGACTTAGTTCCATACAAAATTATAAAAGCTAAAAATGGTGATGCCTGGGTTGAAGTTAAAGGCAAGAAAATGGCTGCACCTGAAATTTCTGCACGAGTAATCCAAAAAATGAAACAAACTGCAGAAGACTACTTGGGTGGTGAGGTTACTGAGGCTGTAATTACAGTTCCCGCCTACTTCAACGATTCTCAGCGTCAAGCAACAAAAGATGCTGGAAAGATTGCTGGTCTAGATGTTAAAAGAATCATTAATGAGCCAACTGCTGCTGCATTGGCCTACGGAGTAGATAAAACAACGGGAGACAAGAAGGTTGCTGTCTATGACTTAGGTGGTGGTACTTTTGATGTCTCTATCATTGAGATGGAAGATATTGATGGAGAAAAGCATTTTGAGGTTCTCTCCACTAATGGTGATACATTTTTAGGTGGTGAAGATTTTGATCAGAGAATAATCAACTTTCTAGTTGATGAATTCAAGAAAGAGCAAGGTCTTGACTTAGCAAATGATGCAATGGCTCTTCAAAGACTTAAGGAGGCTGCTGAAAAGGCAAAAATAGAGCTGTCATCTTCAGAGCAGACTGAAATCAGCTTACCATACATTACTGCTGACGCCTCGGGTCCAAAGCACCTTAACATTAAAATGACAAGATCTAAATTAGAGTCTCTAGTAGCCGATCTACTAAAGCGCTCTATCGATCCATGTAAAACTGCTCTTAAAGATGCAGGGCTATCAAGTGGCGACGTTGACGAAATTATTCTTGTTGGCGGTCAAACTAGAATGCCAAAAGTGCAGCAGATGGTTAAAGATTTCTTTGGAAAGGAACCTAAGAAAGATTTAAACCCTGATGAAGCTGTTTCTATGGGTGCAGCAATCCAAGCTGGTGTTCTGGGCGGAGATGTGAAAGATGTATTGCTTCTTGATGTAACGCCTTTGTCCCTTGGCATTGAAACTATGGGTGGTGTGATGACAAAGTTAATTGAGAAAAATACAACTATTCCAACGAATCAGTCACAAATATTTTCAACAGCTGCAGATAACCAGTCTGCGGTTACAGTTCATGTCCTTCAGGGAGAGCGTGACGTTGCAAGTGCGAATAAGTCTCTCGGTCAATTTAACCTAGAGGGAATTGCACCTGCACCTAAAGGTCAGCCGCAGATTGAAGTCACACTTGACCTGGACTCAGATGGTATTTTGAATGTCTCTGCGAAGGATAAAAACACTGGTAAAGAGCAATCGATAACTATCAAGTCTTCTAGTGGCCTATCAGATGAAGAGGTTGACAAAATGATTAAAGATGCAGAAGCGCATGCAGATGAAGATAAAAAATTCCAAGAACTTGTTTCATCTAGAAATATGGCTGACTCTCTTGTTCATTCTACAAAGCAATCACTTGAAGAGCTTAAAGATGAAATTTCTGAAGATGAAAAAACTGCTATTGAAGGAGCGCTCAGCGAGCTAGAGGAAAGCATCAAGGGTGACGACAAAGAAGCCATTGATGCCAAGGTACAAAATCTAAGTGAGAAAGCACAAGTCCTAGCACAGAAAGCTCAAGAAAAAGCCGGTGCTGAAGGTTCTGCTGCAGAAGGTAGTGCAGATACAGGTGAAGACGTTGTTGATGCTGACTTCGAAGAGGTAAAAGAAGAAAAGTAAGTAGCTTTATTTGCTGATTTAAAAAACCTCTCTTGTCTTGTACATGAGAGGTTTAATATTTTAAGGGAAATATGTCAGAAAGAGATTATTACGAAGTTTTAGGTGTCAATAAAAATGCAGATGAAGCCAAGATAAAGAAGGCCTATAAGCGACTTGCTATGAAGTACCATCCAGATAGAAACTCTGGTGATAAAGCGGGTGCTGAAAAAAAATTCAAGGAAGTTCGTAAGGCATATGACGTCATCTCAGACCCTCAAAAGAGATCTGCTTATGATCAATTTGGTCATGCAGGTGTAGAGCAAGGTGGACAGGGCTTTGGTGGTGGAAATCCATTTGGTGGAGCTGGCGGATTTGGAGATATATTTGGTGACATTTTTGGCGGCGGAAATTCTAAGCCAGATAATCGAGGATCAGACCTTCGTTATGATCTAGAAATCGACTTAAAACAGGCTGCTGAAAGTGACACTGTCAAAATCAGAGTTCCTAAAAATGATACCTGTGGCACATGCTCTGGCAGTGGAGCAAAACCAGGCACTTCTGTTAAAACTTGTGGGAATTGTCGTGGTACAGGCCAAACTACAATGCAGCAAGGATTCTTTGCTGTTCAGCGCCCATGCAACCAGTGTAATGGGACTGGGGAAAAAATTGAATCTCCCTGTGGTACTTGTCGAGGTCAAGGCGTTGTTCGCAATCAAAAAACACTTTCTGTAAAAATCCCTGCTGGCGTAGATTCTGGAAATAGGATTAGACTTAGCGGTGAAGGTGAAGCTGGGATGCGAGGCGGTCCACATGGTGACCTCTATGTACAAATTCATATTAAAGATCACCCAATTTTTCAGCGTGAAGGTAATGATCTTTATTGTGAAGTTCCTATCGACTTTGCAACATCTGCCCTCGGTGGCTCAATCGAGGTTCCAACCTTGAAAGGTAAACTTAAAATTAATGTTCCCGCAGGCACTCAAACATCAAAATTGTTTAGACTTCGAGGCAAAGGTATGCCAGCAATGAGACATAATGGTTCTGGTGATTTACTCTGTCAGATTAAAGTTGAAACGCCAATTAATCTAAATTCTAAGCAAAAGAAACTATTAAAAGAGTTTTCAAGCTCTTGCGAAGCCAAGCATCATCCTGAGTCAGACTCATTCTTTGGTAAAATGAAGTCATTCTTTGAGTAAACTTGAAACAATTTGACACAAAGAATTAATGGGTTGTCTTTAAAATCTCATCTTTTATCTAATTTAATCTTTTTATGATCATTCAGACCATCAAAGCGCGCGAAGTTCTTGACTCAAGAGGAAATCCAACTATTGAAGCGGATGTCATTTTAACTAATGGAATTATTGGAAGTGCTATAGTACCATCTGGCGCTTCAACAGGACAAAGAGAGGCTCTAGAGCTGAGAGATGGTGACAAAGATAGATATCTAGGTAAAGGTGTGCTTAATGCAGTTAATTATATTAACACTGAGATTAATGACGCCCTGGATGGTATGGATGTTTCTCAACAAGAGAAGATTGATCAAGCAATGATAGATTTAGATGGAACAGAATCAAAATCTCGCCTAGGAGCAAATTCAATACTTGCAGTCTCTTTAGCTTGCGCTAAAGCAAACGCAAACGCTATGGGTGTTCCATTATTCCGCTCATTCAACTTCTCAAGCTCTTTCCAATTGCCAGTCCCAATGATGAACATCATTAATGGCGGTGAACATGCGAACAATAGCGTTGATATTCAGGAGTTTATGGTTATTCCTGCAGGCGCACCAAGCTTTAAGGAGGCACTCAGATATGGAACTGAGGTTTTTCATCACCTCAAAGCTGTTTTGCATAAAAAAGGCCTGAATACAGCTGTAGGTGACGAAGGGGGCTTTGCCCCTGACCTTAAATCAAACGAAGAAGCTCTCGAAGTTATTATTGAAGCAATCAAAAATGCGGGGTACCTACCAGGTAAAGATATCTTTATTGGGATCGATGCTGCTAGCTCTGAATTTTATAGCGATGGAACCTATAATTTGACATCAGAGGGCCTAAAACTTACTAATTCTGAGTTTACTGATTACCTTGCTAACTGGACTGAAAAGTACCCAATTATTTCAATTGAAGACGGAATGGATGAGAATGATTGGGAAGGCTGGGAAATGCTATCAAAAAAATTATCTGAATCAGTTCAACTGGTTGGTGATGATCTTTTTGTTACTAATAGCAAAATTTTATCTAAAGGTATTGAAAAGAATATTGCAAACTCAATACTAATCAAAGTTAACCAAATAGGAACACTGACTGAAACCTTTGAGGCGATGAAGATGGCACATAACGCCAACTATACTTGTGTTATGTCTCATAGAAGTGGTGAAACAGAAGATACTACAATTGCAGACCTGTCAGTGGCAACCAGTTGTGGTCAAATTAAAACTGGCTCATTATCACGTTCAGATAGACTGGCAAAATATAATCAGCTTTTAAGAATCGAAGAAGAGTTAGGTGACAAAGCTACATATCCTGGTCTAGATGCATTTAAGAATCAATCAAAAGTTTGACTACTATCTAGTTTTAAAACTTTCAGTTAATTTAAGGTTAAAATAGTCTTTCAATGACTAATATGGGTAACTGATTGGAATCACTGTCCACTTTTTGGCTAAGTGTTTTACTTTTCATTTTAATTTTAGCTTCCGCTTTTTTCTCAGCGTCCGAAACTTCGATGATGGCTCTCAATCGCTATCGCCTTAAAACACTGAGCTCAAAAAACAATACTCAAGCCAAAAGGGTTGAAAAGCTTCTCAATAAAATTGATTATTTGATTGGTGGTATTCTTTTAGGAAATAACTTTGTCAATATTCTCGCTGCGAGTATAGCAACTCTTTTATCTATAAAGCTTTATGGTGAAGGTTCGGTCATTATTGCTTCAATGATTCTAACTGTGGTCATTTTAATTTTTGCGGAAAATACTCCTAAAACTTTTGCAGCAAAGAACCCTGAAAAAATTGCACTTCCTGCTTCATGGCTTCTAGAGTTAGTAATCAAATTTTTTAAGCCCGTTATTTTTTTAATATCTTTCATATCAAAATCTATACTTAAAATTTTTGGTCTTAAAGGCGAAATTAAAGATAACTTAAATTCAGACGAGCTTCGCATGGCTGTTAAAGACTCCAAGTCCATGATGACTAGTAGCTATCAAAGAATGCTTCTCAACATCATAGACCTAGAAAAAGTTAAAGTTGAAGACATTATGATCCCTCATAATGAATTAGTTATTGCTGATATTGATGATGAAGAAGAATTGTTTGATCAGTTTAAACGTATCCAACATAATCGATTACTCATCTTTGAAGGCTCTGAGAATAATGTCATTGGAACAATTCATATGAGAGACCTGCTCAATAGTTATGCAAAAGATGAGGTTGATATTTCAAAAATTAAGGAATTAATTAGAGAGCCTTATTTTATTCCAGAAGGTACCTCATTATCTCAGCAGCTAGAGCACTTTAAAGACCAAAAAAGAAGACTAGGAATTGTTGTTGATGAGTATGGTGAAGTCCAAGGTATGGTTGTACTGGATGATATCCTTGAAGAAATTGTGGGTCAATTCACTTCATCTCAAGGTGAAAGTATTGATGAAATAACTTTACAGGAAGACGGAAGCTATCTAGTGGACCCTAGAATTAGCATTCGGGAACTCAATAGTGAGCTAAAAATAAAAATGCCCTTTGATAACGCCAAGACACTGAATGGGTTGATCTTAGAGCATCTTCAGAGCTTTCCTCAACACAATGTTTCTTTAAAGATTGATCCTCTGATTATTGAGATTATTCAAGTCAATAAGCAGGGTGTTAAACTAGTTAAAATCACAAAATTAAATTAGGTATTATCTTTAATTAAAATAATGATTCTAAAACATAAGGAAACCAATGTTTAAATTTTTTACAGATAAGCAATGGGCATTATGGGCCTATCTCGGTTCAGTAATAATTCTATCTTCACTCTGGATTCAAGTTCAGATCGATGTTATGATCAATGAATGGTTTGGTGAATTCTACGACATGATTCAGAAAGCGTTGGCTGAACCAAATAGTGTTACTATTGAAGAGTACTTTGCTGGATTATGGTCTTTTATTAGTCTTGCAATGATTTATGTTGCAATTGCGGTTCTTGTTTCATTTTTTACAAACCACTTCTTATTTAGATGGCGAACTGCAATGGTAGATTGGTACCATAGCGTATATGACAAGGCTCGTACTATTGAAGGAGCATCCCAGCGTGTTCAAGAGGATACAATTAAGTTTACTAGAATCATGGAAGGATTAGGCACAAGCTTTATTTCAGCAGTTATGATTATTGTTGAGTTCCTACCAATCCTTTTTGGCCTTTCTGTTGGTATTCCGATTTTCTTTTTTGGAGACTGGGAATACGGATTGGTCGTTGGTGCTCTTATTTGGTCTGTAGGTGGTACACTTTTTCTAGTTGCGCTCGGTTTAATTTTAAGGCTTGTTGGTGTTGAGTATGACCTGCAAAAACAAGAGGCGGCTTACCGAAAAATTCTTGTTATTGCTGAGGATGATGGGGATGTCAGACCGAAAACACTTGATGAATTATTTGATGATGTTCGAAAAATTCACTTTCTAAGTTATTTGCGTTATTTATATTTTAATATTGGAAATATAGCTTATCTTCAATTAAATGTCTTGAGTGCTTATGTGTTTTTAGCACCGGCAATTGTGGCAGGTGCGGTCACATTAGGGGTAATGCAGCAAATCATTAGAGCCTTTGGAAGAGTTGAAGGTAGCATGCAATACTTGTTAAGAGCTTGGCCTACCATTATTGAACTTGCTAGTGTATATAAACGTTTAAGAGAATTTGAAACTCAAATTGAATCAATGAACGACACAGCGACTCAAGAGTAATTATGTTAATGATTGCCCCATTTTAAGAGTCTCATTCGGCTCAATATTTAATCTTGGTGAATCATGAGGAAGCAAAAGAATAACAGTTGAACCCATATTGAATCTCCCTAACTCATCCCCTTTAGCTAAGTTAATTTGACGATCCTTGTAATCATAAGTTTTAACTAATTTGCTAAATGGAGGAGTTATTTGACCTTCCCATACTGTCTCTATAGATCCAACAAAAATTGCACCAACCATGACCAAAGCTATTTCACCAAATTCAGTATCAAAGTAACATACAAGCCTTTCATTACGCGCAAAAACATAATCAATGTTATTAACTGTATTTTGATTTACTGAAAAAAGATTACCAGGAATGTATTTCATTGATTTCAAAATACCATTGCATGGCATATGGATACGATGATAATCTTTAGGTGATAAATAAATTGTTGCAAAACTATGGAAATAATCGTTTTTCAAATCATCAGCAAGTAGAGCAGAGACCGCATATTTTTTACCTTTTGCTTGGACAATCATTGATTCCTCTATTCCTCCAAGCTGTGATACTTCACCGTCAACCGGAGAAATTAATTTAGAGTTAGATATTGGCCTTAAGCCAACCTTAAGCGATCGTGTAAAGAAATCATTAAAATGCTTATATTCACTAAGGTCTTCATACTCTGCTTCATTCAAATTAACCTCATACTTTGAAATAAACCAAGAAGTAAAGGTATTTTTAATCCATGGAAGTTGTATTCTTGCAAATCGAAACATGAGCCTCGATAAAAGATGCTGAGGCAGTATGAACTGAAGAAATGTCATTAGGCAAGCTTTTTTAGAATGAAGCTTACTACGTCCTTAAAATCAATTTCAGCTTTATCTGAATGGGCTCTTGATTTGTATTCAACTTTCCCATTATCGGCGTGAGTATCACTTATAACCAAACGGTGAGGAATACCTAGAAGTTCAGAGTCTGCAAACATGATTCCAGGTCGCTCTTTTCGATCATCAAGTAACACATCGATATTCTTTTGCTGACAGTCATCATAAAGCTGATCTGTAAGCTCTCTAACGCGTGACGATTTATTGTAATTGATTGGAACTATGACAAGCTCAAAAGGTGCTATTGCTCTAGGGAAAATTATACCTCTATCGTCATGATTCTGCTCAATGCTTGCCGCAATAATTCTAGTCACTCCGATACCATAGCAGCCCATATTCATATTTACCGCTCTGCCGTCTTCACCAATGACATTCGCATTCATTGAGTCTGAGTATTTTGTGCCAAGCTGAAAAATATGCCCAACCTCAATCCCTCTTTTAATCTCAATCAAACCCTGACCGTCTGGTGAAGGATCTCCGGCAACTATATTACGAAGGTCACATGCGGTAATTTGTTGAACATCTCTTTGCCAATTTACCCCAGTAAAATGTTTATCATTTTCATTAGCACCACAAACAAAATCTGACAAATAGGCTGCTGCATAATCAACCAAAATAGGAATATCTAAATTGACAACACCGATAGAGCCAAAATTACAACCAAGCTGCTTCACAACTTCTTCTTCATCTGCCATCTGGAGTGGCTGCTTAATGCCCTCAATTTTTGATGCTTTAACCTCATTTAATTCATGATCACCTCTTAATACAAGAGCAACTAGATTTTCATCGTCACCCATTACAACTAGAGTTTTAATTGAATTCTCTGACTTAACATTCAATAAACTGCAGACATCATTAATCGTCTTAACATCTGGAGTTTTAACAATTGTTAGATCCTCATTTGGAGCAGCAGGCTCTCCCTGAGGCAGAGTTTCAGCTCTCTCAATATTTGCGGCATAGTCTGAAGTATCAGAAAAACAGATTGCGTCTTCACCCGATTCAGCAAGAACATGAAACTCATGAGAGCTATCA
>Ga0207964_1000066_pt1 | contig 38799 bp, 33 predicted proteins | sample Knorr_S23_td_250_FD_185608 | JGI IMG/M metagenome (GOLD analysis project Ga0207964, IMG submission 185608) | Marine microbial communities from Southern Atlantic Ocean transect - Knorr_S23_td_250_ad_251m_LV_A (SPAdes) (version 2) | ecosystem: Environmental > Aquatic > Marine > Oceanic | place...
CTGGTTACGATGGTGGTACGGCGGCAAGCCCTGTGAGTTCTATTCGCTATGCGGGTTCTCCATGGGAGCTCGGTTTGACCGAGACGCATCAAACACTGCGAGCCAATGACCTTAGAAATAAGGTTCGAGTGCAAGCCGATGGTGGTTTGAAAACTGGATTGGATGTTATTAAGGCGGCTATCTTAGGTGCCGAGAGCTTCGGTTTCGGTACAGGTCCTATGGTGGCATTAGGCTGTAAATATTTGCGAATCTGCCATCTTAATAACTGTGCGACCGGTGTTGCTACTCAAGATGATCGTCTTCGACATGACCATTATCGCGGTACCGTAGCTATGGCCACCAACTATTTTAAGTTTATGGCGATGGAAACCAGAGAATGGTTATCTAAATTGGGTGTGCGCTCTTTAGAAGAGTTGATAGGCCGTGTTGATCTGCTCGAATTACTACCGGGTGAAACTGCTAAGCAGGGCAATCTGGATTTGGCGCCACTGATAGAAGACAGGGCTGAGATTAGTGATAAACCACAGTTCTGCGCTGAAGCTAAAAATGACCCCTATGACAAAGGTCTGCTAGCTGAGCAAATGGTGTCAGATATGCTTCCCTCTATTGAAGCCAAGAGCGGCGGAACTTTTGAATATGAAGTTTGTAACTGTGACCGTTCCATAGGTGCACGCCTGTCAGGTGAAATTGCCATGCGCCATGGTAATGCGGGTATGGTTGATCAGCCTATCACATTGAAGTTGCGTGGTGTTGCCGGTCAGTCACTGGGTGTTTGGAATGCCGGTGGTTTACATATCTACCTTCAAGGTGATGCCAACGATTATGTGGGCAAAGGTATGGCTGGGGGCAAATTGGTATTGAGCCCACCTGCAAAGAGCGGATATGAAGCCAATAAAACGCCGATAATGGGCAATACTTGCCTGTATGGCGCTACGGGTGGGTACCTGTATGCCGCAGGAACTGTAGGTGAGCGATTTGCGGTGCGAAATTCAGGTGCCACAGCGGTGGTCGAAGGTGCTGGAGACCATTGTTGTGAATATATGACAGGTGGTATAGTGACTGTTTTGGGTTCGACTGGCTATAATTTTGGCGCTGGGATGACCGGTGGTTTTGCCTTTGTATTAGATACAGAGCGAAACTTTGTCGATCGTTACAATATGGAATTGATCGATATTCAGCGTGTAACATCAGAAGCGCTCGAAACCCACCGCGGTTTCCTAAAAACCATGATTCAAGATCATGCTCGTGAAACCGGCAGTGAATGGGCGCAACACATATTAGATAATTTTTCTGATTTTGCATCTCAGTTTTGGTTGGTAAAACCAAAAGCTTCAAGTTTGCAAAGTCTTTTGGCGCAAGCCAATGCTGTTTCCAAGTAAACAGGTTATCAGTAGAAAAGAATAGCGGTAGAGATTAGACATATGGCAAGACCTAATAATGATTTTCAGTTTCTCGATGTAGAGCGAGTAGATCCACCTAAGCGTGATATGCAACGTAGGGTAGGTGAGTTTGTAGAGATTTATGATCCGTTTACCCAAGATACGGCCTCAACTCAGGCGCACCGCTGTCTATCCTGCGGCAATCCCTATTGTGAGTGGAAGTGCCCCGTGCACAACTATATTCCCAACTGGTTGCAGTTGGTGTCTGAGGGCAATTTATTGGAAGCGGCAGAGTTAAGTCATCAAACCAATTCATTACCTGAAGTCTGTGGCCGTGTATGCCCTCAGGACCGACTTTGTGAGGGTGCCTGTACCCTTAATGATGGTTTTGGTGCAGTGACCATTGGTTCGGTTGAAAAATATATTACTGACACCGCTCTGGCTATGGGTTGGCGCCCTGATATGTCCGAGGTGGTATGGACCGATAAAAAAGTCGCTGTAATAGGCGCGGGTCCCGCTGGTATAGGCTGTTCGGATATACTGGTAAGGAATGGCGTCAAAGCAGTAGTTTTTGATCGCTATCCAGAAATTGGTGGCCTATTAACCTTCGGTATTCCAGAATTCAAATTGGAAAAAGAGGTCATTAGTACCCGCCGTGAAGTTCTGGAAGGTATGGGTGTTGAATTCCGCTTAAATACTGAAGTTGGCAAAGATATTACCATTGATCAATTGTTGAATGAGTACGATGCTGTGTTTATGGGTATGGGTACCTACAATACTATGAAAGGAAACTTCCCTGGCGAAGATCTTCCTGGAGTCCACGAGGCACTTAAATTTTTGGTATCCAATGTCAATCGCAACCTAGGCTATGAAAAATCAGCTGAGGACTTTATTGATCTCAAAGGTAAAAATGTGGTGGTTTTAGGTGGTGGTGATACAGCCATGGACTGTAACCGCACCTCAATTCGTCAGGGAGCAGCCAGTGTTACCTGTGCTTACCGACGCGACGAAGAAAATATGCCCGGTTCAAGACGAGAAGTTAAAAATGCTCGAGAAGAGGGCGTACAGTTTAGATTTAATCTACAGCCAGTTGAAATTTTAAGTAACAGCGATGGCGTTGTTTCAGGCGTTAAAGTGGTATCAACTCAAATGGGTGAGCCCGATGCCAACGGTCGTCGCCGAGCTGAAGTTATCCCAGGTAGTGAAGAAATTCTTCCAGCCGATGCTGTATTGGTCGCTTTTGGATTCAAGCCCAGCCCGCCAGCTTGGCTGTCCGATGTGCAAGTTGATACAGCTGATTGGGGTGGCGTGATAGCGCCAGAGCATCAGACCTATGCATTTCAGACCACCAACCCCAAAGTATTTGCTGGTGGCGATATGGTGCGCGGTTCCGATTTGGTGGTAACTGCAGTATGGGAAGGTCGTCAGGCCGCTGAAGGTATCCTTGATTATTTGGATATTTAAACCCAAATTCCCCAGTTGCACGCTATTATGGTTAGTAAGGTCTTGAATCTATCAATAGGTGGATTCAAAATAGCTTCACCGTTTTGCACTGGCCCTAGAACCGCAATGCGTCGTTGCGGCTCTAGGCAAGGGTTACGGCCATTGCCGGCGAGCAGCGCCTCGCCTTGAAGTCCTATTTCTCAGTGCAAATTCGGTTTTCAACTGCAGAATTTAGGTTAAACCCATAGTAATAAAATTACTGATTAATCGAGTAGTGAATGACAGAGCTTAAAAACGATCGTTTTTTAAGAGCCCTTTTGCGGCAACCAGTAGATCGAACGCCTATATGGATTATGCGTCAGGCGGGTCGTTACTTGCCAGAGTATAGAGCCACCAGAGCTCAGGCTGGCGATTTTATGAGTCTGTGCAAAAATACCGAGTTGGCTTGTGAAGTCACATTACAGCCCCTAGATCGTTTTGAGTTAGATGCAGCTATTCTATTTTCCGATATCCTGACTATTCCCGATGCCATGGGTTTGGGTCTGTATTTTGCCGAAGGTGAGGGTCCAAAGTTCCACAAACCTATTCGCACTGAGCAGGATATTGAGAAGCTTGAGGTAATCAATACCTTTTCCGATCTGACCTATGTTACAGACGCAGTTGCTACTATTCGTCGTGAACTCAATGGTCGTGTTCCACTGATCGGTTTTTCAGGCAGCCCTTGGACATTGGCTACCTATATGATTGAGGGGCAGAGTAGTAGAGATTTTTCTCGCGCCAAAACCATGCTCTACACACAGCCGCAATTACTGCATCAATTATTAGAAAAATTGGCGCTGTCGGTGATTGATTATTTGAATGCGCAGATAGCCAGCGGTGCACAGGCTGTACAGATTTTTGATACTTGGGGCGGCGCGCTCAGTCATTCGGCTTATAAAGAATTTTCCTTGGCCTATATGCAAAAGATTGTCGCTGGGTTAAATACTGAATCTGAAGGCCGTCAGGTGCCAGTTATTCTATTTACCAAAGGTGGTGGTCAATGGCTATCCGCTATGGCTGATACAGGTTGCCACTGTCTTGGATTAGACTGGTCGACAGATATAGGTGTAGCCCGTCAGCTAGTGGGTGATCGCGTGGCACTTCAAGGCAATATGGATCCAGCGGTATTGCGTGGTAGTGATGATTCAATTACAACGGCTGTAACATCTATACTTGAGTCTTTTGGTAGCGGTAGTGGTCATATTTTTAATTTGGGACATGGTATTACCCCAGATATAGATCCCGCGAAGGTCAAATTATTGGTTGATACGGTGCAAGATCAGTCAGCTAAGTAGCTAAACCCTAAACATTCACAGTCGCGAATTTTTCTCCCATAACAACTGGGTTCAAAGGTTTGATATTTTCCTCGAGAGAAACGCAACCCTCGGAAAATAGCAGGATAACGGTAGAGCCAAATTTAAATCGACCCATTTCATCGCCTTTGGCAAAACTTATATTTTGATCGCTAAAGTCAGTTTCTCTTATTGCTCCATGCCCAGGTTTTTCCATTCCACTCCAAACCGTCTCTATTCCAGCCACCAGCATAGCGCCAACTAAAATAACCGAAAAGCGCCCTAGTTGTTCGGATTGAAACTCACAGACCAAACGCTCATTGCGAGCAAATAAGTTGGGTATAGTATCTGCGGTTTGTTGATTGACAGAAAAAAGTTCGCCGGGAATATACCTTGTCGAAAGCAATTGGCCGTCTGCGGGAATATGAACGCGGTGATAGTCCTTAGGAGACAGGTAAATAGTAGCAAATGTGCCATTTAAATAATGCTCACCCTGCACGCTGTTACCAACCAATTGCTGCACGCTGTAATCGTGATTTTTTGCCTGTAAAATTTTATTTATACTGATTTTTCCCGCTTGGCTAATCACTCCATCTGCGGGACAGCTAACTGTGTTGGCACTTGAGTCTAGCGGTCTTACTCCTGGCTTTAATTCGCGGGTAAAAAATGCATTAAAGTGCTGGTAGTCATCAAGATTGTCGCTAAGAGCTTCCTGCATATTAATATCAAAGGTTTTTATAGCGCGCTTAATCAAATAATTTTTTAAGGGTCTATAGGGTGATTCGGCAAGTTTGGCAACCAGCCTTGATAATAGATGTTTGGGTAGCAAGCGTTGTAGTGCAGCAAATAATTCAGCGCGATGATTCATACTGTTATTCTCGTTTGATCAGGGGCCTAGCTCGACCGGTGTATGTTGCAAATTTCCCCACTCGGCCCAAGAGCCATCGTAGCCGCGAATATTTCCATAACCCAAAATTCTAGCCACCATATAGGTAAAACTCGAGCGATGATGGCTTTGGCAATGGGTGGCAATCTGCTTATCCTTGCTTAGCCCTAGGCTATTGAGAATCTGCTGTGCGTCCTCACGGATTCTCAGATTATTTTGGCGGTCCATCAGTTCTGTCCACTCCAGATTAATTGCTCCGGGAATATGACCGCCCCGTGCCGAGCGAACAGTGTCGCCAGTGTATTCGCCGTGACTTCGTGCATCCCAAACTTTGAAGTCAGTATTATCCAGAGAATTGATAATCTCATCAGCTACAATTCTTGTTTTATTGCAGGGTTCAATGGTGGGGATAGCAGGGATACTTGCGGGTTGATTTGCAGTGGATTGTGTGGGGAATCCCTCCTTGATCCACGCGACAATGCCGCCATTTAAATACTGCCAATTATTTAAGCCCAAAAGATCCATGGTCCACGCCATTCTGCCGGCCCATCCGCCGCCTTCGTCATCATAGATAATTACCTGTTTGTCAGGATCAATACCCAGATAACCGATTACCTTAGTTAATTGCTCAATACTTGGGCATGCACCTGGTGTTGGCGGTACACCAGCAATTAGATTCTGACCCGCCAAGTGAATGGCTCCCGGTACATGTTGTTGCTGGTAAAGAGAGGGATTGCATAGGTCGATAATAATTAAATTAGGCTTATCGAGCTGATCTTTTAACTGTTGAGGCTCTATTAGATGATTCATAGTTAATAATCCTATTAACCACTTATATCTTGCGAAAGATGCTGAAACACCATTAAAACTCCAAACTATTGTTTAACTAAGATTTCTAGGATGACTTGTGCAGTACAATATAGGCAAATTTTAACAGATTTCCCACAGTGTACGATGGTTTAGTTTGCTAATTATTCAGGCTATTCACAATTTGTCGGTAATTATTGAGGCGATCTGCAAGTACTTCCTTATCTGCTACCGCCTGTAACAGCGCGCAACCTATTTCTTTGTCGTGTTGGCAGTCGCGAAATTTGCAATGTCCCAAAAAGGGCCTAAAGTCTTTAAATCCCAAGATAATTTCATTGGCATCCAAGTGAGTTAAGGCAAATTCTCTAATACCGGGAGAATCGATCAGCACACCGCCACCAGATAGATGGATTAGCTTGGAAGCTGTAGTGGTGTGCGTACCCTCGCTGGTGGCTGCTGAGAGTGCGCCTACAGCATTGTCGCTCTCCGGAACTAATTGATTTAATAATGAGGATTTACCGACACCAGACTGACCGACAAAAATACAGCTATGGGTGGATAGAAAGGATTTAAGCGTCTCTAAACCCTCGCCAGATATGGCGGATACACAGATAACCTGATAGCCAATAAATTGATACTGTTGTATCAATTCTTGTACATGGCAATCGTTTTCCGAATCCAAAATATCAGTCTTATTAACAACCAGAAAAGGTTCTATGCCCTGCGCTTCGGCAGCTACCAGATAGCGATCTAGCAAGTTACTCTGCGGATTGGGTTTGGGGGAGAAGACAATGGCGATGCGATCAATATTGGCAGCTACGGGCCGCAGTTTTCCATAGCTATCTGGTCGGATAAGTTCAGATGTGCGGGGTTCTTTTGCCACCACCACACCATGGGGTTCTGCGGGACGCCAAATAACTTTATCGCCTGTTACCAAGTTGTCTACATTGGCGCGCACAAAGCAGCGCATAATAGCTCCGGCAAAAGGTGCTGCATCAGCTTCTATATCCACCTGACTGCCATAGTGGGTAACCAGAGTGCCAGTGGTCTCAGGTCCCAGATTATTCAGATCATCAAAATCGTTATTGTCTGCCAGATTCTTTAACTGAGCTTTCTCTCTTCGACGCTCTTGAATAAGTTGAATGCGCTCTTTCTGTCGCTTACTGAGTTTCCGATTAGCCATCAAGTTGCTCGAGCCATAGTGTGTACTTTGTATACCATATCATTTCTGCTGTTCTCTGTGTTAAGCATATAGCATAATTGGCTAGAGTAACATTTCGTTTGAACCCTACAGGAATATTTAACTGATGAGCCAAGTAAACCCCCTCAATCTAATTTGGATCGATCTAGAAATGACCGGGCTGGATCCCCAGCAGGAACGTATTATAGAAATTGCCACTGTGGTGACCGATGCGAACCTAAATATATTGGCAGAAGGACCCTCGTTGGTTATACATCAGTCAAATGAATTGCTCGACGCCATGGATCAGTGGAATACCAAACAGCATGGCAAATCTGGCCTTGCTGAGCGAGTACGCCAAAGCACCATCACTGAGACAGAGGCAGAAACCGCTACATTAGAGTTTCTCAAGCATTGGGTTGCCAAAGGGTATTCGCCTATGTGCGGTAACTCCATAGGGCAAGATCGTCGTTTTCTAGTGCGTTATATGCCTGAATTAGCCGACTATTTTCACTATCGCAATCTGGATGTGAGCACCCTTAAAGAACTGATGCGGCGTTGGAAGCCTGAGCTGTTAAACGGCTTTAACAAAAAGAGTTCGCATCTGGCGATGGATGATGTTCGTGATTCCATTGCTGAGCTGGCCTATTATCGAAAGGTATTTATTAAAGAGTGATATTGAGCTTTTGGCGCTGTTGCTCTATAGCCCAGTCCACATGCTCTTTAACCAACGCTGAAGCGCCTTCTGTAGTCTGTTGCAACTGAGCCAGTATTTCCTTTGAAGCATCTGCATTACCGAGTCCCACGGCCAAATTGCGAAGCCATCGTTGGTAGCCTATTCTGCGAATCGGCGAGCCTTCAGTTTTAGTTAAAAATTCACTTTCACTCCATTTAAATAGAGTTAGCAGTTCAGAATTATCCAAATTGTGCCGCGGTGAAAAATCATATTCTTTGGTTTTGGGTGCACCGCGATTCCAAGGGCAGATAATCTGACAATCATCACAGCCAAATACGCGATTACCCATTAGTGGTCTCAACTCTTCTGGAATTGCCACCTTATTTTCGATGGTTAGATAGGAGATACATTTTCTGGCATCTAACACATAGGGTTCGGGGAAAGCGTCCGTAGGGCAGATCTTTAGACAGGCGCGGCACTTTCCACAGCGATCAGGTTGCTCAAGACTATCCTCAGGTAATGGCAGGGAGGTATAGATCTCGCCGAGAAAAAACCAACTACCCACTTTATTGTTAATCAATAGACTATTTTTGCCTATCCATCCCAATCCGGCTTGCTCCGCCAGTGGTTTTTCCATAACAGGCGCACTGTCCACAAAAGGTCGCTGTGACAGATTTGCATTGGGCAATTGCTGTTCAATTTTGCGGGTTAACTCGGCGAGACGTTTACGAATTAACTTATGGTAATCGCGTCCAAGTGCATAGCGTGAAATATAGGCCTTATTATTATCTTTTAACACCGCCACCATATTTTCATCGGCCAGATAGTCCATACGCACTGAAATAACTCGCAGAGTGCGCGGTACTAATTTATCAATTTTATAACGCTTATCGCCGTGCTCAGACATCCATTGCATCGAGCCTTGATAGCTTTTATCCAGCCACAATCGCAGGCGTTGAGATGCCTTGTCTAAGTTTGGTTTGACGATAGCAACCTGCTGAAATCCCAAAGACTCGCCCCAATATTTAATATTATTGGCAAGTTCTTGAAGAAACGCTTTATCTAAGTTGTCAGGTTGCTTGGTTTCAGGCATGAGTTCTAGGTCAATCTAACTTATAATTAAGCTAATTTTACTGAGATATAAACAATATGTCCCACTTTCTCTCACAGAATAGTATTCAAGATAATTTGTACAGCGCTGAAACTGTGCGTCAACTGGATGTTGCGGCCATAAAAAGTATAGAAGGTCGCGCCATACGATTGATGAAACGTGCTGGCAAAGCGGCGTTTGATGAAATGTTAAATACTTTCGGTCAGCCCACATTGATCAATATTTTCTGTGGTTCTGGCAATAACGCTGGCGATGGCTATATTTTGGCTGCCTTGGCGGCACAGCGACGAATGCCAGTGCGGGTTGTTGAATTGGGTAATGCCAGTAAGTTTTCTGCTGAAACCTCGCAGGCACGAGAATTTGCGTTGCAGGCCGAGGTTCCAATGACGGCATTCGATCCCAGTTTAGAGATCAATGAAGGCATTGTTGTAGATGCTCTGTTAGGTATTGGTTGCAGTGGACCATTGCGCGACCAATACGCTCAGGCAGTTGCTGTGATCAACGATTCCAGCTTACCTATTTTGGCTATTGATATTCCCACTGGCCTCAATGCAGATACAGGTTCAGTGATAGATACAGCGGTCAAAGCAGACTGCACAGTGACATTTATCGGCGCCAAAAAAGGTCTTTTTACTGGCCGTGGTCCAGCTTTATGCGGAGAAATTATTTACGATTCCCTAGAGATTTGTGACTCGCTTTTTCAAGATTACCAGCCCGATGCTCAACTGATGGATCTCCATGACTTAATGGAGTCATTTCCCGAATTCGAACTAGATGTCTACAAAAATCAGCGTGGCCACTGCATGGTAATAGGTGGTGATCAGGGCTATGGAGGTGCGGTTGCTATGGCCGCTGAAGCCGCTGTTCGTGTTGGCAGTGGTCTTACCTCCGTGGCGACTCAACCCCAGCATATATCAACAGTTTTAACCAGATGCCCAGAAGTGATGGCTTGTGGTGTGATTTCTGGTCAGCAACTAGAGCCTTGGTTAGATAGACCTACCACATTGGTAGTTGGTCCTGGTTTGGGGCGCACAGCTTGGTCTGAGCAGTTGTTACAGAAGGCGGTAGCCACGGGTTTGCCTATGGTGTTGGATGCAGATGCTCTAAATATTTTGGCACAGGGTCGTGTGATTCCAACTTTCGAAGGGCATCAGTGGGTGTTGACACCCCATGCCGCTGAAGCTGCTCGATTGCTCGACGTAACTGTTGAAGAAATTCAAGCAGACCGCTTTGCGGCTGTTCGCAACATACAGCAGAAGTACAATGCTGTGGTGTTACTTAAAGGTTCAGGTACATTGATTGCAGGGCAAGATTCTGTAATCAAAGTCTGCCCCTACGGCAATCCCGCTATGGCTACTGCTGGTATGGGCGATGTGCTTAGTGGCATTATCGGTGGATTGATTGCTCAGGGAATGAATTTGCAAATGGCTACCGAGCTCGGTTGTTGTCTCCATTCGGCGGCGGCGGATATGGCTGTGAATGAACGGGGATATCGCGGCATTTCGGCGACTGACTTGTTGCCCTATATTCGTGATTTACTCAATTGGGAGGCTCTGTGAGCGCCAGCGAAAAAGCTATAGTGAATAGGGTTTTCAAGTTACAAGACGAGCAGGCTATGATCGCTTTTGGCGGCCAGTTATCTTGCTGTATTAGCGCTGTAAATAAACCAATTTTGATTGTCCTATATGGTGATTTAGGCGTGGGTAAAACCACATTGAGTCGTGGCATTTTAAAGGGTTTGGGGCATACAGGCGCAGTTAAGAGTCCAACCTATACACTCGTTGAACCCTATGATTTACCTATTGGCAAAGTGCATCATTTCGATTTATATCGCCTAGTTGATCCACAGGAATTAGAGGTTATAGGTTTTTCTGATTATCTATCAGAGGCTCGCTTGTGCATGATAGAATGGCCAGAAAATGGCGATGGTTTTATACCGCAACCCGACCTTGTAATTAAAATTAGCCAGTTGCCCAAAGGCCGCTGTTTAATTCTTGAAGCCATGAGTCGAAACGGTGAAAATTGTTTGCAACAAATACAACATCATGGGGAAAAGTGAACCCGTCAAGGCGGCATAATGGCTTTTGCTTTTGGGGTAGGACAATAATTTAGTGAAAAATACCAACAAATCACAGTCTTGGTTCCTTGCTTATATTTACATAGCTATATTGCTAGGTTGTTGGGTGACATCGGCATTTGCCGCCACCGATATCAATTCAGTGCGATTGTGGCGTGCTCCAGACCACACTAGGCTCGTCTTCGATATAGAGGGCTCAATAGATCACCGTATATTTTCTCTCGACAACCCTAGGCGCTTAGTTGTCGATATCGCTGATTCTCATTTCAGAGCTTCATTTGACCACTTAGATTTGAGCAATACCCCGATCGTTAGCATAAGGGTTGCCAAGAGGGGGAAAGCTGATACTAGAGTCGTTCTCGACCTAAAGGCTGAAGTTAGCCCAAGTAACTTTACCTTAAAGGCAAATGAGCAATACAGTGAGCGTTTAGTTATAGATTTGTATGATAAAAAGCGCCCGCGGAGTCGATCGGTAAAAGAAATTATCGAGCAGTCCAATCGCAAAATAGTGATTGCCATAGATGCGGGTCACGGCGGTGAAGATCCTGGCGCGTTGGGCCCCAAGCGTATTAGAGAAAAAAATGTTGTGCTACAAATAGCAAAGCGTTTAGATAGTTTGTTTGATAAAGATCCCCATTATCAGGGGGTGCTGGTTCGCGGGGGTGATTACTATCTTGCGCATCGAAAGCGCACTCAAATTGCCCGAGAACAGGGTGCTGACTTTTTTATCTCCATTCATGCCGACGCTTTTACTGACCCGCGAGCCAATGGTGCCTCGGTCTATGCGCTTTCCAGTCAAGGCGCTACCAGTGAGACTGGTCGCTACTTGGCGACTAAAGAAAATCGTGCGGATTTGATTGGTGGCGCCAGTTCACTCCATCTCGGGGATAAAGATGATCTGCTAGCCGGCGTGCTGATTGATCTATCCATGAACGCAACACTCAGAAGTAGCTTAGATGCAGGTCAGTATGTATTAAAACAGATGGGAACAGTTGCTCGTCTGCATAAAAAGAGAGTTGAGCAGGCTGGATTTTTGGTGCTCAAATCCCCAGATATTCCCTCGCTTTTGATAGAAACTGGGTTTATTTCCAATCCCAAGGAAGCGCGTCAGCTAAGCAATAGAGCCTATCAGCAAAAAATGGCGCAGGCTATTTTTAAAGGATTGGATCAGTATTACTCAGATCATCCGCCTGAAGGCACGCTATTGGCTAGTGTCGTAAAAGGAAAGCCTCGCAGTTATACAGTGAGTAGAGGAGATACGCTTTCGGAGATTGCACAGCGTTATAACACTTCGGTAAGCAAAATTTTGCGCTACAATAAATTGTCGAACAGCACTATTCGTGTGGGGCAGGAGATATTAATTCCCACTCGCTAAGGATTGTCAAAATGGATGATAGGCTATGCCCAATATAAAAATATTAAGCCCCCAACTGGCCAACCAGATTGCAGCTGGTGAAGTAGTTGAGAGGCCTGCTTCAGTCCTTAAAGAATTGGTAGAAAACAGCTTAGACGCAGGTGCTAGGCGCATAGATATAGATATAGAGCAGGGCGGTGTTAAATTATTGCGTATTCGCGATGATGGTTGTGGCATTTCCCAGAGTGATATGCCATTGGCACTCAACCGCCATGCCACCAGTAAAATATCTGATTTAGATGATCTCGAAGCAGTTTCCACACTGGGATTTCGCGGCGAAGCATTGGCTAGTATTGCCTCAGTCTCTCGACTTTCCCTAACCTCTAACAATGGTGAAAGTCAGGGTTGGCGTGCGGTTACCGAGGGCAGAAATATGGATGTTGATGTGCAGCCAGCGGCACATCCGTCGGGCACCAGTGTAGAGGTTAGGGATCTATTTTTTAATACCCCTGCGCGGCGCAAATTTCTTAGAACAGAGACAACAGAATATAACCGCATTGACGATTATGCTAAAAAACTGGCATTAAGCCATATGGATGTAGCCTTTACCTTGCGTCATAACCAACGGGTTAATTTAAATCTTCAGCCGGCGATTACGGTTTCCGAGCAAGAGAAGCGCGTTGCTGATATATGTGGTCGACCCTTTATGGAGCAGGCGCTGTATGTGGATAATCAGCGCAATGGGTTGCGCTTATGGGGCTGGATAGGATTGCCGACTTTTTCCAGAAGTCAGGCCGACCTTCAGCACTTCTATGTCAATGGTCGCAGTATACGTGACAAAGTGGCTTCTCATGCTGTGCGTCAGGCCTATCAAGATGTCCTTTACCATGGTCGCCATCCCGCATTTGTACTATTTTTAGAAATTGATCCCTGTGATGTAGATGTCAATGTGCATCCGACAAAACATGAAGTGCGTTTCCGAGACAGTCGCAGCATACATGGTTTTATATCCGGCACATTGCAGAAAGCACTGGCTCAGGATCGACCGCAGGACCATCTGCAACCCTCACAGCAGCAAGTTGGCAATCAATTTGGCCAATTGCCTGAAGAGCAGATGCCCCAGCAAACTTCCATGGGTTTGCCGCCAACAGCCCATAACTATACACCTCAATTCGTGGCGTCTACGGGTTCGGCGGTTAATACCCCAATGGATGCCTACCAAAGCCTGTATAGCACTGACAACTCAGAAGGTGATGACAGCATACCGCCGCTAGGATTTGCCATTGCTCAACTCAAAGGCATTTACATATTGGCAGAGAACTTACAGGGTTTGATTATTGTCGATATGCATGCTGCCCATGAGCGGATTACCTATGAGCGTATGAAGACAGATTTTGACAAGCAGGGGCTTGTTTCGCAGCCTTTATTAGTTCCAGAGAGTTTGGCAGTCAGTCAGCGGGAAGCCGACGTGGTAGAGCAAAATCCAGAGATATTTACGCGTTTGGGCTTTGTGGTCGAAAGAGCTTCCTTAGAGAGTGTTATGGTGCGCCAAATACCCGCTCTGTTGAGAGGGTCGGTGGTGGAGTCGCTACTGCGCGATGTTATATCTGACGTCTTGGAGCAGGGGACTTCGGAGCGCATACGTCATTATATCAATGAAATACTTTCTACCATGGCCTGTCACGGTTCAGTGCGCGCCAATCGAAAATTGACGGTGCCGGAAATGAATGCGCTATTGCGGGATATGGAAGCTACAGAACGCAGTGGTCAGTGTAACCACGGGCGTCCCACCTATTCTCAATTAACCCTTGATGAATTAGATAAACTTTTTTTGCGTGGCAGGTGATTGGTAACTTGGATCAGAAAAAATCAAACAAACAGCTTGTTATCTTTTTAATGGGTCCCACTGCCAGTGGCAAAACTGACCTAGCTATTGAGTTGCGCAAACATCTACCGGTTGAATTAATCAACGTAGACTCGGCGCAAATCTACCGCGATATGGATATAGGTACGGCTAAGCCAGATAAAGAAACCCTGCGTACCGCACCCCATAGATTGATAGATATTTGCGATCCGGCTGATTCGTACAGTGCGGCTAATTTTGCCATTGATGCCAAGCGGGAAATAGCTGAAATTATCGCTTCTGATCGTATCCCGCTGTTGGTGGGTGGAAGTATGCTCTATTTTAAAGTGCTATTGGAAGGGTTGTCAGATCTGCCGTCTGCAGATAAAGAGATACGTGACAGCTTGCAGAAACGGGCGGACAAAGAGGGCTGGGCTAGTCTTCACGCTGAGCTTCAGCAGGTAGATCCAGTGACCGCTAAACGATTACATCCGAATCATTCTCAGCGTATTCAGCGAGCGCTTGAAGTGTACAAAATAACAGGCACCGCTTTATCCGAATTGCAGAACAAATCCCAAGGTGGCATTAAATCAGACTATGATGTCCGCCAGTTTGCCCTGATCCCCAATAATCGCGAATTAATACATCAGCGCATAGAGCAGCGATTTTCGACTATGCTTAATAGAGGGCTTGAGGCTGAAGTCAATAATCTCTATCAGAGAGGAGACTTGAATACTAATATGCCCTCGATTAGGTCGGTAGGTTATAGGCAGTTATGGGATTATTGTGAGGGGCTCTGTAATTTAAATCAGGCAGTTGAAAAGGCTATAGTTGCAACCAGACAGTTGGCGAAAAGGCAACAGACATGGTTGAGAGGTTGGCCAGATAGTGAGCAAATTGTTGTTGATAATGTTCGCGGTTATATAGATACAAAAGATCTTTGTGAGATATTTTTAAAAAAACTGTGATACATTCCATGTACTATAACGTAGTGCATAGGTAAAATAGGCTTCAGGTGAACGCAATCCCACCTACTTTTTTGTTGCGATTATTGCAGCGTGTATTGAATTTTCAATATCAGGAGATATAACAATGTCAAAAGGACAAAACATTCAAGACCCCTTTCTTAATGCGCTTAGGAAAGAACGGGTGCCAGTATCGATTTTTTTAGTCAATGGAATAAAGCTACAGGGAACAGTAGATTCTTTTGACCAATTTGTAGTAATGCTAAAAAGCACAATCAGCCAAATGGTCTACAAGCATGCAATTTCAACTATAGTGCCTGCTAGAGCAGTCAACTATACGACTGGAAATGGCTCTTCTACACAGCCTAGTTATGGAGATAATAATTAACCCCAGTGTCGTTATTTTTTGAGCGTCCAGATTTTGGTGAGCGAGCGATCCTCGTTCATCTCAATCTAAATAGTGAGTCAGAACCTGAAGATGTAGGTGAATTTAAGGAGCTAGTTAAATCAGCCGGTGGTGATATAGTTGATTTAATCTGTGGCTCGCGCAACGCTCCGCACGCCAAATTTTTTGTGGGCACAGGTAAGCTGGATGAAATTGCCGATGCGGTTAATCGCGAATCGGCAGAATTAGTGATTTTTAACCATAATTTATCCCCTAGCCAAGAGCGCAATCTCGAGGCTAGTTTGGGATGTAGGGTACTTGATAGAACTGGATTGATCCTCGATATTTTTGCCATGCGAGCTCGCACCCATGAGGGTAAATTGCAGGTGGAATTGGCTCAATTGCAACACCTATCATCTAGATTGGTGCGAGGTTGGACACACCTGGAGCGCCAGAAGGGCGGTATAGGTTTAAGAGGTCCTGGTGAAACCCAGCTAGAATCCGATAGAAGGATGGTTCGCGAGCGTATCAAGTCGATAAAGAAGAGGCTTGAAAAGGTCAGAAAGCAGAGGGATCAGGGAAGACAGTCAAGGCTAAAGTCTGATATTCCAACCGTTTCCCTAGTTGGCTATACAAACGCTGGAAAATCCACCTTGTTTAACAGAATGACTGAAGCTGATGTCTATGCTGCAGATCAGCTATTTGCAACCTTGGATACCACAATGCGCAGGTTGGAGATACCTGAGCAGGGGGCAGTTGTTTTAGCCGATACTGTGGGTTTTATAAGTCATCTTCCGCATCGCTTGATCGATGCTTTTCGCGCTACACTAGAAGAAGCTGCCACAGCTAGTTTACTATTACACATAGTAGATGCATCAGAGCAAGATCGATCTGTTAATATAGATCGTGTCAATGATGTTTTGGAAGAGATTGGCGCACAAGACTTGCCAACTCTGCTAGTCTATAACAAGATCGACCAATTAGATGGCGTGCAGGCAAAGATAGAGAGAGATAATGATGGTCGCGCCAAGGCTGTCTGGGTATCGGCGCTTACTGGGGATGGTGTAGAGTTACTCAATGAGGCGATATCTGAGCATCTGCCTAGAAAGATAGTACATACACAGCTGCAATTGCAGCCTAGTCAAGGCGCTTTGAGAGCTGCGTTGTACAATCAAAAGGCAGTACTTAACGAGTCCTGTGATGATCAGGGCGCTATATATTTAGAGATTCAATTGCCGGAAAATGATTTTTTGCGACTTATTAAAGAATCGGGGTTGAAAACTGAAGACCTGATCACCATTAAATAGATGATGACAGAATAAATGATCGTAATTGTGCACTAGATAAAGCGATCAATTTTAAAATTAAATTTGGAGTATAACTATGGCTTGGAATGAACCTGGTGGTAAAGACCCGTGGGGAGGTAACCGCAACGGTGGAGGCCCGCCAGATATAGACGAAGCATTTAAAAAATTGGCTGAAAAATTTAAGTTTTTTGGCGGTGGTGATGGTGGCGGGGGTGTCAAAGGTATTCTTCCCATCAGCCTTGTGGTTATAGCTTTGCTATGGGGATTGCTCGGGTTTTATCAGGTTGATGAAAAAGAGCAGGCAGTGGTGTTGCGACTGGGTAAATATCACCAGACCCATGGGTCTGGGCTGCATTGGAATCCGCCTGCAGTGGATTCCGTAAAAGTAGTTGGTGTTACAGAAGAGCGTCAATATCCAGCGCGCGGATTAATGCTGACGCAAGATGAGAATATTGTTGAGATCTCTCTGACAGTTCAGTACAACATTGCCGATGCCAAAGATTTTGTACTCAATATCAAAGATCCTGAGACCAGTCTAAAGCAGGCTACAGACAGCGCACTTCGTCACGTAGTAGGTAGTACAGGCCTCGATGGTGTTATTTCAACAGGTCGAGAGCAAGTGGCTCTGGATACCGCTGAAAAATTACAGGTACTACTGGATATGTATGGCAGTGGTATCAATGTGGTCAAAATCAATATCAAAGAGTCTCGACCTCCCACTGAAGTTAAGGCGGCCTATGATGATGTAATTAGGGCTAGGGAAGATCTCGAGCGGCTGGTCAATGAAGCTCAGGCTTATTCCAATGGGATTATTCCAGAGGCGCGAGGTGAGGCGCAGAGACTGCGTGAAGAGGCTGAAGGCTACAAATCTCAAGTTATTTCCAAGTCGCAGGGTGAAGCTAACCGATTTACCAAGTTGCTTGGGGAGTATCAAAAAGCTCCAGAAGTAACTAGAGAGCGTCTGTATCTTGACGCGGTTGAGGAAATGATGACCCAAAGCACCAAGATACTGATGGATGCTGAGGGCGGAAACAATATGCTCTATTTGCCTCTGGATAAGATCGTTCAGCAGGGCTCTGTTAGGCAGACCGATTCAACCGAGACCAGTGAACAAATGATCGACCGCATTGCCAATGATGTGATTGAAAAATTGCAGAGAAACAGTGACCGAATACAAGCGGAGAGACGGCGATGAAAAATCTATTGAAAACCCTAGGTTTGTTCGTGCTGGTGCTTTTTGTCGCCAATAGCACATTGTATGTGGTTAGTGAATTTGAGCGCGGCGTCAAATTGAGATTTGGTAAGCTAATCGAAGCGGATATTCAACCCGGCTTACATGTTAAATTGCCTATGGTAGACGATGTTCGCATCTTTGATGCGCGAGTTCTCAGTGTAGATGCTCAGCCGGCGAGTTTCTTTACCATTGAAAAGAAACGCCTGATTGTAGACTCCTATGCCAAATGGCGAATCTCAAATGTTGAGATCTACTACAAAGCCACAGGTGGTGTAGAGTCAGTTGCCCACAACCGTCTTGCCAACCGAGTAAATACTGGGTTGCGTAACCAATTTGGTACCAGAACACTTCGCGAAGTGGTATCTGGAGAACGCGATTTGCTCATGAAAAATATCACTGATGATCTCAACGAATCGGTGTTAGATAGTTTGGGTATTGAAGTGGTGGATGTGCGGGTCAAGCGCATTGATTTGCCACAGGAAGTCAGCGGTCCAGTATTTAGGCGAATGACTGCCGAAAGGGAGAAGGAGGCGCGCGAACTGCGTTCAACCGGTAAAGAGAAGGCCGAGAAGATTCGCGCTTCTGCCGATCGACAGCGTACTATTGAATTGGCCAACGCCTATAGAGATGCAGAGGAAGTGCGTGGTGAAGGTGATGCTGAGGCGGCGAGAGTTTATGCTGATGCATACCAGAAAGATCCTGAGTTTTATGCTTTTGTTCGCAGTCTAAATGCCTACAAGCAATCCTTTGCCAACAAGGGAGATATTATGTTGCTGGAGCCTGATAGTGATTTCTTCAAGTATCTAAAGCAACCGAACGCAAAATGATTTTTAGTTGAATAAAAGCTGGATAAGGTCATAGCTGCTCCTAATGTAATGGCGGTTTTTTAAAAAAATCTCTGCCACAGGAGCGGCTATTTTGTTAGAATCCAAAAAACTCAGCTGAGAGACTGCGTAAAAACTACTGTGCTGGCCTACACTGCGTTAAAATTCGACTCAAAATGCTCATTTATTGCGTATAAACTGCGCTTTTTCGTCAAATTTTGCCTTGCCTAGCCTGCGCTCGTGACGTTTTTACACAGCCTCTTAACTCGGTTTTTTTAATTCGCTGACAGGTATTTCCAATGTTAGAAGATATAACCAAAGTAGTGGGTTTAATACTGGTTATAGAGGGAATAATGCCTTTTTGTTCACCCAATTTACTGCGGGACTGGGTATCAAGATTTGCGGCGATGGAAAACACTAGCCTGCGAGTTATCGGCTTTCTCAGTATGATAGCTGGATTGAGTCTTATCGTTTGGTTTTAAATATTGTGAGGTCATTGTGTCAAAAGTAGATTGTTGGTTACTGCCGGACGGCATCGACGAGGTGTTGCCAGAGCAGGCACAGCTCGTTGAGTCAGCACGTCGCAGCCTACTGGATTTGTATGCCAGTTGGGGCTACGATCTGATAATACCGCCAATGGTCGAATTTACCGACTCATTGCTCAGTGGTTCCGATTCAGATCTCGATTTAATGACCTTTAGAATTACTGATCAGATCAGTGGTCGAATGATGGGTATTCGTGCCGATATCACACCACAGGCGGCACGTATTGACGCCCACAGTCTATGTCGTCGCGGTCCCAGTAGATTGTGCTATGCAGGCACAGTTTTACACACCAAACCCAGAGGGCCTTTAGAATCCCGTACACCTATTTCCATTGGCGTAGAGCTATTTGGTGAAGCAGGGGTAAGTGCTGATATTGAGGTGATCGAATTATTCCTCAAGACACTAGAAGTGTCTGCGGTAGAGGGCGTACATATAGATCTTGGTCACGTGGATATTTTTCGCGGTCTTCTGGCTACCGCTGATCTCAGCAAGCCTCAGGAATCAGAATTATTTGAGTTATTGCAGCGCAAAGCGCTAGCAGAACTTAAAGTTTGGGTGGGTGAAAATATAGATGACAAGCAACTTGCCGAATGGCTATTGCTGTTGCCTACACTATCTGGCAATGCAGAAGTATTGGCAAAGGCCAAGCAATGTCTTTCTGGTGCTCCAGACTCGGTTATTGATGCGCTCAATCAATTAGAGCAAATAGTTGCCGCATTGAAAGGCAAAAATATTACGATTTATTTGGATTTGGGTGAATTACCTGGATTCCACTACCACACAGGTGTGGTTTTTGCGGGATATATTCAAGGTTATGGCAAGGCATTGGGTAATGGTGGTCGTTATGATCATGTAGGTGAGGCCTTTGGTCGCGCTCGTCCCGCTACAGGTTTTGCCTTTGATCTTAAATCGCTAGTTAGCAAAGGTAGCTTTCAATCGGACGTTGCCAGTGGTATCTATGTGCCACAAAATTCTGATCCCGAGTGTCGCAAGCAGGTTGAATTATTGCGCGATCAGGGTCATCGAGTGGTGCAGGGGTTTACTGGTCAACAGGTAAATTGCCAAGAGATTAATTGTGATCGTCAGCTTATTAAAAAGGGCGATCAATACGTTATTGAAAAAGTATCCTGACAGGTAGAGTCAGCAGACTAACATTAGAGTAAAAAATCATATGGGTAAAAATGTAGTGATTCTCGGATCCCAATGGGGTGATGAGGGCAAGGGCAAAATCGTCGATTTGCTAACCGATAAAGCATCGTTGGTAGCCAGATTTCAGGGTGGTCATAACGCTGGGCATACCCTAGTTATCGATGGCAAGAAAACCGCATTGCATTTGATTCCATCTGGTATTTTGCGCGATCACGTAAGCTGTGTGATTGGCAATGGTGTGGTACTGGCGCCCGATGCCCTGCTCAAAGAGATTCAAATGCTTGAAGAGCGCGGTGTGAAAGTGCGTGAGCGCCTTAAGGTATCCGGATCCTGTCCGCTGATACTGCCCTATCATATTGCCTTGGATCAAGCCCGTGAGCAGTCATTGGGCAAGTTGAAGATTGGCACTACTGGGCGTGGTATAGGCCCTGCCTATGAAGACAAAGTAGCGCGCAGAGGTTTGCGTCTCAGTGATATGGTCAATATGGATCGCTTTGCTGAAAAGTTAAAGACAATTCTGGACTATCATAATTTTACTTTAACTCAATACCATAAAGTAGAGCCAGTGGATTTTGATCAAACCTTGGCACTGGCGAAGGACTGGGCTAAAGCGCTGTTGCCAATGATGGCCGACGTTACCGAAATTCTTCACAATGCCCGTGAAGCCGGAGAAAACATCTTGTTTGAAGGTGCTCAGGGGTCATTGTTGGATATAGATCACGGCACCTATCCGTTTGTTACATCTTCCAATACCACGGCGGGAGGCACTGCCACTGGTAGTGGTTTTGGGCCCATGTATCTGGACTATGTAATGGGTATTACCAAAGCCTATACCACCAGGGTGGGTTCTGGGCCATTTCCAACTGAATTACACTGCGAAATTGGCAGATATTTAGGGGAAAAAGGGCATGAATTTGGCACCACCACGGGTCGCGAGCGCCGTTGCGGTTGGTTTGACGCTGTGGCGTTAAGACGTGCGGTACGCATTAACAGTATTACTGGTATCTGCCTGACTAAACTCGATGTATTAGATGGTCTAGAGGAAGTCAATATCTGTGTGGGTTATACAGATGCCCATGGTAACAGCACCAATAACCCCACCCATGCAGATGATTTTGAAGGCTTGACGCCAATTTATGAGTCTATGCCCGGCTGGAGTGAAACCACTGCTGGTACGCAATCCCTAGATAAACTACCAGCCAATGCACTTGCCTATATTCAGCGCATTGAAGAACTTATTGATGCGCCAGTTGATATAGTTTCTACAGGCCCAGATCGTGTAGAAACTATCACTTTGCGACATGCTTTTGATTGATATTACTGGCTGTTGGCGAGCTCTTAAAAGTACCATTTAAATCTATTATGCGCCGTTGCTCGATGATTATTGAGTAACGGTGTTTATTCCTATCTTGTCCATCGTATTATTTTCAATGCAATAGCATCAATCTGCCTGTGTAAAATAAAACCCTATAAATCTGCTTGCCAAACTTATCTAAGTTAGGTAAATTCAAAGCAGAAGTGCTAAGTAGTAAGAAAGAGAATTCGGGCTTGCCAGTTTTGTGCAAGGTCAGAAAACTTTAGTGAATTATGGGGTTTTATGCCACTTAATAAGCGTTATCGAAGTACTTATGTTATCTATTTGTCCCACCTGTCTGGGTTGGGTCAGGATCCTTTTTATTATCATAATTTATCTCCCACGACTGCCTCTCGGCATCTTAATTGTCGGGCAGGGAGTCTGAGTGACTAACGAATTTTCCACAGAGATTTGGCCGTTAGCTGTCTATTTTGGGTTGGTTATACTGTTGGTTATTACCATGTTGGTGCTCTCGTGGTTATTGGGCCAACAGCGCCGCAATGCCGCCACTGATGATCCCTTCGAGTCGGGCGTTGTGTCAGTTGGCGATTCGCAAATCCGCATTTCAGTAGAATTTTATTTGATTGCTATCTTCTTTGTGATCTTTGATTTGGAAACCGTGTTTATCTTTGCTTGGGCTGTGGCTTTCTTTGAGCTGGGTTGGCAAGGTTATGTCGCCATGTTGGTATTTATCGGTATTTTGGTACTGGCTCTGATTTATGAGTGGCGCTCTGGTGCATTGGAGTGGGGTAATAAAACGCGGGTTGGCTTAGAGCAGGCGAAAAGATTAGCTGAGGATAAGCTATGAAATGGAGTTTGAGTCGCCCGGATCAGGGTAGTCCCGTAGATGCCAGTGATGATTTTATCGAAGAGCAGGTCAAGCGCAATGTCGCCTTTGCAAAATTGGAAGATCTGATTGCTTGGGGACGTGCTCACTCTCTATGGCCATTTAACTTTGGTCTGTCCTGTTGTTATGTAGAGATGGCTACCTCGTTTACCAGTAAGCATGATATTGCTCGCTTTGGTTCGGAAGTTATTCGTGCTACACCGCGTCAGGCTGATCTCATGGTTATTTCTGGCACCTGTTTTTTAAAGATGGCGCCTGTAGTGCAGCGTCTCTACGATCAATTATTGGAGCCGCGATGGATTATTTCCATGGGTTCCTGTGCCAATTCAGGTGGTATGTACGATATTTACTCGGTGGTGCAGGGAGTTGATAAATTTATCCCTGTGGATGTCTATGTGCCCGGTTGTCCACCGCGTCCCGAAGCATTGATGCAAGGTTTGTTGATGCTTCAAGAATCCATAGGCAAAGAGCGCAGACCTATTTCTTGGGTTGCTGGTGATCAAACTGTGGTCAAGCCACAAAAAATAAGTCAAAGGGATAGGTTAAATGAGCAAAGGATACAGGCTACAGAGTTAAGGGAGCCAAAGGATATATAGTTAATAAAATCTAAACGAGACCTTTTCAAAAATAAGGGGCACCATGGAGACACTGACTGTTAGTCGGGTTGAGGAAGAACTGTACCGAGAATTCGGCGAGGCGCTTTTTGTTGTTCAGAAATGTGCCGATAATATTCCCACTCTGTGGGTTCCCCGACAGTCTTTAGTCGTTGTTCTGCAATATTTAAAACCTCAATTTTCCATGCTCTATGATCTGTTTGCCATTGACGAGCGCACCAGAGAGTATAGGCAAGGACAGCCAACTGCCGATTTTACGGTGGTCTATCAACTATTATCCATTGAACGCAATGATGATTTTCGTATCAAAGTGGCGCTTTCTGAGTCCGATTTGCATATACCCACAGTTATACCTCTATGGCCTAATGCCAATTGGTATGAGCGTGAAGCTTGGGATATGTTTGGCGTTGTCTTCGATGGTCATCCCAGTCTATATCGAATTCTATTGCCCCCCACATGGGAAGGGCATGCATTGCGTAAAGATCATCCCGCACGCGCTACCGAAATGGGTCCCTTTGAAATGGGTCCCGAGCGTGTAGCCCGCGAGCAGGAAGCGCTGCGTTTTAGGCCAGAGGACTGGGGAATGCAGGATACTGGCGATGACAGTCAGTATATGTTTTTGAATTTAGGTCCCAATCACCCCAGTGTTCACGGTGTTTTCCGTATAGCTTTGCAGTTGGATGGCGAAGTGATTATGGATTCTGTTCCAGATATAGGTTACCACCATCGCGGTGCCGAAAAGATGGGCGAGCGCCAGACTTGGCACAGCTATATACCCTATACCGACAGAATTGATTACTTAGGTGGGGTTATGAATAACTTTGCCTATGTGCTGTCAGTTGAGCAAATGGCCGGTATTGAAGTGCCGGATCGAGCAAAGGTGATCCGCATTATGTTGGCGGAGCTTTTTCGCATCTCTAGCCACTTGGTTTTTTATGGCACCTTTGTACAGGATGTGGGGCAGATGTCGCCGGTTTTTTATATGTTTGTGGATCGCGAAAAACTGTTTGGCATTATTGAGGCGATTACCGGTGGTCGTATGCATCCTGCTTGGTTCCGTATTGGCGGAGTGGCTCAGGATTTGCCCAATGGTTGGGAGTCGATGGTACGCGAATTTATCGACTATTTACCAGCGCGCCTGGATCATTACGAAAAAATGGCGATGCAAAACAAGATCCTTAAACAGCGCACAGTGGGCATAGGTGTTTACACTGAACAAGAGGCCTTGGATTGGGGTATTACCGGTCCCGGTCTTAGAGCTACGGGCAATGACTGGGATCTGCGTAAAAAGCGTCCCTATGGTGGCTATGATCAATTTGATTTTGATGTGCCCACCGCCAATGGTGGCGATTGCTATGATCGTGCAGCACTGCGTATAGAAGAAATTCGTCAGAGTTTGAGAATTATCCGTCAGTGTCTCGACAATATGCCCGAAGGTCCCTACAAGAGTGATAATTCGCTGACCACACCGCCGCCTAAAGAGCGCACCATGGAAGATATTGAAACCCTGATCCACCATTTTTTAAATGTTAGTTGGGGGCCGGTGATTCCGGAATCTGAGGGCTCATTTATGATTGAGGCCAGCAAAGGGATTAACAGTTACCACTTAGTGAGCGATAGGGGTACCAACGCTTATAGAACTCGGATTAGAACCCCGTCATTCCCGCATTTGCAACAGATCCCTTTAATTAGCAATGGCCTGATGATCGCCGATCTAATTGCGATTATTGCCAGTATTGATTTTGTGATGGCGGATGTAGACCGATGAGTAAAAATATAATTGAAACCGACCTCAATACAGTGCTCAGCGCTCAAGAAATAGCTGAGATAGACACTGAGCTAGCGCATATTCCCTACAAATCTGGGGCTGCTATTGATGCGTTAAAAATTGTTCAAGCTCATCGAGGATGGGTGTCTGATCAATGCTTACAGGCGATTGCCAAGTATCTCGAGATGTCTGCTGAGGAATTGGAGGGTATTGCCACCTTCTACAACCTGATTTACCGCCGACCTGTGGGAGAAAAAGTGATTTTGTTCTGTGACAGTGTTAGCTGTTGGCTCTGTGGCTGTGATGATATCAAACAAAAAATTTCAGAACGACTGGGTGTGGACTACGGTGAAACAACCGCGGACAACCGTTATACGCTTATTCCTGTTCCCTGTTTAGGCGCCTGTGATCGAGCGCCAGTAATGATGGTTGGCGATGATTTAGAAACTCATTTAGACCAACAGAAGATCGAGAAAATCTTTGCGGATAGCCAACAGACGGATAAGGGGGGTCAATAATGGAAAAGGTATTGACCCGCAATATAGGTTCAGATCAAAAGCCCACAGATATGGCGGCCTATGAGGCCAATGGTGGCTATGCCGGATTGCGTAAAGCTATGACTGGTATGTCACCCAAAGATTGTCTAGACGTTATCAGTGACTCCAATCTGCGTGGTCGGGGGGGTGCAGGATTCCCCACTGGTATGAAATGGAGCTTTGTGCCCTCGGGCGATAAATGCTCGCCCGGACATAAGTATTTGGTATGCAATGCCGATGAGATGGAGCCCGGCACCTTTAAGGACCGCTTGCTAATGGAGTTAGATCCTCATCAGCTGATTGAGGGAATGATTTTATCCGCGTACAGCATAGAGGCCGATATTAGCTATATTTTTATACGTGGCGAGTATCTTGTCGCTATTCAGAGATTGCGAGATGCCATAGCAGAGTGCTATGCCAAAGGTTATCTGGGCGACAATATTCTGGGTTCTGGTTACAGCCTCAATATGTATGTGCACCCCAGTGCTGGACGCTATATCTGTGGCGAAGAAACTGCCCTTATTAACGCCTTAGAAGGCAAGCGAGCCAACCCCCGAGCTAAGCCGCCGTTTCCACAAGTCAGTGGTCTCTGGGGGCGTCCCACCATAGTTAACAATGTCGAAACCCTGTGCAATATACCCCATATTATTGATCGCGGTGCCGACTGGTTTAAGACCTTGGGGCGTGGTGAAGACAGTGGTACCAAGCTATTTGGTGTTAGTGGCAAGGTTAAAAACCCCGGTTGTTGGGAATTGCCTATGGGTACTCCGGTTCGCGAGATTATCGAAGGCTGTGCTGGTGGTATGCAAGATGGTTACCAGCTTAAAGGTTTTTTGCCCGGTGGCGGCTCCACCGATTTTTTGGTGCCTGAGCACTTGGATTTGGCTATGGATTATAACGTGATTGGTGCTGCTGGCAGTCGTATGGGGACAGGCACCATGATTATTCTCGATGATCGTAGCTGTCCAGTTGGTATGGTATTAAATTTGATACGTTTCTTTGCTCATGAATCCTGTGGTTTTTGTACCCCCTGTCGCGATGGCCTACCTTGGACGAGACAGGTGTTAGAAGATATTGAATCTGGTCATGGAGAGGAAGAACATCTGCAAACTCTGGCCTATCAGACTCGGTATATAGGTGCTATTGGCAATACGCACTGCGCTTTGGCGCCAGGCGCTATGGAGCCACTACAGAGTGCACTAAAGTATTTCTATGATGATTTTCAACAGCATATAAATGACGGCCAATGCCCGTACCATTAGAGGAGCTTAAAGTGATAATTTATGTAGATGGTCAGGAAATTGAGGTTAAGCAAGGCGAAAATGTCCTTGAGGCCTGTCTCAATGCCGGCCTAGATCTACCTTATTTCTGCTGGCATCCAGCGATGGGGTCCATAGGCTCTTGTCGGCAATGCGCATTGGTGCAGTATCAAAATGCAGAGGATACCAAGGGGCGCATTGTAATGGGCTGTATGACTCAGGTTGCCGAAGGCGCGCGATTCTCGCTTAATGCCCAGAATGCCAGCGAATTTCGCGAGGCGGTGGTCGAGTCGCTAATGCTCAATCATCCCCATGACTGTCCAGTTTGCGCCGAGGGTGGCGAATGTCACCTACAGGATATGACGGTGATGGTAGGCCATCGCGATCGTCGTTATACGGGGATGAAAAACACCCATCGCAACCAGTATTTGGGACCATTGATTCACCATGAGATGAATCGTTGCATTACCTGCTATCGCTGTGAGCGTTACTATCGTGACTATGCGGGTGGTAAGGACTTGGGGGCACAGGCGTCCCATGATCATCTGTACTTTGGTCGACATCAAGATGGCGTATTGGAGAGTGAGTTTTCCGGCAACCTTGTCGAGGTTTGCCCCACGGGAGTATTTACTGATAAGCCATTTTTAAAAAACTACAGTCGCAAATGGGATTTGCAGTCGGCACCCTCTATCTGTACAGGCTGTGGGGTGGGTTGCAATATTTCGCCCGGTGAGCGCTATGGTCAGTTAAAACGGGTTCACAACAGATACCATCACCAAATCAATGGTTATTTTATCTGTGATCGCGGTCGTTTTGGCAGTGGTTATGTCAACTCTGATCAGCGTTTGGATTATGCGGGGATCAAGAAAGCCGACGGCACATTCACCGCCGTTCATCAGGCTCAGGCAATGGAGACAGCGGCCGACTGGTTGCGGGGTAAAAAGGTCTTGGGTATAGGTTCATCAAGAGCCTCACTAGAAGCCAACTACTTACTTCGCGAATTGGTAGGACGCAGTAATTTTACCACTGGATGCTCTGATGATGAGGCGGCGGTTATACGCAGTATTATCAATATTCAAAAGACCACTAGAGCGATCAACCCGACCATCAAGCAGATAGAAACGGCGGATGCCATCCTAATTCTTGGTGAGGATATTACCCATACCGCGCCACGGGTTGCTCTGGCACTTCGTCAGGCGGTGCGCAACAAGTCTTTTGAATTGGCAGAGCAGTTGGGATTGCCCCAGTGGCAAGATGCCGCGGTGCGCAATTTGGCGCAGGATCAACGGTCACCTATGGTTATTGTTTCCACCTTGGACAGTCGGCTCGATGATGTTGCCAGTCAGCTGATTACATTAACCCCAGAGGGTATTGCCGATTTTGCCGCTGCGGTTACCCAAAGTCTTCAGGGTCAACAGGTCGAGGATGAACAGGCTAACCAAGTGGCAAGCATACTCAGCACGGCTGAACGCCCGCTGATTATTAGTGGCTCTAGTTTACTGAGTACCCAAATAGTCGAAAGTGCCGCCTGTCTAGCAGAAACAGTGCACAGCAAATCACAGAATGCACAGCAGGTGATGCTGAGTTTCTGCGTACCCGAAGCTAATAGCATGGGTTTGGGGTTGTTGGTCAATGAGGATAAAAGGCCGTTAAAACTCAGCAGGTTGGCAAAAAAAATAGAAGCGGTTGACGCTGTTCTAATCTTGGAAAATGACCTAGAAAGACGTCTTGACCCGCAACAAATGGAGCAATTATTTACTGCCAAGATCCCTGTTATCAGTATGGATTTATTGGAAAATAATACCTTGGCTAGATCTGATTTGGTGTTACCTGTGGCTTCCTACGCGGAATCTCAGGGCACCTTAGTGAATGCTGAAGGTCGTGCCCAGCGGCACTATCCAGTATTTGAGCCGGCAGCGGAAAGACTCAGTAGTTGGCAGTGGTTATTGCGCTTAGCCGAAGTGATGGAGTCCGATAAGCTAACTGATCTAAAAAGTTTTGATCAGGTGGTTGCAGCTTGCGCGCAAAGTCAGTCGGTATTTGCTGATCTGATTAATGTGGCTCCAGATCAAAGTTTTACCGATCGCGGTCTCAAGGTGCCGCGGCAGACCCATCGCTGTAGTGGGCGCACGGCAGTTAATGCCAATGTTTCGGTCCACGAGCCAGTACAGCCCACAGATAGTGAATCGCCACTAGCCTACAGTATGGAGGGGCTAAACCGAGATCAGCCGGCATCTCTAATGCCCTATGTTTGGTCTCCCGGGTGGAACTCCAATCAATCGTTACAGAAGTTTCAGGCTGAAGTAGATGGCCCCTTAAAAGGCGGTGATGCTGGGCTTAGACTACTCGATTCCACTTGTCAGGCTGTGGATTTGCAGGTCAAAGTGACCCATCCGCGAGGCAAAAAAGATAAATGGCGACTGGTACCTGTGTACAGAGTTCACGGTTCTGAAGAGCTTTCCGCGCATACCGAGGAAATAGCCGAATTGGCAGGTGAGGCTTTTGTCTCTATAGATAAGCAACTGGCACAGCAGTTGGGTGTGGTAGAGGGTGAGGGGGTCGTACTTATCAGTGCTGAGCAAGAGATACCCCTTGAGGTCAAGGTGGTGCCTAGAGCCGCCAAAAATTGTATTGGTTTTGCGGTTGGTTTTGATAAAACACGTACATTGCGAACGGGCGACTATGTGGGTTTGCGGCGCGATAAAAACTGGCAACCCTCGCAGGTGATTGCAACCGACAAAGGGGGAGTGGCCCATGGCTGAGTTAAAACCAGTATTGTTGGCGCTGGCAATTCTCCTCGGTGGTGTTGGCGGAGCCGCAGTGTTGACTTGGTGGGAGCGGCGATTGCTGGGCTTTTGGCAGGATCGCTATGGACCCAACCGCATTGGACCCTTTGGTATAGGTCAGGTGGTCGCGGATATGATCAAGTTGCTTACCAAAGATGATTGGGTACCGCCATTTGCCGATAAAGTGGTATTTATTTTTGCCCCCACCGCTATTGTAGTGGCGATGATGATGGGCTTTGCGGTGGTGCCATTTGCTCCCGATGTGGTGATTATCGATGTCAATATTGGTCTGCTGTTCTTTTTAGGAATGACTTCGCTGGCGGTTTACAGCGTACTGCTCGGTGGTTTGGCCTCCAATAATAAATATGCCCTGCTCGGTGGCCTGCGTTCGGCGGCGCAGATGGTTAGCTATGAAGTATTTATGGGATTATCGCTAATGGGTATCGTGATGATAACCGGAAGCTTTAGTCTGGTCGATATAGTCAAAGCACAGGAAAATATGTGGTTCTGTTTTTCTCAGGCGCTTGGATTATTGGTGTTTCTAGTGGCTGGAATCGCTGAAAGTCACCGTTTGCCATTCGATTTGCCCGAGGCTGAGCACGAGTTGACGGCGGGGTTTCACACAGAGTATGGCGGTATGAAATTCGCTATGTTTATGCTTGGCGAATATCTGGGTTTGATGCTGATTTCCTGCATGATTGTCACCCTGTTTTTCGGTGGTTGGATGGGGCCCGCATTGATAAGTCATTGGTTGCCGCCAGTGGTCTGGTTCGGCTTAAAAGTATTTATAGTTATCAACTTCTTTGTGTTGTTGCGAGCCGCTATTCCAAGGCCACGCTACGATCAGTTGATGTCATTGGGTTGGAAAATAATGTTGCCGATAACACTAATCAATTTAGTACTCACAGGTTGGGTACTGTTGGCAATGGAGGCCTAGTTTTATGTTGAGTCAATTGCGCACCATCTGGGAAATTTTTAAGCACAGCTTTACCAAGCTAGATACGGTTCAGTATCCAGAGCAGAAGCCTTATTTAGCCCCCCGTTATCGCGGACGCATCGTACTGACGCGAGATCCAGATGGGGAAGAGCGATGTGTGGCCTGCAACCTCTGTGCGGCTGTCTGTCCAGTTGATTGCATCGCACTGCAAAAAGATACCCGAGAGGATGGCACTTGGTATCCAGAATTTTTTCGAATTAATTTCTCGCGTTGCATTATGTGTGGGATGTGTGAAGAGGCCTGTCCCACCTACGCTATTCAATTAACCCCAGATTTTGAGATGTGTGAGTACGACCGACAAAATATGGTGTATGAAAAAGAAAATTTATTGATTGATGGGGTCGGTAAATACCCAGATTACAATTTTTATCGAGTGTCGGGTATGCAAACCGCATTTAAAGACAAGGGGCAGGCTAAAAATGAGGCTGAGCCCATAGATACCAAGAGTCTATTGCCATGATTATAAACGGTTTATCGCCACGAGAAGGGTATCAATATGCTTGAGATTATATTCTTTTATGTGGCTGCCACTATAGCGTTGATTGCCACTGTAATGGCCATGACTAGGGCCAATGCGATTCACGCGTTGATCTATCTTATTGTCTCCCTATTGGCGGTAGCGGTTATATTTTTCTTGATCGGCGCACCATTTGCCGCAGCTTTGGAGATAGTGATCTACGCTGGGGCAATTATGGTGCTGTTTGTATTTGTGATTATGATGCTCAATCTAGGTAAGGCGGGTGACGCTAGGGAGCGGCAGTGGATGCAACCGAAAATATGGGCTGGCCCCGCGTTGCTGTCACTAATTTTATTTGTCGAACTGATCCTGATGATTGCCGAGGTTGAGGGTGCTATATCCGGTGATATGGTCACTGCAAAACAGGTGGGGCAGGCGTTATTTGGACCCTACGTGTTGGCCGTGGAAATTGCCGCCATGTTGCTATTGGCGGGTCTTGTGGGTTCTTATCACCTCGGGCGACGCTATCTGGAGAGGGAGCAGTAATCTATGGATGCTATACCTCTCAATCATATTTTGTTGGTGTCCTCACTGCTGTTCTGTATTGGTGCTCTGGGGTTGATGATTAGGCGTAATATTATTTTTATTCTTATGTCCCTAGAAGTCATGTTAAATGCAGCTGCTTTAGCCTTTGTCGCGGCGGGTGCTCACTGGGGGCAACCCGATGGACAGGTTGTATTTTTACTTATCCTCAGTGTAGCTGCTGCCGAGGTTGCAGTTGGGTTAGGGTTGGTGTTGCAGGTACAGCGTCGCTTTAAATCCTTGGATATGGATCGCGCCAATAGGATGGGGGGTTAGCAATGAAAGAAATGATTTGGCTAATACCTCTGCTACCCATGCTGAGTTCACTGGCGCTGATGCTTGGGTCGGGTAGTTTTTCACGGCTTATAATTGGTGTTTTAGGTGTTGGTTCTGTGGGTGCGGCCGCGCTTCTGACGTTGCTGACTGGTCTAGACTTTCTCGCTCAACCCGAGCCCTATACAGTCAGCCTTTGGACTTGGATGCAGGTGGCTAATTTTAGTCCCGGTATTTCATTCTACTTTGATGGTCTGACTTTGGTCATGATGTCGGTGATCACCGGTGTGGGCTTTTTAATCCATTTATTCTCTACCGAATTTATGGAGCAAGATGCTAGCTATGCGCGCTATTTTGCCTATTTAAATCTCTTTGTTGCCGCCATGTTAATACTGGTTATGGCAGATAACCTATTGCTCTTGTATCTGGGATGGGAAGGAGTGGGCGTATGTAGCTATCTGTTGGTTGGTTTTTGGTATCAAAACAGCGCCAATGGGCAGGCGGCACGCAAAGCCTTTGTGGTTACTCGTATAGGCGACACCGCTATGGCGCTAGGTCTATTTTTACTGTTTACCTCACTGGGCACTTTGGATATCCAGACAATGCTGGGTGTGGCAAATAGTAAATGGCAGGTGGGTGATCTAATGCCGCTAATTGCTTGCTTATTGCTGCTTGGTGGTGCCGTTGGCAAATCGGCACAACTGCCGTTACACACTTGGTTGCCGGATGCCATGGCAGGTCCCACACCAGTCAGTGCACTGATCCATGCCGCTACTATGGTAACCGCGGGCGTTTATTTAATTGCGCGTACCCATGGTCTATTTGAGTTGGCACCCACCGCCATGATGGTAGTGGCAGTGGTGGGTCTGGCTACCTCTCTAATGGCTGCATTTACTGCACTGATGCAGTCGGATATTAAGAGAATTCTCGCCTATTCCACTATTAGTCAGATTGGCTATATGTTCTTAGCTTTGGGCGTCGGCGCTTGGACAGCGGGCATTTTTCATCTGATGACCCATGCGTTCTTTAAAGCACTGCTGTTTTTGGGCTCTGGCGCCATTATTCACTGCTTACACCACGAGCATAATATTTTCAAAATGGGTGGGCTCAGGCGCAAAATGCCGGTTACCTTCTGGAGTTTTATGATTGGTTCGGCGGCTTTGGCGGCACTGCCTATGACCGCCGGTTTCTTTAGTAAAGATCAGATTCTTCTACAGGCCTATCAATTGCCGGAATACGGTGTTTGGTTATGGTTAGGTGGGCTTGTGGGTGCATTGTTAACTGCTATCTACAGCTTCCGTTTGGTATTTGTGGTGTTTTATGGCAAAGCCAATACTCAGCCCGATAAAGATGTGGGTTGGCGTATGGCGGTGCCCCTCAGTTTACTTTGTTTGTTATCACTAATTGGTGGCTATTTTATTATTCCCGTACAGGCAGTTTTTCCCTTGTCTACAGATGGCCATCCCGCCCACTGGGTTGAATATGTATCCATCTCTGTACCGGTAATAGGTGTGATTGTGGCCTATCTTATTTTCTATAGTAAACGACTGGATGTAAGTCGGTTGGTTCAGTCTACAGTGGGTAGTAGATTGGGTGATTTTTGGCGAATTGGATGGGGTGTTGACTATCTCTACGATCGATTGTTTGTGCGACCCTACTATGGGTTATCCGCACTGATGAAATCTGAGCCTGTGGATCGCTTCTACGGATGGGTGGTCTCTATTAACCAGTGCTTTAACTACTGGCTAAGTCAGTCTCAAAATGGTCGTATGCGCCGCTATCTGGTGAGTATTATATTTGGACTTATTGTACTGCTAATGCTGGCACTGCAACTTACACCGGAGGTTTTCTAATGGTTATGATTAACCTAGTGCTAATCCTACTGGTGGGGGGCTTGGTTGCGCAGTTTTCAGAGCGTTTTGGTAGCAATATTCCCCGCAGGGTGGCTCTGGCGGTCATCTTTGTGGATTTGCTGTATCTATTGGCACATCTGTGGACCATCGAGGGGCTCAATCAGGCGCAAATAACCGTGGTTGATGATCCAGCCACTTGGCTAATGTATTTTCAAACGCCTTGGATACCCGCTTTTGGTATTAATATTGAGTTAGCTCTAGACGGTATTAGCCTGTTGATGGTGATACTGACATTGGTGTTGGGCATGGTTGCTGTCAGTTCCTCATGGACCGATGTAAATCATCGGCAGGGATTCTTTGAGGCCAACTTGCTATGGACATTGGCTGGGGTTCTAGGGGTATTTATGGCCCTAGATATGTTCCTATTCTTCCTGTTCTGGGAAGTGATGTTAATCCCAATGTATCTGATGATAGCCATCTGGGGTCATGAAAATCGCTCTTATGCGTCGATGAAATTCTTTATCTTTACTCAGGCTAGTGGGCTGTTAATGTTGGTTTCCATACTGGTATTAGCCAAGTTATCTCAAGATGCCAGCGGGGTATGGACATTTAGCTATTTTGATCTTCTCGGCACTGAAATGACCCCGCAGGTTGCCCACTGGTTAATGTTGGGTTTCTTTATTGCTTTTGTAGTCAAACTTCCCGGTTTTCCCTTTCACACTTGGTTGCCCGATGCTCATACGCAGGCACCTACTGCGGGCAGTGTTATTTTGGCAGGTATACTGCTCAAGACCGGTGCCTATGGGCTAATTCGATTTGCTGTTCCCCTGTTTCCCGAGGCCTCTATAAATTTTTCTGGGTTTGCCATAGCGCTGGGGGTTGCAGGTATTATCTACGGAGCCGTATTGGCGTTCGCGCAGACGGATTTTAAGCGTCTAATCGCCTATAGCAGCGTCAGCCATATGGGCTTCGTACTGTTGGGCGTTTATGCGTTGAATGAATTCGCCCTACAGGGGGCTGTGATGCAAATGGTTGCTCACGGCTTTAGTACAGCGGCACTATTTATGATTGCCGGTTCCTTACAGGAGCGATTACATACCAGAGATATGCGCGAAATGGGTGGGTTGTGGCAACAGATGCCAAGAATGGGTGCTGTGGCTATGTTCTTTGTTGTGGCCTCTTTGGGATTACCCGGGTTGGGCAACTTTGTCGCCGAATTTTTAGTGCTGTTGGGGCTATTCCAAATCGCCCCTTGGACCACCGCTTTAGCGGCATTGGGACTGATTACTGGCGCTATTTATTCCCTGATACTTATTCAGAGATCGTTTCAGGGCGAACCCAAGGAAAAATGGTCGGGGATGCAAACCGCAGATTTTGCTGGTCGCGAGATGTTAACCATGGCTGTAATGATGTTGGCACTGGTGTTTTTGGGCATCTATCCGCAACCAGTCTTGGATACCGCGCAACCTGCATTGCAAAGCTTAATTGAGATGGCTCAGTCAGCGGAGATATTGCCATGAGTAACCACCAACTACTGGCTATCATGCCTATATTGACATTATCTCTCACCGCTTGTGTGTTGATGATACAGGCATCAATTAAACGCGATCAGGATATAGCTTTAAAAATCTCTGCATTGGGGCTTATCCTCAGTGTGTGGGCTGTGTATATTGCCAGCGATTACACCCAGTCGGCGACTATACTGCTGATGGTAGATAATTGGAGTTTATTTTTTACAGTGTTAATCCTGTTGGCTTCCCTGATTACCCTGTGGTTATCCAGTGACAGCTTTGCCTCTGAGGGAGAACGAAAAGAAGAATTTTATTTGTTGCTGGTGTTGTCAGTGCTGGGTGCGGTGGTGCTAATTCAGTCCAGTCATATGGTTGCACTGCTGCTGGGTATGGAGTTAATGGGTGTGGCTCTGTACGCCATGATAGCCTTTCCCGAACGGGGGTTATTGCCCCTTGAGGCGGCGATAAAATATCTGGTGCCCTCGGCCTGTGCTTCGGCCATATTACTATTTGGTTTTGCGCTAATTTATGCGGCTACAGGTGAACTAAGTTATGCGGGAATAGGGGATAAAATTAGCCTTGGGTTGCAGCAAAATCCCATTGTCTTAGTGGTTGGTGCGGCGATGGTCATGGCAGGCTTGGGTTTCAAGCTCTCTGTGGTGCCTTTTCATATGTGGACGCCAGATGTTTATGAGGGTGCTCCTACGGCGATTACTGGCTACCTAGCTACAGTTTCAAAAGGTGCTGTTTTTATTGCCTTAACTCGCTTGTATATGGATGGACAACTGTATCAGTATGAATCGCTTACCAATGCACTGGTGGTTATTGCTATAGCTTCGATGTTAATTGGCAACTGGCTGGCCCTCAGGCAGCAAAATATCAAACGTCTGTTGGCCTATTCTTCAATTGCCCATTTTGGCTATCTTTTGGTGGTCTTAATTGCCTATGCAGGTGCGTTGTCAGCCTCTGCTATCAACCCGTTGATAGGGCAATCTATAACCTTCTATTTGGCGGCCTATATAGTGACTTCACTGACCGCCTTTGCGGTGGTTGTCAATGTGGCGGGAGAGGACCAGTCAAAAAGTGAGCTATCGGCATTTGAAGGCCTGTTTTGGACTCGACGAATTCAGGCCTGTGCCTTGACAGTGGCCATGTTATCGTTGGCTGGAATACCGCTAACGGCGGGTTTTATTGCCAAATTTTATATTATTAATGTCAGTATAGAATCCCAGTTATGGCTATTGCTCGGCACTTTGGTGGTCGGTAGTGCTATAGCTATTTACTATTATTTGCGGGTGGTCTTTGCGATGACCAAAGTATCCCTGCAAACGACAACGGATGGTGTTAGGTCAGGGCTGTGCGCTGAAGATATCGTGGCGCTTATACTTTTGCTCAGTGTGTTGCTGTTGGGTACTTGGCCACAACCATTTATAAATATTGCAGGGAATCTCTGATTTTTGAGACCTTTACACAGATGATATTTTTTCCTCATACCTGTAAAGGCCCCATGTTCCTATTCTCTGATATAGCGAGGTAAGACAAATGTTAAGATCGGTCGATTTAAGTGATTATATGCTCCATGATCCGGTGAAAATCTCAGCTGATCAGGATCTTTCCACGGCCATAAATCTGATTATTGATAATAAGGTGTCTGGCATCTGTGTAGTAGATGATCAGGATATGTTATTGGGTGTTCTCTCGGAGATGGACTGTTTAAAAGCAATTCTAGTATCTACCTACAATGAATATGGCGATGTAGGAAAAGTGGGTGAGTATATGACAGTGGATGTGGATTACTGTGACCTACATGCAGATTTAGTTGATGTGGCAGATGATATGCTTAAAAAAGGTCATCGACGACGACCTGTTTTAGAGCATGGCAAGCTGGTGGGTCAAATTACCTGTCGCAAACTTTTACGCGTGGTTAGTGAATTTAACCAACATGGTGTCGAAGCCCATTAAATAGCCTTTGATGGCTGAGAATGGCCGGTGATATTTCGGGATTCACCCAGTTTAAACAGGTGGTCGGCACGGTAGGGCATCTCTTTAAGAATATTTTCTGTAACACGCTGAAAATAGCTAATAAATCGCTGGATTTGCTGCTCATTCATCACCCCAGAAGATTTATCTAGATCATCTTTATCCATGCGGCTAATCATCTTTTGTTCTTGCTCCAAACGCCATTGGTAGACCGAATCAAAAGAGGGTGCCTTTAGCATAATTAACTCATCTACCAAGTTAAATAATGGCTGGTATTCATCTTCTATGGCGCGGTTTACGTAGTTTCGCCAAGTGCCTTTAGTATCTTCCTGTTCTTCTAAGCTGTTGATAGGTCCAGACAACTGTGTCTCTGATTGCGGTTTGGCACCCAAACACCATCCCTCAAGAATAATAAGTCCCACTGGCCCGCGAACAGTCTTCAAGCTACAGGCAGGTACTCGGTCATCAATGCTCTTATCAAATCTGGTAATGGTGGTTAAATTGCCGCCAACTAGACTTTGAATGCAATTTATAGCAAGTTCGACATCATGGGTGCCGGGCACACCACGGGTAGCTAGCAGAGGGTGGACGTTTACGGCCATATGATTGCGTTCAGCCTTGGTCAGATAAAAATCATCCAATGATAGAGATACAGTAGTTATATCCAACTGTTCAGCAATAACAGAACAAAGGTAGTCCGCCAGTGTAGATTTTCCTGATCCCTGACAACCGTTGATACCTATAATTTTTGCTGGCTGCTGTGGGTTGAAATTATTGACGAAATTATCAATCAACGGCGCGAACCATTGATTGGCAGTTTCCATATAGCTACTTGGCAATTGGTTGCGCTCGAGGAACGCTTGAGTTGCCGGTGTCAGTGATATAGTTAACTCTTCCATGGTCTGATTAGCTCGAGAAATTGAAAAGCTGAAAGTTAAGTTTATACGTGGTGTTTAGATACAATGGATGCCTCCTATGCCTTGGTCGTAGCCAACTTCAATCCCGATGGATTGAGATGGTTTGACCTCAATTATCCCTAATACGATTTGATGCATGGCACTAAAGATGCCGATACCTTTCAAATACTAGCATATATGTGGTAAAAAATCGTTAATAGACCCTTAGTGACTGTAAAAAATGCTAACCTTTTATGTCATCTTAATAAACAGTGGCTAAACTTGTACTATAGAAGCCCTGACACCTAATAAAAATAGCTAAAGGATCGATCATGTCTAGATTAATATTATTACTTGTTGCGCAGATGGCAATGATTGGCTGTGATGATATAAATCATGCGCAAGTCCCGGAACAGAGGGCGTCTAGCCATTTTTTTGATCAAAATAATACTTGGTACAAAAATGCGGCGCAGCAGATTGTTGCCAAAAATCAAATGATAGAGAAGGTGCAAACCCAGTCAGGTGCTGCTAAAAATATTATTTTGTTTGTCGGCGATGGTATGAATCTGACCACGGTTACCGCGTCGCG
>Ga0207964_1000068_pt1 | contig 38656 bp, 46 predicted proteins | sample Knorr_S23_td_250_FD_185608 | JGI IMG/M metagenome (GOLD analysis project Ga0207964, IMG submission 185608) | Marine microbial communities from Southern Atlantic Ocean transect - Knorr_S23_td_250_ad_251m_LV_A (SPAdes) (version 2) | ecosystem: Environmental > Aquatic > Marine > Oceanic | place...
CGTCATATTAAGCGGGGCGGTAAAATTTGGATCCGAGTTTTTCCGGACAAGCCAATTACCAAAAAGCCACTTGAAGTTCGAATGGGTAAAGGTAAGGGTAATGTTGAATACTGGGTAGCATTGATCCAGCCCGGTAAGGTCCTCTATGAAATGGAAGGTGTTAGCGAAGAGTTAGCTCGCGAAGCATTTGCGCTAGCGGCGGCTAAATTGCCGGTTGCAACCACCTTTGTTAAACGCACGGTGATGTAGATATGAAAGCGAAAGATTTACGCGAAAAGTCGGTTGAAGAATTGCAATCGACCTTGAGTGCAGAGCAAGAGGCCCAGTTTAAGTTGCGTATGCAGCAGGCAACTGGTCAGTTGACTCAAACTCATGAAGTTAAGAAAACGCGCCGCAATATCGCGCGTATAAAAATGGTTTTAACTCAGAAGGCAGGTGAATAGTTATGTCTGATATGCAAACCTCTACACGTACTCTGAGTGGAAAGATTGTCAGTGACAAGATGGATAAAACCATAACAGTTTTGGTTGAACGCCGTGTAAAGCACCCTGTTTATGGCAAGATTCTGACCAAGTCGTCAAAGATTAAGGCGCATGATGAGTCAAATGACGCACGATTGGGTGATATGGTAACAATTGCCGAATGTCCACCAATTTCTAAGTACAAGGCTTGGAAGCTAGTGAACATTGATGAGCGAGCTACAGCAGAATAAGTCTGCAAATAGCGATAGTTTCGGGGAACGAAAATGATTCAAACAGAAAGTTATCTTGATGTAGCAGACAACAGTGGCGCACGCCGTGTTATGTGCATCAAAGTATTAGGTGGCTCCCACCGCCGTTATGCTCGGGTTGGTGACGTTATTAAAGTTACCGTTAAGGAAGCTATTCCTCGAGGCAAGGTGAAAAAAGGGCAGGTAATGAGTGCGGTAGTAGTTCGCACCAAAAAAGGATTGCGTCGACAAGATGGTAGTTTGATCAAATTTGATGACAATGCTGCGGTGTTGCTAAATGCCAGTCTTGCTCCTGTTGGTACGCGTATTTTTGGGCCGGTAACACGCGAACTTCGCAATGAGAAGTTTATGCGTATTATCTCGCTGGCTCCTGAAGTACTTTAATCGAGGTTTTCGACATGGCAATGCAAAAAATTAAACGTGATGATGAAGTCGTAGTTATCGCCGGTAAGGATAAAGGCAAGCGAGGCAAGGTGCTGAAAGTTCTAGCTGACAACCGCTTGTTGGTATCTGGTGTGCAAATGATTAAAAAGCACCAGAAGCCAAACCCTCAGGCAGGTGTTGCTGGCGGCATCATAGAAAAAGAGGCGCCGATCCAGGTTTCCAATGTGGCGATTTTTAACAGTGCAACAAACAAAGCGGACCGAGTTGGCTTTAAAGTGCAGGATGACAACACCAAAATCCGTGTATTTAAGTCAAGCGGCGAAGCCGTCGACGCTTAAGAATAGGTAGAGCAAATGGCAAGGCTGAAAGAAGTTTACAACAAAGAAATTGCATCAAAGCTTAAAGAAGAGCTTGGTCTAGCGAATGTGATGGAAGTGCCGCGCATCCTTAAGGTTACGCTTAATATGGGCGTTGGTGAGGCTGTTGGCGATAAGAAGGTGCTGGAAAAAGCAGTTGCTGATCTGACGTTAATATCAGGGCAAAAGCCGATAATTAACAATGCCAGAAAATCTATTGCTGGATTCAAAATCCGTCAGGGTTGGCCTATTGGTACTAAGGTAACACTGCGTCGCGAGCGTATGTATGAATTTTTGGAGCGATTGGTAAGTGTAGCCATTCCGCGAATCCGAGATTTTCGTGGTATTAGTCCAAAGCAGTTTGATGGTCGAGGTAATTTCTCAATGGGTGTTAGTGAGCAGATTATCTTTCCAGAGATAGATTACGAGAAAATTGACAAGTTGCGAGGCCTTGATATTACGATTACAACATCGGCTCGCAATGACGATGAAGGCCGCGCACTATTGCGTGCATTTAACTTCCCGCTGAAAGGTTGAGGTAGCAGATAAATGGCAAAAGTATCTATGGTGGAGCGCGAAAAGCGTCGAGCCAAAACAGTTGAGAAGTACGCTGCTAAGCGTGCCGAGTTAAAGGCTACAATTAGCAATGTTAACGCTACTGATGAAGAGCGTTGGGAAGCGCAGCAGAAGTTGCAAAAGTTGCCTCGTGATGCCAGCCCAGTTCGTCAGCGCAATCGCTGTCGAGTGACAGGTCGTCCTCACGGTGTTTACAGAAAATTTGGTTTGTGCCGAAACAAACTGCGTGAAGGTGCAATGCGCGGTTTCGTTCCCGGACTGCGAAAGGCCAGTTGGTAGTTTGAGGAGCAAAAACGTATGAGTATGCAAGATCCAATATCAGATATGTTGACATGCATTCGCAATGCAAATATGCGAAGCAAGCCGGATGTAACTATGCCTGCATCAAAGCTCAAAGCCTCTGTGGCTAAAGTTTTGCAGGAAGAAGGTTATATTGGTGGCTTTAGTGTAAGTGAAGGTGCTAAGCCAGCATTAACTGTGGAATTGAAGTATTTTGAAGGCAAGCCGGTGATTGAAGAGATTGTGAGAGTCAGCAAGCCTAGCCTTCGTCAGTACAAGAGTAGTGGCGATTTACCCAAAGTGAGAAGTGGTCTCGGTATTGCTATAGTGTCCACCAGTAAAGGTGTAATGACAGATCGAGCTGCAAGAGTTGCCGGTATCGGCGGCGAAATTCTTTGCACCGTATTCTGATAGGAATGAATAATGTCTAGAATTGCGAATAATCCAGTAGCGTTGCCTCAAGGTGTTGAAGTCACAGTAAGTGACTCAGATATATCCGTTAAAGGCGCGAAAGGAACATTGGCCATGGCCATTAATCCTCAAGTAGAGGTTGTAAAGGGCGATAATATTTTGACCTTTGCTGCACGATCTGGGGATACTTTTGCACGAGCTATGTCTGGTACTACCAGAGCGCTTGTGAATAATATGGTTGTTGGTGTCACACAAGGTTTTGAGACTAAGCTTGATTTGGTCGGTGTAGGTTATAGGGCGCAGGTTCAGGGTAAAAAGTTAAACCTTACCCTTGGTTTTTCGCACCCAGTTGTCTACGAATTACCTGAAGGTGTATCTGCTGAGACGCCAAGCCAAACAGAAGTGTTATTGAAGTCTGCTGATAAGCAGAAGTTAGGTCAGGCCGTCGCTGAGGTCAGAGCATTCCGTCCACCAGAGCCTTATAAAGGTAAAGGTGTTCAGATTTCTGGCGAATATATTAGACGTAAAGAAGCCAAGAAGAAGTAATAGGTTAAAACCATGAGCGATAAGAAACTATCACGTCAACGTCGAGCACGACGTTCACGAATGAAGATGCGCGAGCAGGGCGTTACACGTCTCTGTATCAACCGTACACCGCGCCATATTTATGCGCAGGTTATTGCCGAAGGCGGCGCAAAAGTGCTTGCCAGTGCATCAACCCTGGATAAAGACCTCAGATCCGGTGGTACTGGGAATGTTACTGCAGCTGCTGCCGTGGGCAAGCTAGTTGCGGAGCGTGCAGTAGCCGCCGGTGTAACTGAAGTGGCTTTTGACCGCAGTGGCTTTAAGTATCATGGCCGTGTTAAAGCATTGGCAGACGCCGCGCGTGAAGCCGGCCTTGAATTTTAATAGGTAAAAGATATGGCTCGTACAGATCAAAAAGACGCTGCAGCTGAAGGTATGCTAGAGAAACTAGTGCAGGTCAACCGTGTTGCAAAAACAGTAAAAGGTGGGCGAATCTTCGCATTCACTGCACTGACTGTAGTTGGTGATGGCAACGGCAAGGTTGGTTTCGGTCGCGGTAAAGCGCGCGAAGTTCCTGCTGCTATCCAAAAAGCTAATGAAGCTGCTCGTAGAAATATGATTGATGTAGCACTTGATGGATCTACTATCCAGTACGCAACTAAAGGTATTCACGCTGCTTCAAAAATTTACATGCAGCCGGCTTCTGAAGGTACGGGCATTATTGCTGGTGGTGCTATGCGTTCTGTTTTAGAGCTCGCTGGCGTTCATAACGTACTGGCTAAATGTTACGGCTCAACCAACCCAGTAAATGTTGTGCGTGCCACTTTTAAAGCGTTGCGAGATATGAGATCTCCGGAAGATGTTGCTACTAAACGTGGCAAATCAGTTGAAGAAATTCTGAACTAGTTGGCGCTGTAATAGCGACTCAGTGATTGGACATAGGTCATGGCTAAAGCAAAAGTAAAAAAAGTTAAAGTCACTCAAACTAAGAGTGCAATAGGGCGATTAGAGAACCATAAAGCTTGTTTGTCAGGTTTGGGTTTGCGACGTATTCATCAAACTGTGGTAGTAGAAGATACCGCATCTAATCGTGGCATGATCAATAAAATTAATTATATGTTGCAGGTTGAGGAAGCTTAAGATGCGTCTGAACACCCTAAGCCCGGCACCGGGTCGAATTAAAGAAGGCAAGCGCTGCGGTCGTGGTATTGGTAGCGGCATTGGTAAAACTGGTGGCCGTGGCCACAAAGGCCAAAAGGCTCGCACTGGCGGTTCTATTCGTCCAGGATTTGAGGGTGGTCAAATGCCCTTGCAGAAGCGCTTGCCGAAATATGGTTTCACCTCACGATTGGCAGCGGTTACCGCAGAAATTCGTTTATCTGAGTTGAATCTTATTGAAGGTGATGTGGTTGATATTGAGGCTTTGCGTAAAGCTGGACTGATCAACAACAATATTGCTCGTGCCAAGGTTATTCTCTCTGGCGAGTTGAAAAAAGCACTCAGCCTTAAAGGGATTGGTGCTACTAAAGGTGCAGCGGCAGCTATTGTGGCAGCCGGTGGTAAGGTAGAAGAGTAATTCTTATGGCCAGAGCAGATAATTTGTCGATGGGCAACAACAAAGGTTTAGGTGAGCTGTGGGCTCGTCTACGCTTTTTGCTTCTGGCCATCATTATTTATCGAATCGGCACGCATATTCCTGTGCCAGGGTTCGATCCCGAACGCCTATCAGACCTGTTTAATCAAAATCAGGGAACATTCCTTGGCTTGTTTAATATGTTCTCTGGTGGTGCCCTTGAGCGAATGAGTATCTTGGCCTTGGGTGTTATGCCTTACATCTCTGCATCGATTATTATGCAGTTGCTGTCGGCAACGGTTCCGTCACTTGAGCAGTTGAAGAAAGAGGGTGATAGTGGTCGTCGTCAGATTAACCAGTACACTCGTTATCTCACTGTGGCGCTGGCCTTATTTCAGGGCACTGGATTGGCGGTAGGCTTTGCCTCTCAGGGCTTGGCCTATGAGGTTAATACTATGTTCTATTTGGTGGCCATCGCTTCATTGGTCGCCGGCGCGGTATTCCTAATGTGGCTCGGTGAGCAGATTACTGAGCGCGGCATAGGTAATGGCATTTCGATGCTGATTTTTGCTGGTATTGTAGCCGGTATTCCCGGCGCAATAGGTCAGGCTTTGGAGTCAGCTCGGCAGGGTGATTTGAATTCATTGATGTTGTTAGTGATTCTGATTATTGCCTTGGCTGTAGTTTATTTTGTGGTATTTATAGAGCGCGGTCAGCGCAGACTTACGGTTAACTACGCTCAGCGTCAGGGTAGTAAAGGCTATAATGCACAGAGTTCACATCTTCCATTAAAAGTGAATATGGCAGGTGTAATTCCGGCGATTTTCGCTAGCAGCTTGTTGCTTTTCCCAACCTCTATTAGTCAATGGTTTGGGCAGGGTGTAGATGCGCCGGCTTGGTTGCAGGATATAGGATTATTGATAGGCCCAGGTCAGCCTCTGCATGTGCTGTTGTTTGCGGCACTAATTATTTTCTTCAGCTTCTTCTACACGGCGTTGATGTATAACCCGAAAGAAGTGGCTGATAATTTGAAAAGGGGCGGTGCATACTTGCCGGGTATTCGACCTGGTGACCACACCGCTAATTATATTGACAGCGTGACCACGCGTTTGACGTTGATCGGTGGTATATATATCACTTTGATCTGTCTGATGCCCCAATTCTTAAATGTGTACTTTAATGTGCCCTTTTATTTGGGTGGGACCTCGCTGTTGATTGCGGTTGTTGTGACTATGGATTTTATGGCTCAAATACAGTCTCATCTAATGTCTCAACAGTATGATTCGCTAATGAAAAAGGCCAACCTTAAAAACGTTGGTCGTAAATAAAGAGGTGATGCTGTGAAAGTACGCGCATCTGTGAAAAAGATTTGTCGAAATTGTAAGGTTGTTCGTCGCAATGGCGTGGTGAGAGTGATTTGTAGTGTAGAACCTCGCCACAAACAGCGACAGGGATAATCTGGTTGATTTTTGATATTTCTATCGGTATCCTAGCGCGCCCTTTTGGTGGGGCTTATTTGCCTGCTTTAAGCGTGCAAGAACTGATTAAACCCATAGTAGAAATGGAGTAATGTGAATGGCCCGTATTGCCGGTGTCAACATACCTGATAACAAACATGCAGTCATCTCTTTGACTTATGTGTTCGGTGTCGGGCGCCCAACTGCCAAGAAGATCTGTGCAGATGTGGGTATTGCAGAGGACACAAAGATTTCTGAACTCGACGAGGTTCAACTCGATAAGCTTCGTGCTGCCGTAGGGCAAAATGAAGTTGAGGGTGACTTGCGTAGAGAAAATAGTATGAACATTAAGCGTCTTATGGACCTAGGTTGCTATCGCGGCCTGAGACACAGACGCAGTTTACCAGTGCGCGGTCAGCGTACTAAGACGAACGCGCGTACCCGTAAAGGTCCACGTCGTCCAATTAAACGATAATTAGGATTGGTTTCTAATGGCAAAAACAGCAACTAAAACCACCCGTAAAAAGGTCAAGAAGGTCGTTGTAGATGGCATAGCCCATATCAACGCATCCTTTAATAACACGATTATTACGATTACCGATCGTCAGGGTAACACGCTTTCTTGGGCTACCTCTGGTGGATCAGGTTTTCGCGGCTCTCGAAAGAGTACGCCTTTTGCAGCTCAGGTTGCTTCAGAGCGCGCTGGTGAGGCTGCCAAAGAATATGGACTTAAGAACCTAGACGTACGCGTTAAAGGTCCTGGTCCTGGTCGTGAATCAGCGGTCCGTGCCCTCAACAGTGCTGGCTTTAAAGTTCAGAGTATTACCGATGTGACGCCGATACCACATAATGGTTGTCGGCCACCTAAAAAGCGTCGCGTGTAGGAAGGATAGAAAATGGCTAGATATTTAGGACCAACTTGTAAATTATCACGTCGTGAAGGAACCGATTTGTTCCTTAAGAGTGGCGTTCGTCCATTGGAGTCCAAGTGTCGCTCTGAGAGTGCGCCAGGGCAACATGGCCAGCGTCGCGGCAGATTGTCTGACTACGGTGTTCAGTTGCGTGAAAAGCAAAAAGTACGTCGTATTTATGGCGTGTTGGAAAAGCAATTCCGTAATTACTACAAAGCAGCGGCTCGATTAAAAGGTAACACAGGTGAGAATCTGTTAACCTTATTGGAAACGAGACTTGATAACGTTGTCTACCGAATTGGCTTTGGTGCCACGCGAGCTGAAGCTCGTCAGTTGGTTTCCCATAATGCTATTTTGGTCAATGGACAAAAAGTGAATATACCTTCTTACACTATCCAAGTGGGTGATGTTGTAAGTTTGCGTGAAAAATCTAAAAAGCAACTTCGCGTACAAACTGCTATGCAGTTGGCTTCGCAACGTGGTGAAGTTGAGTGGGTCCAAGTTGATAGCAACAAATTAGAAGGGACATTCTCAAGAAATCCAGACCGAGCAGACTTGCCGGCCGAGATTAATGAGAACCTAATTGTCGAATTGTACTCTAAGTAATCGCTGAATAGCTCTTACAGGACATAATATGCAAAACTCTGTTAACGATTTTCTTACCCCAAGAAATATTGATGTAACTTCTTATGATGCCAATCATGCTAAGGTGGTTTTAGAGCCTCTTGAGCGTGGTTTTGGGCACACGTTGGGCAATGCGTTGCGTCGCATCTTGCTCTCTTCTATGTCGGGCTGTGCGATTACTGAAGTTGAGATTGAAGGTGTCGAGCACGAGTATTCCGCTATTGAGGGTGTCCAAGAAGATGTGATGGAAATCCTTCTTAATATGAAAGGCGTCGCTGTTGTAATGGAAGGTCGCGACGACACTATTGTTACCCTTAACGCAAAGGGCCCAGGTCCAGTAACTGCTGGCGATATTAAAACTGATGGTCACGTTGAAGTTATTAACCCTGATCATGTAATAGCCAATATCACTGGCAAGACTAAGCTCAACATGCAGTTGAGAATAGTTCGTGGGCGCGGTTACCAGCCGTCAGATGCTAGAGTATCTGATGAAGATAGCCGTACTATTGGTCGTCTACAGCTAGATGCAACCTTTAGCCCAGTCTTTAAAGTTTCATATGATGTGGAAAATGCGCGTGTTGAAAACCGCACCGATTTGGATAAATTGGTTCTTGAGTTAGAAACCAACGGTACTATTGATCCAGAAGAGTCGATTCGCCGTGCAGCTACAATTCTACAACAGCAGTTGGCTGTTTTCGTTGATCTCGAGGGTGAGACTACAGCTGAACCAGAAGAGAAAGAAGACGAGATAGATCCAATTCTATTGCGTCCGGTTGATGATCTGGAGTTAACAGTTAGATCTGCCAACTGTTTGAAAGCTGAAAGTATTTATTACATCGGTGATTTGATTCAACGTACTGAAGTTGAATTGCTAAAAACCCCTAACTTGGGTAAGAAATCACTGACTGAAATTAAAGATGTATTGGCATCTCGTGGTCTTTCTCTGGGCATGCGTCTAGAAAATTGGCCACCAGCCAGCATAAAAACTGAACGTGAGCCGGCGTAGAGCTAGCTTATAAAAGTCATTGCTGAGAAAGCAAAGAAGTAAGGAATTGAATCATGCGTCATAGATACAGTGGTCGCAAACTTAATAGAACCGGCTCCCATAGGCGAGCTATGTTTCGTAACATGACGGCATCTTTGGTCGAGCACGAGTTAATTAAAACTACAGTGCCCAAGGCCAAAGAACTACGTCGTTTTGCGGAGCCTCTTATAACTCTGGCCAAAGAAGACAGTGTTGCCAATCGCAGGTTGGTTTTTGATCGCTTGCGCAGTAAAGAGGCAGTAGGCAAGTTGTTTTCTGACTTGGGTCCTAGATACCAAGAGCGCCCCGGTGGTTATTTGCGTATTTTGAAGTGCGGTACCCGTACCGGTGACAATGCGCCCATGGCTTATGTTGAGTTGGTGGATCGTGAAATTGTAGAGGTTGAGGAAGAGGCTGAAGCAGTAGAAACTGCGGAGTAATTTTCCTTAGCTGTATAAAAAAACCGAGCCTTGGCTCGGTTTTTTTATGTTTTAAATTTTATGGATACTGATGAAAAAATTTCTTGGTTTCTAGTTCCATAATTCGCAACGAACCACCCCAGACATACCCCGTATCTAGGGCAAACAAATTATTACCACAGTTCTTACCTTGCAGGGCGGCCCAGTGACCAAATACTATATTGATTGGTGTCTGTTCCTTGCGCTGGTAACTAAACCAAGGGTTAAATGGCTGTGGCATTTGCAGGCGATCCTTGGTCGATAGTTCTAACTGTCCCTGTTGGGTGCAAAAGCGCATACGGGTTAGGTAGTTGGTAATTACTCGCCAGCGCTCTGGACCTTGGAGGTCGTCCGACCATGTTTCAGGACTGTTTCCGTACATATGATTAAAGTATAGGCTATGCTGTTCTGACTGAATCACTGCACTTACTTCCGCGGCCAATTGATGGGCTTTATCTATAGTCCATATATGCGGTATTCCCGCATGAACTATATGGTAACCCTGTATTTCCAGTAGTAGTGGGTGACGGCGCAACCATGCGAGGATTTCTGCGGCATCAGGTGCCTCAAGAATATCTTGTAATGTATCTTTTCGATTGGGTTTTCTGACGCCCTCAGCTACTGCCAGTAAATGTAGATCGTGGTTGCCGAGAACCATTTGAAATGCATTGCCAAGATCCATACAGAAGCGCAGTGTCTGCAGAGATTGCGGACCGCGATTAACCAGATCACCGACTGAGATCAGCTTGTCTTTGCTCGGGTCAAAATCGAGATTTTCTAGTAGTGCCAATAAAGGGGCTAGGCAGCCCTGTATATCTCCCACCACATAGGTCGACATGGTTAGTGCACCTTGTTGGGTGTTGCCAATAAGAAGGGTTTAATTGGCGCTTCGACCGGATTGCCTAGTTCGTCGATAAGATGGTAGTAACCCTGCATAGTGCCAACAGCTGTTTTTAACACTGCACCACTGCTGTAGCTGTAGGTGGTGCCACAGGCAATTAAGGGTTGTTCGCCGACTACACCTACGCCTTTGACTTCTTGTCGCTGTTGGTTGGCATCAATAATAATCCAGTGGCGTTTTAGTAGTACAACATCTAATTGGCTTCGGTTGGCGATGGTAATATGGTAGGCAAAGGCATATTGATCTTGTTCTGGTTGCGATTGATTGGCGAGGTATTCAGTTGTGACCTGAATATCAATCAGTGATCCTATGTCTTCCTCTTCGTTCATGCGCCTTTACTCATATTTCGATGGATACAGTTGCTCAGGTCTACAAATTGCTTAACGGTTAGCTGTTCTGGTCGCTGTGATAGATCAACGGTCTTCTCTAGTTGGTCAAGATACTGAGCATAATGGTGTAAGCAGTTTCTCAATATTTTACGGCGTTGCTGAAAACATAGACTGACTACGCGGCTCAATAAATCGATATCATTCGCTTTATGAGGCAGTTCCTTATAAGGCGTTAATCTAACTACAGCTGACTGCACTTTGGGTGCGGGATCAAATGATGAGGGAGGTACAGGTATCAATGGCATAACGCGACAATGATACTGAATCATGACTGAAAGCCGGCCGTAGCTTTTTTCGCCAGCTGTGGCACCAAGTCTATCTACTACCTCTCTTTGCAACATAAAATGCATATCTTGAATCTGTTCTCGAACAGCTAATAGATGAAAAAGTAGTGGGGTGGAAATATTGTAAGGTAGGTTACCTACCAAGCGTAATTTTCTACCATCATAAAATTGTGCAAAATCAGTTTTTAATGCATCGCCACTGTAGATGGTAAGGTCAGGGTAGTTATGGAATTTTTGTTGCAAATAATCGATTAAATCTCGATCCAGCTCTACCAGTGTCATAGCTGGACAGCGCTCTACTAGATGCTCTGTAATAGCCGCCATTCCGGGACCTATTTCAACAAGATTATCCTGTGGATCTGGATTTATGGCAGATACTATCTTGCCAATAATCTGTTGATCAATCAGAAAATTTTGTCCAAAACGCTTTCTGGGTTTATGTAATTGTTTCAATTAGTACCACCTGAGGTTGCCATTTGAGTAGCTGCGGTTACGGCAACGGCGAAACTGCCTTGATTAGCTTGTCCTGTGCCGGCCAAGTCCATAGCTGTGCCATGATCTACAGAGGTTCGTATAATGGGTAACCCTAAAGTTATATTGGCGGAGCGACCAAACCCTCGGTGTTTTAGCACAGGTAGCCCCTGATCATGGTACATCGCCAGTACAGCATCGGCGGAGTCGAGTAGTTTGGTTGTGAACAGAGTATCTGCAGGCAGTGGCCCTACAATATTCATACCACGTTTTTGTAGGCTGTTGATAACTGGTGAGATGATTTCGTTCTCTTCATGGCCTAAATGCCCACCTTCACCGGCGTGGGGGTTGAGGCCACAGACCAGTATTCTCGGATTTTGTATGGCGAATTTTGTGGTTAAGTCCCGCTCTAGTATTTCGATCACTAATTGCAGAGAGTTGCTGTTGATAGCATCTGCAACCTCGCGCAGCGGTATATGTGTAGTGGCTAGTGCAACGCGCATTTTATCGGTTGCCAGCATCATCACCACCTTTTCGGTATTGGTTTTTTCAGCTAGATACTCGGTATGACCTGAAAAGGGGATGCCGGCATCATTGATAATCGATTTTTGTACGGGGCCAGTAACCAGCGCCTGACATTGATTGCTTTGGCAGGCTTCGATTGCAGTATCGAGGCACTGAAGTACATAGGGTGCATTGCTAACATTAAGTTGCCCTGCGCAGGCTGGGCTAGCTAGGGATATAGGGACTATAGCAAGCTCTGCTGGCGCCAGCGGTGACGCTGGTTGGCCGCTTTCAATATGGCGCAGACGCAGGGGTAGGCCGAGCTTATCAGCGCGGTCTTGTAGAAGTTGGGGGTCGGCATAGGCTACTAATTCTTGATCGCAACCCTGCTGAATATATTGGATCAAAATCTCTGGCCCAACTCCCCCTGGTTCACCTGGCGATACGGCTAGCCTCAGGGTCATTGTTATGTCTCTTTAATTTCGACAAAGGCTTCGTCACGAATTTTTTGTAGCCAAACCTGTAGCTCTTCGGAAAATTTGCGTTGACGCATTAGATTTTCAGCAGTGCTACGCAATATTTCATTGCTAAAGTCCTGCTCTCGGCGTTCGGTCACCTGTAAAATATGCCAGCCAAATTGTGATTGAAAGGGTTCGCTCACTTCATTGACGGCAATGTTATTCATGGTTTCTTCAAATTCGGGAACAAACATTCCCGGGGTTGACCAGCCCAGTTCGCCGCCATTTAGGGCAGAGCCTAGGTCTTCTGAAAATTCTTTGCTCAGGGTTACAAAGTCTTCTCCTGAGATAATTTTTTGACGCAACTCATTTAGCTTTTCAATGGTGGCGGCTTGATCGCGAATTTGGTTGGGCTTTAATAAAATATGCCTTGCAAAGTGTTGTTCGATAAGCCTTTCACCACCGCCTCGGCGATCGTATAGTTTTAAAAGGTGATAACCTGCACCACTGCGAATGGGTTTGGATATCTCTGAGGGCTGTAAATCCTGTAGGGCCTCAGAGAATAGGCTAGGTAGTTGAGCCATTTTGCGCCAGCCCAAGTCTCCGCCTTCCAAGGCACTTTGATCATTGCTATTAGCGATGGCTAACTGTCTAAAATCTGCACCTTCTTCGATCTGTTTAATAATGCCATTTAGGTTGTCGCGCACTTTGGTTGCATCTTCAGCACTTGAGTTTGAGGATACCGCTAACAATATATGACCTAGTTTGACATCTGGAGAAGTCATTAGTTTGCCTTCTTCAGAATTGAGAAAGTTATCTAGCTCTTGTTCGCTAATGCGAATACTGCGCATTACTCGCCCCTGTTGTACGCGCATAATAATCATTTCGTTGATTATTTCTTGGCGTACAGTAGTTATGGTTCCACCGCTGGCATGTATTTGAGCTACATAGTCTTCTATGGACAGGTTATTATTGGCGGCCAATCTGGCAATAGCGCCATCCACTTCTTGGTCTGAAATACGCACTCCGGCTTTGTAGCCTATATTGAGCTGAAGACGCTCTTTGACCAGTCGCTCTAGCACCTGTTTTTTTAAGATATCTTCTGCTGGTGCCTGAGTTCCCGACTGCTGAATTTGACTGTAAATAACAGCCATACGCTGGTTGAGTTCGCTTTGTAAAACCACATCATCATCAACTACAGCGACCACGCGATCTAAAAGTGCCATCTCGGCGTGGCTGTTGACTGATATCAATAAGCTACATAAAGCAACGGCCCCAAGGGCTTTTTTAACCTGTTCGAATTTAAAAGCTTTCCAATGGTTCATAACCATATATTCCTTTTTGTAAGATTGAGTCTACTCGACCACCTGTTCCAGCTAGACCTCTAAATTGAATTTGCAAGAATACACCATTATTAGTTTGTAGATTTTGCTCGGGAATCAATAGTTCATCTTCACGATCCAGCCAGCGCCGCACGACTAAACTAGCTCGCCAACAACAGCTGTTATATTCGAACCCAGCAAACGCTTCTAGTTCCCTATTATTGGTAAAATCATGATGCCAGCGACCCACCCAATTAAAATCATCGCCCAGTGGGATATAAAAAGACATATCAGCCTGTTCAATATGTTGTGTTGGCGTTGTACTCTGTAAATTTGGTGTACGTCTTGAATATCTATAGGAGAGATTAAAAAGTCTATCTTGACGATCGCCGTAATGGATGCCGATACCGCCTTTCTCCCAATGATTATCATGATTGTCGTAGATGATCTCACTATTTAGACGCCAGTTTTTATTGATTTGAGCAACCACTTCCAGTGCCATATATGATTTTTGGCGACGCATTTCTTGCTGTTCCTGAGCGCTTGGGGATGAAGATAATGCGACCTGTCGATCATCAAAATATAGGGCTTGAGCCAAGCTGGCGCGGAACTGTTCACTGCCCGTACTCTTATTGATAAAGCGAGTCGACACGCCTAGGGTCAAGCGGTGATCGTCAGTAATTCGATCGCCACCATAATAGCGGTTTTCGGTAAATAATAGATCATAGGATGGGGTGAATTCTTTGGTGTCAAAATCTGGTAAATACTGCTGATCTCTGGACTTAGCCTTGATATAAAAGAGCCTTGGTTCCAAGGTTTGCTTTAGACCAGAGAACCAATGGCTATCTTTCTCTAATAACAGACTGCCGTCAAAGCTGACTACAGGCACAGTAATGGTTGGTTTATCTTCCAGCGGTATGCTGTAGTTGTCGGGAATATTGAGATTGTAGTCTAGGTGCCGTACGCCAAATTTAGGCTTTATATAACCCCAGCGCCACTGTTTATCCCAGCCTAAATTATAGTTCAGCCTAGTTCGATCGCCAGTTATAACATTCTTATCTTCATGTCCAAATCGACTATATTGATTGCTTAAATCAAAGAATAGGGAGTTGTCGAATCTATAATTGCCATCTACAGAAATATTGGGCACAACGGAGTACTGATTGGCAAGTCCCGCGGTAATAGATTGGTAGTCTTGACTATTAACGGCAAAATTCCAATGCGTGGTGGTGTAGCCTATAGAGGCAACTCGCTGTAGGTGCGTACGGTTATGTTCATCTTCGCCTTGTAGCATTTGCCCTATATCATTGAAATAACCTACATCACTGACATGGTTATAGTCTAAAAAGGTTGACCAAGATTGATTAGGTGCTCCGCGGTGGAGAATTCTTGCTGTATACCGGTCCTCACCCTGATAGGGTCTAGGGTCTAGTTTAGATTTATCGCTACCGCCTTTGTCATTACCAAGGTAGCCGGCCATGATCTCGGTTTTTGACCAATGACTGAGGTGTCGAAAATTGGTTTCTAAACCTATGCCTCGCTCTTGAATATACCTAGGCGTTAGGGTTGCATCGTAGTTAGGGGCTAGATTTAAATAGATGGGTTGGGCGAAATCCAGTCCATTTTCTTGGTCTACAGCAACGGTTGGAAATAAAAGACCGGTAGAACGACGATTATTAATCGGAAATTTAGCATAGGGAAAATAAAATACCGGTACCTGTTTAACATCTAGCCGTGCATTTTTAACGGTTGCAAAACCTGATTTTTGGTCGAGTTCAATTTGACTAGTCTTTAATTGCCAAGTGTTATCTGTGGGTTCGCAGCCTGAGTAAGTGGCGTCATCAATTACAATCAAACCCTCTGAAGTTCTCTTTAATATTGAAGCGGTACCGCGTACAGCGGCTTGATGTAGCAGATAGGTTGCATTTTCGATTTCAACTTCTTCAGTATCCAGATTTAGCTTGGCGTTATCACCAATCAATAGCATATCGGGTTCTCTAAAGCGGACATTGCCATTCAGGATAATTTGGCGTTTGCTCTGGTCCACTATGGCTTGGTCGCTGCGGACTTGCCGATAGCCTTGAGAGATATGCACATCACCTTCGAGTATGGCAACGGATTCGTTTTGAGCTTCGGTGCTTAGGGCATTGACTCGCAGTGGTGCCTGATCTGGATTGCGATTGGCATCTGGGTAGTTGCGCTCAGGTTCAACATAGGCGCCACAGCAATAACTGCTCACATGGGCCTGCTGTTGTGGCGTCATATCTTGTTTTTCTACCCAATCCAAGTTGTGAACTGCGGCTACTCTGGGTTGTTCGGGATCGCTTATATTTTCATAATTTTCGCTCTGTGCAGAGGATTCGGTGATAGGCGTTTCAGCGCCCGCCGTTGTGCAATACAGACAGATTGACCAGACTAGAAAATTATATTTGAGTGCTTTGTGTAACATCTCATCTCATCTTAATTTTTACCTAGGGTTATTCTAACTTATAAAAGCATAAATTTGATGTTTCAATCTTGCCAAATACGTTAGATTTAGCTTTTTTTAACCTCTCTCACTTGGTAGTCTGTGTTTTTGAGATCATATAATGGATTAGCAACTAACTAACACAGTAATTTCTATGCAAAATCAGCAAAATTTTTCCGATTGGATTGAGTGTTCGTTGCCGGCCGATATCAGCGTACCTAATTCACTGCAACTCGATGCGCTGGCTGGCGATGCGGGGTTTCGCAGATATTACCGTTTAAATACTCATCCGAGTCTGATTGCAGTTAATTCTCCGCCGCTCAAAGAAAAAAATCCGGCCTATGTGAAGGTATCTTTATTCCTGCAGGCTCACGGAATACAGACGCCCAAAATCCATGCAGTCAATTTTGATCAGGGGTTTTTGTTGTTGGAAGACTTTGGAGAAAAGCTGTTTCAGCATCAGCTAATCAGTGAAGATCATACGCCGCTGTATGATAGCGCTGAATCTGTGTTATTAGAGATTCAACACTGTGTAGCCAACAACGGCCCACTGCCTGCTTATGATGATTGTAAGTTGGGTGAAGAGTTGGCGCTTTTTGAGCCATGGTTTGTTAATAAACTTTTAGGTATATGCTTGGATGCCGATGAAAAATCTATGTTGGAACAGCTATATGCCCACTTGATCGACAGCGCTTTACAACAACCGCGGGTGCCAGTGCATACAGACTACCACTCGCGCAATCTGATGTTATTGGATGATGGCAAATTGGGCGTTATAGATTTTCAAGATGCTATGCATGGACCTATTACCTATGATTTGGTTTCCCTTCTAAAAGACTGTTATGTGCGCTGGCCCAAGCCATGGGTTGCAAAGCGGGCGCTTGGTTTTAAGTGCCGAGTTAAGCAATTGAATAATATTGATGACCAACAGTTTATGCGATGGTTTGATTTAATGGGATTGCAGCGCCATATCAAGGTGCTGGGGATTTTCGCGCGATTGGCATTGAGAGATAATAAAAATGCCTATTTGCAAGATATACCGTTGGTGGTTAGGTACTGTTTGGAAGCAACAGATCATTACCCTGAAACAGCGGCATTTAATGCTTGGTTTAAGCACAGAATTTTACCTTTGCTAAATGCTCAACCCTGGTACACAGAATACGTGGATAGCGACAAATGAGAGCGATGATATTGGCTGCCGGTTATGGCAAAAGACTGCGTCCACTGACGACTAGTAAACCAAAGCCAATGTTGGAGATAGCGGACAAGCCATTGTTGCAACATCATATAGAAAATTTAGCTGCGATTGGTATTACTGAGTTAGTGATTAATACCTCATGGTTGGCTGAACAGATTGAAGATTATTTTGGCGATGGTTCGCAGTTTGGCGTAGATATAAGCTGGTCGAGGGAGTCGCAGCCTCTTGAAACTGGGGGCGGTATAGCCAATGCCTTGCCGCTGTTAGGTGAGCAACCATTTCTATTGGTAAACGGTGATATATGGAGTGATTTCGCACTGGCGTCTGTGAAGAATATAAGCCTAACTGGCGAGCAGTTGGGCTGGTTATTGATGGTCGCTAATCCAGATCATAATCCCAGTGGTGATTTTGGTTTGGTTGATGGTTTGGTGTGTAACCAATCCGCCCCAAAATTTACCTTTAGTGGTATCAGTATTCTCAGTCCGCAATTATTTAAAATTTACCAAGCAGTTCGCAAAGATGAAAAAGTTTTCCCCTTGCGCGATTTGTTGCGCCCCGCTATTGAAGCCAAAAGAATGTTGGGCGAGGTTTATACTGGGGATTGGTGTGATGTGGGCACGCCGGAACGCTATAAGCGACTCAATAGTATATTGAGCGGTCTATAATAAAGCTAAACGATAAATTTTAGGGTATCCCATGATCTCAAACAGAGTATACAGACTTGCCTTTTGGCTGTTGTTGATTGCGGTGACCATTCTCTCTATGGTTTCTGTGCCATCACAGCAGCTATTTGATTGGCAGGATAAATTGCATCATATGGGCGCCTATGCGGTGTTGTTTTTGTTGCTGACGCGCGCCTATGGACAGAGCTGTAATCTGTGGATTTTAGCGGTTGGTCTGACCCTGTTTGGTCTAGCTATAGAAATTGCCCAGTCCTTTACGGTTTATCGTCAAGGGGATTTGTGGGATATAGCCGCCAATATTTCTGGGATACTCTTAGTGGGTTTGATTTTATCCTGTACAAAGCGCAACTAAACTGCGTTATAGGCTTGGCAATTTTTGATCTTGCTACTGTTGCAAAAGTAGTTTGATGTTTTTTGGGTGGAGCGTATGTGTGCCCGACAGAGATAACACCAAGGTTACCAGTTCATCCCAAATATCCGCTTTACGCAATCCTTTAACGGCGCGATCAATAGCACTTGTTTGATGCATAAGCATACGTAAATGGGCGGGAGATAGGCGCTTTAAGGCCTTGCGGAATAGTGGAATTCGCCTGTCCCAAACACCGGCATTTTTCAGGGCGCGGTCGCTGTGCGCGCCGTCTTCAACCTGTTGGCTGGCCTTGCTGAGGGTGCGCACCTCTCGGGCAACTACCCACAGCAATGACAGTGGATCTGTACCCTCATTTTGTAGCCCGCGCAATGATCTAGCGGCCGATTGTGCATCGCCTGCCAGCGCTTTATCGACAAATTCAAATAGGTCGTGACGCGCACTGTCGGCAACCACTGAGGACATAATTGCAGTATCTACTTTGCCATCTACAGCCAATAGTTTTAGCTTATCAATTTCCTGCATAGCGGCGAGCAAATTGCCTTGAACTCGCTCGGCGAGAATCTGTATGGCTTCCCTATTGGCTTGAATGCCCGCTTGAGTTAGGCGCTGGCCGATCCAATTGGGCAGATGTTGGCTGTCTACAGGCCATACTTGGATATGTATTCCTGTAGATTCAAGGGTCTTGAGCCATTTGCTTTGGTATGAGCTTTTTTCCAGTTTGGGTAAAATAACTAGAATCAGGTTGCTGTCGTTAGCTGTTTCACAGAGCTCGCAAATTGCTTTACTGCCTTTGTCGCCTGGCTTGCCTTTGGGGATATGCAATTCTAAAATCTTTTTGTCGCCAAACAGCGATAGTGAACTGGTTTCATTAAATACTGGATTCCAGTCAAAGCGCGCATCTATCTCAAAAGTCTCTCGTTCGTTATAGCCCAGTTTGCGTGCAGCTGCGCGGATTGCATCGGCGGCCTCTTGAGAGAGTAGGGGTTCGTCGCCACTGACCACAAAAACCGGCGGCAACTGGTTTTTTTGCAGAGCACTCTGCAGATGGGTTTGCAACTGTTCTGGTTTGATTTTCACCGGTTAGCTACGGCGTTTAAATGGGTTAACATCTGTCTAGCTATTGCCTCATGTAAACGTTGCTTTACCCGTTGCTGCTCATTGGTCGAGCCCAAAATATCATTTTCATCGAATTCGTACGTTTTCTGAGCCGATGCAGTTGCCAGCGGGGCTAGAGGTTTTCCATTGCTGTCTAGTATTAGGTAGTCAACTCGTTCGTCGAGTTGGTACTCAGCTACGCGCGCGCTGGAATTGAGCGTACTGATTCTTCGCGATTGTTTATAGTCGACGATCATAAATGATTGTTCAGCCTGACTGGAAGAGGAGACCACCTGCACACCAAATTGGTCAATAGCCTGACTCAGTTCTTTGACTAAAAAACTATGCGATTGCTTAGAGGATAGGTATACAGAGCCTATAGAGTCTGGCAATAGCTGTGCATTGCGCAATTGCCAACCGCAGGCTGTTAGTAGCAAGGATAGCCCTATTAAATTAATTAGAGTCCATCTTTTCGGCATTGCACAAACCTTTTCGAATTAATTGTCTAATTGGCTACAATATTAACCAATCTTCCCGGAACCACAATAATTTTTCTAACTGTATTGCCCTCAATAAAACGTTGCACATTGGGTTCTTCAAGGGCAATTTTCTCTATAGACTCCGATGATTCATCTACAGCAACCTGTATTTTGCCTCGCACCTTGCCATTGACTTGCACCACCAGTTCAATAGAACTTTGTACCAATGCGGATTGATCCACTTCAGGCCAGGGTGCATCGGCAATAGTATTAGTATTACCCAATGTTTTCCATAAACTGTGGCAAATATGAGGAACTATAGGTGCCAATAGCAGGGTGGCATTGGTCAGCGCCTCATGGCGTACCGCAATGGTTTGCGGGTTGTCATCAGTTTGTTGGGCGACTTCATTTAATAGCTCCATCACCGCCGCTATAGCCGTGTTGAAGGTGTTGCGTCGACCAAAATCATCACTGACCTTGTCAATGGTTTGATGAGTTTTGCGTCGTAAATCCTTATGCTTATCTGTTAATGAGTCCATATCTAGTGCGACTACTTCGCCGGATAAGCAGTGACCGTGAACTGCATTCCATAGTCTGCGCAGAAATCTGTGAGCTCCAGCTACACCCTCATCACTCCATTCCAGAGTTTGCTCTGGGGGCGCGGCAAACATGGTAAACAATCTGACTGTATCTGCACCATGCTGTTCAATGGTGGATTGCGGATCAACGCCATTATTTTTCGATTTCGACATCTTGGTGATGCCGCCGCTGTGCACCATTTCTCCAGTGGCAATTTCTGTAGCTTTGATGGTGCGACCTTTGTCGTCGCGCTCAATAGCCACATCTGAAGGTGCCAGCCAGCGCTTGCGACCCTGTTTCTCTATATAGAAAGACTCTGCTAAAACCATACCTTGGCACAGCAGGCGCTTAAAGGGTTCGTTGGAGTTAACAAAACCCTCGTCTCGCAGTAATTTATGATAAAAACGCGCGTACAGAAGATGCAGAATAGCATGTTCAATACCGCCCACATACTGATCCACAGGTAGCCAGTAATTAGCTCGCTCAGGATCCAGCATGGCCTCGCTTTCATCGGCGCAGGTAAATCTTGCATAGTACCAAGAGGACTCCATAAAGGTGTCGAAGGTGTCGGTTTCATGCTCCACTGATTGGCCGTCTAGCTGTGCTTGACGCCATGTTGGGTCGGCTTTTATAGGCGACTGAATACCATCCATCTCAACATCTTCTGGCAATAGCACGGGCAGTTTCTCGAGAGGCACTGGAATCTCGCCGCCATCAGGCAAATTAAACATGGGGATAGGTGATCCCCAGTAACGCTGGCGACTGACACCCCAGTCGCGCAGTCTATAATTGGTAGTTACAGACCCGAGATCTTTGTCTTGCAACGAGGATGCGATGGCATCAAAGGCCTGTTCAAAATCCAAGCCATCGTAGTCACCGGAATTAATTAGCAGTCCCTTGGTGGTAAAGGCCTGTTGCTGTATATCACACTCTTCACCGTTGGCCGGTGCAATTACCTGCTCAATGGGCAGTTGATACTTCTGGGCAAACTCATAATCCCTTTGGTCGTGAGCTGGTACCGCCATCACTGCGCCAGAGCCGTAGTCCATCAATACATAGTTGCCCACCCAGACTGGGACTTCCTCGCCAGTTAGGGGGTGTATGGCATTGATGCCAGTGGCCATACCGCTTTTTTCCATGGTGGCCATCTCTGCTTCAGAAACCTGTTGCGACTGGCACAGGTCGATAAATTCGGCCAACTGAGGATTGGATTTAGCCAGTTGCAGAGCAATAGGATGTTGCGTTGCCAGAGTTAGGTAGGTAACGCCCATCAATGTATCCGGTCTGGTGGTATAGACCTCAAAACTTTGATGATCAGCGACGGGCTCAGCCAACTTAAAGCACATATTCACGCCGCGACTTTTGCCAATCCAGTTGCGCTGCATGGTTCTTACTTGATCTGGCCAGTGCTCCAATTCATCCAAATCGTCTAAAAGCTGTTCAGCGTAATCGGTGATACGAATAAACCACTGGGGTATTTCCTTGCGTTCAACCACAGTGTCACAGCGCCAGCAACAGCCATCGATAACCTGTTCATTGGCCAACACAGTGGCGTCGTGTGGGCACCAGTTTACCGTGCTGGTTTTTTTGTAAACCAAGCCTTTCTCATAGAGGCGAGTAAAGAACCACTGCTCCCATTTATAATAATCGGGTTGGCAGGTAGCAAATTCCCGCGACCAATCTACACCAAAGCCCAAAGATTTTAGCTGGGTCTTCATATAGGCAATATTTTCAAAGGTCCATTTGGCAGGTGCAGTTTTATTTTGGATAGCGGCATTTTCCGCGGGTAGGCCGAAGGCATCCCAGCCCATGGGGTGTAATACATTTTTTCCCTGCATGCGCTGGTAGCGCGCGATTACATCGGTAATGGTGTAATTGCGCACATGCCCCATATGCAACTTACCACTGGGGTAGGGGAACATGGCTAGACAGTAGAACTTTTCCTTGCTGGTATCTTCGGTGACTTCAAACGTCTTATTATCAGACCAAAACGTCTGAGCTTCCCGCTCTACCTGAGCTGGATCATATTGCTTTTCTAGGGTCATTGCATTCACTGCTTCTTTGAAATTCTTAACAGCGTCGAATTATAGGGGAAGTGAGGCTTTTCTTACAGAGATTCAGTTAGAATTTAGGTTTAATCTCAACTTACTCCGAAACTTTGGGGATACCTAGCCTTTCCAAATTAGCCGCTATATCCTGCGCTGAGGTCGCCGCATTAATATCGCGATCCACCAGCAAAATATCACCCTGTGCACCTATATAAATAGTATGTCTTTTGGGTAACCTATAAAAAGCCAACACATCATAGGCCTTGGCTACTTGCTTGCTTGGGTCGCTTAATAGAGGAAAGTCCGCCTGTGTGGATTCGGCAAAGGCGATATTGTCTTCTAGGGGATCCACGCTAGCCATAAAGTAGCTAACATCATATTGTTTAAGTAAATGACCATTTTGAGCTAGTGATTTGCACTCTATGGTGCAGCCTTTGGTAAAGGCTCTGGGGTACCAAGCTATAACTATGGCTTGCTTACCCTTAAATTGCTCCAAACTATAGGTCTTTCCATCTGATGCCTGTAGGGAAAAGTCTGGCGCTGTATCTCCTACTTCAAGAGACAGTGCATTGATAGATAAAAGCGCAGCTGAGACAGCTATTATGTTGTTAAAAATAGACATTATTCTGCTCCTATATAGCGGCGGCGGATACCGCAGAAAGTTAGCATTGCCAGACTAAACAGTGACAAAATAACCACAGGCCAACTAGCGAATCGGGAAAAGGGTGTTGCGCCGCTTCTGGGTTCGATATAACCAGTTAAAACGTCTTTGCTAAACTGTTCTAATTGGCTATAGATTTTCCCTCTGTGGTCAACAAGGGCGGTGATGCCGTTGTTGGTGCCACGCATTAACGGCTTAGCATTTTCGATTGCCCTCATACGCGCCATTTGCATATGCTGATGTGGCCCTATGGAATCGCCAAACCAAGCGTCATTGCTAGTTGTCATTATCATAGATGTATTACGGCTATTTTTTGCCACCAGATTTGGGTAGGCAATTTCATAGCAGATAGCTGTGGCAATCTTCTGCCCTTGGACAACCAACGGTGGTTGATTTTTGTCGCCCAAAGAAAACGATGACATAGGCAGATCAAAAAAATTATTTAAACCTCGAACCAGAGATTCCAGTGGCACATATTCACCAAAGGGCACCAATCGGGTTTTATCGTATTTTCCCTGACCTTCGCCGAGGGCGAGCATAGAGTTGTAATAGGGCCCCAGAGGGTTGCTATTGGTGGGTAGGCCAGTAATCAGTGCCGTCTGATGCGCTGAGGCGTGTCGATCTATATTGTCTAGGTATGTTTTTATCTGCGTGTAGAGTACAGGCAATGCCCCCTCTGGCCAGACCAAAATATCTGTTCCCCAGTGGTTTTCTGATTGAACTAGAAGTTGTTGCAGAGTTTGGCTGCGATTGGCGGGTGACCACCTGTCCTGTTGATCTATATTCGGTTGTACTAAGGCCACTGATAATTGCTTCGGAGAGGGCTCAGTCCAATGAATTTTCTGGAGGCCATAACCGCTCAGAAAAACAGCAATAACAAATAGGCCACTGAGAAAAGTGGTCTTACATAGACGCCGTTGTAGAAGTTGCGTTAATACTGCCGCAGTTAGGGCGGTAAAATAGCTGAGCAGTAGCACACCGCCTATGGGCGCCCAGCCATTGAGCCAAGTATCGCTGTGGCTGTAGCCAGCGTATAACCAGGGGAAGCCAGTAAGAATCCAGCTGCGAAACCACTCGCCGACCACCCATATGGCGGGCCATCCCAATAGCCAGTGGGTAGAACGTTGGGGTATCAGAGCGCTAGCTATAAAGGGTAGTGCAAAAAGAACAGCTAAAAGTAAACAAAACAGAGCGGTGCCAACGACGGCGAACAGCATAGATACGCCGCCAAAATTATACATGCTGATATAGACCCAGCTAACGCCGGCACTAAATAGACCAAAGCCATAGACTGTGGCGCGTAAAAAAGCCTGTTTTGCGGTTTGTTTTTGCAGGGTTACCAATAGCGCCGCTATGCTAATTATAGCCACTGGCCACAGGGAAAAAGGCGCCAGAGATAGTGGGAATAGGGCGCCAGCTATTAACAGTGAAGCATAGACAATAAACTGTGAGTGGAGAATATCTTTGTAGCAGTTAGGCATCTTTGCGACTAACTTCCAGCAGAGTTACCTTGCGGTTATCGCAATTGAGTACCTTGAATTCAAAGTGATCAATTTGTGTTTTCTCGCCTATATCTGGCAGGTGGCCAAAAGCGTTGATCACTAGGCCGCCAATGGTATCGCAATCCTCATCGGGAAAGCCGATATCGAAAAATTCATTAAAGTCATCGATAGTGGTGATGGCCTCGACGCTAAAACAGTTGTCGGAAATCCGCAAAATTTGCTCAGGCTCATGCTCATCGGTTTCGTCTTCAATCTCGCCGACAATTTCTTCCAGAACATCCTCAATAGTCAATAATCCAGACACGCCACTATACTCGTCGACAATAATTGCCATATGGTAACGTTGCTCGCGAAACTCTTGTAATAAAACGTTTAGTCGCTTGCTTTCGGGAATAATAGTTGCTGGTCTCAATAGGCTTTGCAGGTCAAAGGACTCTTTACCTGAGAGTACTAGGGGTAGCAATTCCTTGGCCAACAGTATTCCCTGAATATCATCTGAGGATTCACCAATAACGGGAAAGCGAGAGTGCTGGGACTGAATCACCACCTGTAAGATCTGCTCCAAGCTAAAGTCTGATTCAATCACGGTCATCTGTGATTTGGGCACCATAATTTCCCGCGCCTGTAGATCCGATACCTTGAGGGCACCCTCCATAATTTGCAACGCGCCACTGTCAATAACGGACTCATTTTCAGCATCGCGCAGCATAGCCACGACCTCATCGCTACTAGAAGGCGTGGAGGAAAAAGCCTCGCCCAACTTTTGTAGTAGGGTCTTTTCCGAGTTGCCAGTCATTAATTCTTCGTTCATTACTCTGCTCTTATTGATAATTATAAGGTGGTGGAAATCCCAAATTCTGCAAAATATCAGTTTCTAGGGATTCCATAATGGTTGCCTGTTGTTCTTGTTGATGATCATAGCCCAGTAAATGTAGCACGCCATGGATAACCATATGCGCCCAATGGGCGTCGACGGCTTTATTTTGCTGTTGAGCCTCTCTTGCCACCACGGGAGCGCAGATAACTAGATCGCCGATCAAAGGTATGGGTACGGGCAGTGTGTCATCAAAGGGAAAGGACAGAACATTGGTAGGCCCAGAAGCACCGCGGTACTTTTCATTTAGGCTTTTACTTTCCAGTTCGTCTACTATGCGAACACTGAGTTCAGTGTCTTCTCGTTCATCGCGAATTGCAGCGCTCACCCAGCGCTGAATACTCTGTTCGTCGGGGGAGTCTTCAGACTCGCAGGCCATCTGAATATCTACGTGGATGCTCATAATAATCTTTAGATGGAAATTTTAGGATTTAGTTTCATAGCTATCGTAGGCATCGACGATGCTCTGCACAACAGGATGGCGCACCACATCGCGTGATTCGAAAGTAGTAAAGCTAATTTCCTCGACTCTCTCCAGCACATTGCGGGCGTGAATTAGCCCAGAACTAACGCCCTTGGGGAGATCAATTTGCGAACAGTCTCCAGTAATTACCGCGGTTGAGCCGAAGCCAATGCGCGTTAAAAACATTTTCATTTGCTCGCGAGTAGTATTCTGGCTTTCATCGAGGATAATGTAGGATGCGTTGAGGGTTCTGCCGCGCATATAAGCTAGGGGGGCAATTTCAATTACCCCGCGCTCCTGTAGTTTTGCAACAGTTTCGAAGCCGAGCATCTCATGCAAGGCGTCGTACAGTGGGCGTAGATAGGGGTCGACTTTTTGCGCCAAATCCCCGGGCAAAAAGCCCAGTCTTTCCCCGGCCTCAACGGCGGGGCGCACCAACAGAATTCGTTCTACTTCATCGCGCAGTAGTGCCTCTACGGCACAGGCCACGGCGAGATAGGTTTTCCCTGTTCCAGCGGGACCAATACCAAAGTTTATATCATGGGTCTGAATCGATCGTACATAGCGCTGCTGATTGAGTCCGCGAGGCTTAATATTGCCTTTTTTAGTGCGAATTACCGAAAAACTTTCGATGTTGCTAGTAGGTTTTAAGTCGCTGGCAAGTTGTGACATAGGCTTTTCTCGTTCAGATTGTCGAAGAATAAGATGAACTTCTTCAATGGGTAGTTCAGGATAATGGGCAGTTTGTTGGTATAGGTTATAAATAGCATCAATGGCTAATTTTGAGGCATCAACATCGCCGTAAACGGCAAAGAAATTGTCGCGCGAGCGTATTTCGACCTCGAGACGTCGTTCTATAAGGCGTATATTTTCGTCAAATTGACCACAGAGTGATGCTAGGCGATGGGCGTCATTGGGCTCGAGACTAATGCTCTGAGTTGATGATTGAGATTCCAGTCGATTCACTGGGTACTTTTATACCTCAAAATTTTAAGATGTGGTTAGCATAGCGCGAAATTCACCCGTGGGTAAATACTTTTTGTTATATCTAACCCGACTATCTTGGTGAATAAAGGCAAAAGTTTTGGTCTTAACCGCTGTCCGGTCTTGGCGAACGCCACGACTATTTTTTTGAATGCCCTTTTGGCAGATGCTAGCAGAGCTTGCCGCGCAGGCTATTTGGCAGGGCTTCGGTGATCTCGGCCTCGACAAATTGCCCTATAAGCGATGTGTCAGTGCAGGAAAAATTAACCACGCGATTATTTTCAGTGCGACCCTGAAGTTGGCCGGGGTCTTTTTTAGAAATACCAGTTACCAATAGGGTTTCTATATTGCCTACCATGCGGCGACTAATCTCAAAAGATTGCTGAAAAATGCGGTCTTGGAGAATTTTTAAACGCTTTTTCTTGGTGTCTTCATCAGTGGTATCCGCCAACTCAGCCGCTGGCGTGCCGGGGCGAGCGCTGTATACGAAGCTAAATGAAGCATCGAAACCAACGTCTTCAATTAATTTCATAGTGGCGGCAAAATCGTCCTCGGTTTCGCCGGGGAAGCCGATAATAAAATCTGAAGAGATACTGATATCTGGTCGAATAGCGCGCAGGCGACGAATTTTTGACTTATATTCGATAGCGGTGTGACCGCGCTTCATCGCCATCAAAATTCTATCTGATCCACTCTGTACGGGGAGATGTAAATGGCTAACCAATTCGGGCACTTTAGCGTATACCTCAATCAGAGCATCTGAAAACTCTACCGGGTGAGAGGTGGTATAGCGAATGCGGTCTATGCCATCTATATCGGCCACATAGGGAAGTAATTCGGCAAAGTCGCAGATTGAACCATCGGGCATCTCGCCCCTATAGGCGTTGACATTCTGACCGAGCAGATTGATTTCTCTAACGCCCTGAGCGGCCAGATCATTAATTTCTGATAAAACATCCACCATAGGGCGGCTGACTTCCTCGCCTCTGGTGTAGGGCACCACGCAAAAGGTACAGTATTTAGAGCAGCCTTCCATAATTGATACAAAGGCGCTGGCACCATCGGCTTCAGGCGTGGGTAGGCGATCAAACTTCTCAATTTCGGGAAAGCTTATATCCACAGCCACAGTGCCGTCTTGTTTTTTGCTCTCGATCATTTCTGGCAGGCGATGCAAAGTCTGCGGGCCAAAAATTACATCCACAAAAGGTGCGCGTTTGGCTATGGCATCGCCCTCCTGGCTGGCAACACAGCCACCCACACCTATAACCAGATCGGGGTTCTTCTCTTTTAGATGCTTCCAGCGACCCAACTGGTGAAATACTTTTTCCTGTGCTTTTTCTCGAATAGAGCAGGTATTGAGTAGGAGTACATCTGCCTCGTCGGCATTATCTGTGGCTACCATATCGTGGCTATCGCCCAGTAAATCCGCCATGCGTGACGAATCGTACTCATTCATCTGACAGCCGTGGGTGATAATATGTAGTTTCTTGACCGATTGGTTAGCCATAGGTGGTCGTTGTTTGATCTATCTGCTAGGGCTTGCATTATAACTTCACGTAATCAATTGGCAATAAAATCCGCGCAATCTTGTGGTATCATGTCGCCCGTTTTTTTGTTACAGACTGATTTAATCCATGGCTAGTGAACCTATTTATAGAATTACCTTCTTTAACCAGAGCCAAGTTTACGAGATTTATGCTCGACAGGTTTTCCAAAGCGAACTTTGGGGTTTTTTGGAGGTCGAACAATTTGTGTTTGGCGAGCGTTCTAAAATGATCGTAGATCCAGCGGAAGAAAAGCTGAAAACAGAGTTTTCATCAATCAAACGCAGCTTTATTCCCATGCAGTCGGTGGTGCGCATCGACGAAGTGGAAAAAGAGGGTGCTTGCAAAGTATTGGATGCGCCTAAAGGGGGGAATATTAGTCCCTTTCCATTTCCCAATATGGCAGGGGCAAAGCCCAACGTTGAATAGCTTTACTGGTATATGGCACAGAAGATAACAATAAAAAAATAAACTATAATAAATGTGAATAAATAAGCTAGAACAACTGCTAGCTGTGTAATATTGCGCGCGGTGTATGTTACAGTCATATTCATAGATATAGTGTGATATATCAGTTTCTTAATACGACAGAATAAAGTCGATAGGAGTCACGTTGGAACAGCAGGCACTCAAATTACTGCCCTTCGAATTTGCTCGCGTCAATCGAGTACTAATTGATAGTGAGCAGCAAAAATTACTAATCGCTCCAGCTGCGCCTCTATGGGCAGTAGCCGAGGTGGGGCGTATTACTGGGACAAAACTGGCGGTTGGCAATGTGCCAGATAGCGAGTTTGATGCCCTACTCAGTGAAATATACAGCGGTCGCTCTGGTACCTCTGAAGCGGTGATGGAAGATATCAAAGACTTTGTGGATATGGAGTCAGCTGCCGCCGATCTCGAGGAGGTAAGCGATCTTCTCGATGCTGAGAATGACGATGCGCCTATAGTGCGATTGCTCAATGCTATTCTTACTGAATCCCTAAAAGAGAGCGCTTCGGATATCCATATTGAGCCCTATGAGAAAGAGGCGCTAGTACGCTTTCGCCTAGATGGCGTGCTGAGAACAGTGTTGTCGCCCTCGGTGCAAATTGCGCCGTTGCTTATCTCGCGTATCAAGGTGATGTCGAAGCTGGATATTGCTGAAAAGCGCCTGCCTCAGGACGGCCGTATGAGCGTATTGTTGGGCGGTCGCAGTATTGATTTGCGAGTTTCTACCATGCCCTCTAGTCATGGCGAGCGCGTGGTGATGCGTCTATTGGATAAGGATGCCGGCAAACTTCAGGCGCAGGAATTGGGTATGCCCGAAGTCACCAAAAAAGAATTGGATGAGTTAATCTCCAGACCCCACGGGATTATTTTGGTAACCGGCCCCACGGGTTCGGGTAAGACCACTACCCTATATGCTGCACTACAGCAGATGGATCGCAAACAGCGCAATATTATGACGGTAGAAGATCCGGTGGAATACGATCTGCCCGGCGTTAGTCAAACGCAAATCAATATGCGCGCGGGCATGACCTTTGCGCGTGGTCTGCGGGCTATTTTGCGTCAGGATCCAGATGTGATTCTTATCGGTGAGATTCGCGACGGTGAAACAGCAGAGATTGCCACGCAGGCCAGTCTTACAGGCCACCTAGTGCTATCCACATTGCACACCAATACCGCGGCTGGTGCTATCACCAGACTACAGGATCTGGGGGTGGACAGCTTCCTGTTGGCCTCTACTGTGCGCGGTATTATTTCCCAGCGATTGATGCGCAGACTGTGCACAGAGTGCCGTGTTGAAGTGACAGTTGATGATTATCAAAGCGAGTTGCTCAACGTACCCAAAGGCTCTTCAATTTATCAGTCTAAAGGCTGTGAGGCTTGTAACAATACAGGGTTTGCTGGTAGACAGGCGCTATTTGAGTTGGTGACTGTAGAGGCCAGCTTGCAGTCCCTTATCCACGAAGATGCCGGTGAACTCGAACTTGAGCAAGAAATTCGCAAGACAGTTCCCAGTATACGCGAGGCTGGCTTTGAATTGGTGCGTCAAGGTGCTACTACCGTAGAAGAAGTGCTACGGGTTACCAGTGTGTAATAGCCATGCCTACCTTTGATTATTCAGCCTATGATATATCCGGTAAGCTTGTTGACGGCGTAGTCTCTGCTGATTCTGAGCGCCATGCGCGACGCCTATTAAAAGAAAAAAAATTACTGCCCTCCAAGCTCGCCGAGGTTTCCAAGCCCTCCACCTCTAAATCGCGTTTCGGTGGGCGTTCGCGAGTCAATGATTTTGATTTATCTCTGGTACTGCAACAGCAAGCGATACTGATTCAATCTGGTCTGCCTTTAGACGATGCGTTGCGCATGACCATAGAGCAGGCGGAGACCGATCGTCAGCGCCGTATGGTGGAGAGTTGGCGTTCAGAGATTATTGAGGGTCGCAGTTTCTCTGAAGCTATGCGCAGATCACCCTATAAAATTCCCGAAAGTGTGATTGCCGGTGTAGGCGTAGGTGAAGAGAGCGGGCATTTGCATACGGTATTAATGCGCCTTGCAGAAGATATAGAAACCAGTGCCGAGAATCGCAAAACAGTATCTAGGGCATTGGTTTACCCCGCCACATTGATGGGTGCATCAATTTTAGTGGTGGCCATGATGATGGTGTGGGTGGTACCCAAGATAACGGCAATTTTTATCAGTTCAAATCGCGAGTTGCCACTGATTACCAAAATAATTATCAGTATCAGTGATTTTGTTCAGCAGTATGGCCTGATGATATTGCTGGTGGCGGTTATTGCTATTGTGACATCTGTCTGGTTATTAAAAGATCCCCAGCGCAAACAGCGTTGGCACCAACTACTATTGGGTATGCCGGGATTGGGCCGTTGGATGACAATGGCCAATATTGCCGATTGGTCGCGCAGCCTTGGTGTTCTGTTGGGCAATGGTGTGCCGGCGTTGGCGGCGCTTAAGATTTCCTCAACAGTGGTTGGCAACTTGCATCTGCGTGCCAAAATGGAACAGGTTACCGAAAGTATGCGGCGCGGTAGCAGTTTACAAAAAGCCTTGGAAGAAAATCGTGTAGGCAGTGGGTTTTTGGTCCATATGGTGGGCAGTGGTGAGGCCTCCAGTGAATTGGATAAGATGTTATTGAGGGTGTCGGAATACTACTCCCTGCGATTGGCCAATGCGGTGGAAGTGTTTTTAAAATTGATCAACCCAGTGTTAATTATGTTTATGGGTGGGATTATTTTATCGGTGGTGGCCGCGGTAATGTTGCCGATTATGGATATGGGTAATATGGTTTAAATGGACTGCTAGATTAGAATGTCTAGGGGCATAGAGTAAAGGTGATAGATAATGAAAACGTATAAGAAAAGTAGACAGACAGGTTTTACCCTAATTGAAATGATGGTTGTGGTGGCGGTTATCGGACTTTTGATAGCCATGGTTGGCCCCAGAGTATTTAACCAAGTTGCCAAGGCAGAAAAGACAAGAGTTCAGCAGGATATTCGAGTCATTGAGAACGCACTTAAGTTTTATCGTCTCGATAACTTTCGCTACCCCAGTCAAGCGCAGGGTATAGAGGCTCTGGTCACTGCACCTTCAGATGCCAGCAACTGGAATGGCCCCTATATGGACTCTGTGCCCAAGGATCCTTGGGACAGGCCTTACCTCTACGCCAACCCCAGTACCCGCGGCAAAGAAATTGATGTCTATACGCTGGGTCTCGATGGCGTGAGTGGCGGTGATGGCTCAAATAAAGATTGGGGCAGCTGGAATATTAAGTGATTTCTAGGACAATCCAAGCATATAGGGGTATCTAGACTTGCTAGTTGGCAATCGCAATCAAACAGGCTTTACACTGATTGAATTGATGGTGGTCATAGCCGTTATTGCGTTGGTCACTATGATGACTGTGGCGTCTGTTAATCAGGCGTCTAATCGTCGCTATTCCAGCGAGGCAGAGCAGTTGTCAATTTGGCTTAATCAGCTGTTGGACTTCTCTGTTATGCAGGGGGCGGCGTACGGCATAGTGGCTGAACCCATAGGTAAATCAAAAACCATAGGACGGCTACGAGCGACTATCTACTACCGCAATCAATGGGTGGCGGTAGCCTTTCCCGAACCCTTTGTGCTTAATCAGGGATCCAAAATCAAGTGGCTGTCGGAAGATATAGAAGACAGGCCAATGTTCTACCAACAGGCGGCATTGCCCACTAGAGAAGAGATAGAGAGCGGCACTGTCTCCGAAGAAAAAGATGAAGATGATTTCCTAGAACCCGAGATCGCTTTTTTGCCCGATGGCTATATAGAGCCCGATGGCAGTATAGAGCTTAGTTTTACAGACTCGCCCGCCATCTATACATTTTCTTGGGATGATGAAAGCGCCCAGATGCTAATGGAGAAGAAACAACAGTGAGCAGGCATAGAAGCAGTCGTGGCTTTACCCTAATAGAGGTAGTGGTTGCGATATTTATCTTAAGCTTGGTGTTGGGTGGTGCTATCTCAATGGTGGATCAGTATGCCGATCAGCGCGGCCGTATAAGCAGTAAACTTTTTGCCTCACAGGTGGCGTGGAATACTCTGCTCGAGCAGTATAGATATGCTCAGGGCGAAGGCTGGGTGGCTCGATCTGAGCGTGGCAATAGGCCGCGCAAAGGGGTTGAACAGCAACATGGTCAAAATTGGCGCTGGCAGACTCAGGTTGAGCCAGCAATGGGTAAGGATATGTACCGCTATGAAGTGCGGGTCGGCCTAGAAAATGATCAGCGCACCATTAGCGCGCTATCACTGTATATTATCGAGGACTAAGCTTGAAAGCATTGCTACTGCCAAAGTCCAGACCTATGCCGCAGCGTGGATTTACGCTGATTGAGGCATTGGTTGCCATGTCGTTAATTGCGATTATCTCGGTTATGTCCTATCAGGCCGTGGAAGTGGTGATGCTCGCCGATCAGCGCAGTCGAGATCAGCTATCGGATGAGACGCAATTACATCGGGCATGGCAAATTATCCACCGCGATCTTTTGCATCTGCGCAATCGACCCTTTAGGGATGGTTTGGGTGGTAAAGAAGATGCTTATATTACGGATAAAAGTCAGTTTGGGGTGCGCTTTAGTCGCGGCAATGGGCCTATGGTGCGCAATAATCCCAGCGGTGTTCGCCGCGTTCAGTACAGTCTTAATGAGTCCCAGCAATTGCTGCGTCAATCTTGGGGTATAACTGAATCCACCAGATACAGCGATGGTGTTACCCAGCGCTTACTGGACAATGTGGAAGAGGTGCTGTTTGAGCATCAGGATAGTGACGGTGTTTTTGTTCCCAACTGGCCACCGATTAAAGGCTCTGCCACTGCTTTGCCGAAAATGATTCGGGTCACGATTCGCCTGATCAATGGCACAGAGACCTCAAGGCTATTTTTGGGGGTACAGCCGCGATGATAACGCGTCGATCTGGACAGTCGGGAGTGGCATTATTGGCGGCATTGGCGTTAACCATGGCGGTGGTGATGATTATGGCCAATATTTTTTATCGCCATCAAATTAATGTTGCGCAAACCGCCTTAGCACTGCATCAGGATCAGGCCAGTCTGCTGGCGTTGGGGGGCGAGAGTTGGGCGCAGCAACTGCTAGAAGAAGACAAAACTAATAATCAGCATGATGGGTTTGATGATCTCTGGGCGCAGGCTATACCGGCGATGCCGGTGGATGGCGGCTTGCTTAATGGCTGTATCTCCGATCTGCAGGGGCAGTTTAATTTAAATAACTTTGCCAAAATTGGCAATTCTGGAGCATTAAGAACAGCGTTAAGTAATAATAATATTGCCAGTTTTGCCAAGGTTTGGAATTATTTATTAAATCTACAGGAAATCCCCCAATTCCCTGGGCGTATTGAAAATATTATTGATTGGGTCGATGACAATCAGAGGCCTATTAATAGCTACGGTACCGAGTATGAGGACTATGCCGGCCTAATGCCGCCGCGTATGGTGGCTGATGTGCCTATGGTAGAAGCCGCCGAACTGGCATCGGTGATGGGCTATGAAATTTTTGAAGTGCAAAAACTGATGCCTTGGATAACGGCACTGCCAGTCACTACTATTTCCAATAAAATACCAGCGGTAACTACAATTAATATCAATACCGCCTCCGATGAATTGCTGTTGGCGCTGGGGGGTGACTATGATCTGCAGTTTAGGGATTCGGTGGTTGCTGGTCGACCGTTCAAGAAAATAGAGGATTTTCACAAGCAGCTTGATGATGACTTGGGTTTAGCTCCAAGTGCCGTCACTCGCTGGCCGGAGACCTTGGTGGATATAAAATCAGAATACTTTCAGCTGTATATAGAGGTTATACTTGGTGAGGCGCGTATAGAAGTTAAAAGTATAATATATCGCCCCTACAGTGCAAATTTAGCTATAATCTCGCGAGATTTAACCGCAGTGCCGGTGAGTGTAGAAAAAAATAAGAGTTCGGAGCTGTTTGAAAAACTGATATCCAGTGTTGGTATAGGGTCCGATGACGATGCAGAAGACATAATAGATGACCAGCAAGTACAACCAGCTTGCTTAATGATTGGGGCCTAGTAATGACATTACCAGTGGATCATATTCACAACTTAGATAGCTACGTGACCAACGAAGGTGAAGCCTTCGAGTCAGTGGCTGGCTCCGATGTGGTGAAGATGGACCTTTGGGTGCCATCTGAATCTGTCACTGTGCACTGTATAGATGTGCCTACAGCCCCCAAGCGCAAATGGCCCGAGCTGATTCCGTGGATGCTTGAGGACAGGCTATTACAGCCGGTTGAAGATATGCACTTTGTGGTTGCAGATCAGGCTGTCGACGGTCAGTTGCAGGTTTTGGTTGCCAGTCAGGCCGATATACAAGAGTGGCAACGGGTTGCACAAAATTCTGGAGTACTGCCGCGTGCGATGTATCCCGACTTTTTGGCTTTGCCTTGGGAAGAGGGACGTATAGCTGTGGGTTGGCGCGATGGCCTCTGCGTAGTAAGACTGGGTGTTGCCGAGGGGTTTGCCGCCAGTCCCGATATAGCTTGGGCGATGATTTGCGGGTTTTTAGATCAACAACAGCAAGCCCAGCCTAGAATATCGGTTTCAATTCCTCAGCCGGAGATTATTCCCCAGCGAATTAGCGAGTTGGCGGATATTAACGACAGCCCTATTGACTGGCAGTTTTCCCAGTTGCCGGCGCAGTTTAACCTACTATCTGGCGACTTTAAGTCGCAGGCATCCAGTGGCGGTTTTCTGCAATGGTTGCCCACGGCGTTGCTGGCTATTTTGTCTCTGGTGTTGTCGACGGTTTATATTCAGCTTGCCAGTGCCAGTATCAACGAGCAGATTAGCTCTCTTGAGACGCAGCTTAGTCAAGGTTATTCCAGCCTATTTCAGGGTCGCAGACCAGAGCCGGATCAGGTTAGAGCTGAGACGGAAAATCAATTACAACAACTGTTTATCCAGCGCCGCGGTTTGAGTTCGGCGCCGGTTGCCGCGTTGATGGCACTGGATAAGCTGATGGTTGGCTGTGGTTGCCAGCTCAGTTCACTGCAAACCACCGATAATGGTTTGGTTATGCAGATTGCCAATGGTGCGGCACTGAAAGAGCGGGTTCCCAATATTCCCGGCTATCAAATTGCTATCACTCAACAAGCAGACAAAGGTGAGGGTGATATTGAGTTGCGCTTGACTGCCAACGGCAGGGGGGCGGGGCGATGAAGCAGTTAATAAGTTCCCTAACCGATTTCTATGCGGGCTTGCAGGTTCGCGAACGCCTTTTCTTAATAGTGGGTGCTGTGGCGGTGTCCTCGGTACTGACGGTCAATGGTCTATTGCCTCTATGGGAAGACTATAAACAGTTGGCACAGCAAAAACAGAGTCTGGAAAATGATTTGCAGTGGCTGCAACAACAGAGAGCGGCGGTGACCAAGTTGGCTAATAATTGTCCTATGGTGCGCCAACAGCGGGGTCCGGTTAGAAGTATCCTTACCCAATTGGTGCGACGTAATCAGTTACAATTAGATATGGCCAAAGAGACAGCCAATGGCATATCTCTGTCCATGACAGTTAATGACAGCAATAAATTATTAATGCTTACCCATCAGATTGCCTGTCGGGGTTATAGAGTGGATAGCCTGACCCTGAGTCCGATTGAAGGCAATAGGGCAGCCCTGAGCGCTATGATGGAGGTACAGACAGTTGATTAATTTTTTGCTGAGAGAGCCTATACAGCTTATCCGACTTCTGACGCTGGCTATCTTTGCCGCGCTCTGTCTGGGGTTTACTGCCGCTATAGTAATGCAGAAAACCCAACAGCAGGTGGAGCCGCAAGCTATACAGCGGGTAGTCTCTCCCGCACCGGTTAGTTTTAACTGGTTTGGTGGTGAGGTGCAGAGTACAGAGGATATCACCGATATTCCCAAGGAACTGGCAAATGCCAATATAGATGCAAAATTGCTCGGCGTGGTGATGGCCGGAGCGGCTTCCTCTGCTACGATGAAATACAGTCGTCAGCTGGAGGCTGTATACTTCACAGGTGATAAGTTGGATAGCAATACCATTATTGTGGAAATTCAGCCCTATCGTATTGTGGTTAACCAAAATGGGGTTAACAAACAAATTGTAATGGAAAAACCGGATGCGGTAATAACCACTGAGCAGGGTTCTACTTCTGCGGGTGATTCTGCTAGTAACGGTTTTGCGCTGGCTAATATGTTTGGTGCTGTGCCTGTTATGGCAGGTGGCTCCACAGGGTTTAAAATCAATAACCTGTCCACCGAGGTGCAACAGTTAGCCGATATCCAAGAGGGTGATGTGGTTACCCAAGTAAATGGGGTGTCGATTAGAGAGATAATGGCAGACCCCAGTCAGTGGATAAATTTTAGTAGCTCAACCAGTCTGCCGGTTACGGTACTCAGAAATGGTCAAGAGCAGGTTATCTATATCAATGCTTCAAGTCTCTCGGCTAAAATGTTGCCGAATTTGGGATTTAAGCCATAATATTAATAGTTAAATAATAAAACGGATAAAGTATATGAAAGTTGGTCAAACCACAAAACTATCAAGCTCGATTAAATGGGTTGCAACACTGCTCATTTCTCTATGCATTGTGGTCGAGGCAATGGCTGCCGATCAGGTGCGGATCAACTTTCGTGATGCAGATATACGCAATGTGATTGAGAGCGTTGCCGAAATCACTGGGGAATCTTTTGTATTGGATCCGCGAGTTAAGGGCAAGGTTACTATTATCTCTCCACAGCCTATCGATAAGGCATTGCTCTACGAGGCCATACTGTCGGCTATACAGGTTCAGGGCTATCAGGCAATTAAAGATGGTGCGGTTACGCGAATTATACCGTTTAACCAGTCCTTTGGTCTGGCCGGTGGTGGTCGCAGTCAGATGGTTACCGAGATCTTAAAGGTTAAATATGTTCAGGCCGCCACCTTGATTCCGGTGCTTAAGCCGATGATGAGTAATGGCGCCAGAGTGCAGGCCTACAATCAGAGTAACTACTTGGTGGTTTCTGATATTCGCTCCAATGTAGAGCGCCTAAAGTCGCTGTTAAGTGAACTGGATGACCCAGACCATACCGCTGTAGAGGTGATTAGTTTAGAGCATATCTCCGCTGCCGAGGCGGTGCATATTGCCGGTAAACTTAAACAGTTGCAGAAGCAGGGTCTATCCTTGGTAGAGGATGATCTTAATAATCGCGTAATTGTTAGTGGCCCGGGTTCGGCGCGTACCGCCTTTAAGACAATGTTACAGGCTTTAGATGTGCCCCTAAGCAAAAAGGGCAGTATTGAAGTTATCTATCTTAACTATTCGCGAGCCGCGGAACTTAAGCCAGTAGTTGATGGTTTATTGCAGTCGGAAATCCTATTGCGTCTGGCAGGTGAGACTACCTCAAAGAGCAAAGGAGGCGCCAAAGCAGCCTATAAGGTGGAAATTGATGAGCTTAATAATGCGCTAATTTTGGCGGCACCAGCGGCGGTAATTCGCGAGATTAAAACTATTGTCGCCAAATTGGATATTTCTCGACCTCAGGTATTAATTGAGGCGGTGATAGCG
>Ga0207964_1000069_pt1 | contig 38224 bp, 33 predicted proteins | sample Knorr_S23_td_250_FD_185608 | JGI IMG/M metagenome (GOLD analysis project Ga0207964, IMG submission 185608) | Marine microbial communities from Southern Atlantic Ocean transect - Knorr_S23_td_250_ad_251m_LV_A (SPAdes) (version 2) | ecosystem: Environmental > Aquatic > Marine > Oceanic | place...
CCCCCGACATCCTGCTCCCAAAGCAGGCGCGCTACCAGACTGCGCTAATCCCCGAATGTCTCACCAAGCGGTCTCTAATGAGATGGCGCATAATACTGACCAAGCCGGTTTCCGTCAATCTGAAATCGAGAACAAATGTAACTTTATTTAAACATTTTTAGTGTTTGAGCTAATTGAGTACCCAATATCAGCCTCACAACAGACTTTTTACTAATTTCTTAATAGATTATACCTATAGATAAAACCCAGTGGTCAAATATTGTTATGGACTGCCCTATACTAGGTACTACACTATATAGTTACAGGAGGTAGTGCTATGTACACTGGTGAAAAGCTAAGTCTCAATACTATTGAAGATAGCTTTGTTGAACTGTGCTTCAATAATGCGTCAGGGTCGGTCAATAAGTTAGATCAGCAGACGCTTGAAGAACTCAATGAAGCCTTGGATTGTTTATCTCAGACTAACAACGTTCGCGGCTTGTTGCTTACCAGTGAAAAACCAGCATTTATTGTCGGCGCTGATATCACTCAATTTAATCAGATGTTTTCCGCTAGTGAGGCTGACTTTCTCAGAACTGCGGCTCATATTAATGGGGTGATGTCTAAAATAGAGGATTTCCCATTTCCGACAGTAGCTTCTATCAATGGTTATGCACTGGGTGGCGGACTAGAAGTCTGTTTGGCCTGTGATGCTCGAGTACTTTCTACGGATGCCAAAATAGGGCTTCCCGAGACTGGCCTTGGCATACTTCCCGGTTGGGGAGGCACTGTGCGACTACCCAGATTAAGTAGCTTTATCACAGCATTGGAATGGATTACCTCGGCTCGTCAATATAGCGCAACAGCATCCCATAGGGCTGGGGTGGTTGAAATGGTGGTAGAGCCAGAAAATTTACGCTCACAATCACTGCATTTACTGTATAAGATGGCAGGAGGTGAAATTGATTACTTTGAATCCCGCCAGCGCAAACTTTCCCCAATCAACAGCAATCCAGATGAAAATATTGAAGTCGTAGCTGATTCTTTTTGCGATATGGTTATTGCTAAAACTAAGGGCAACTATCCCGCACCACTTAAAGCCATTGAGCTAATGCGAGAAACTGTAAAATTTACTCGGGATAAAGCTATAGAGTATGAAGCCAGTACATTCTATAAACTATCTCAAAGCTCTCAGGCAAGGGCGCTTATTGGTTTATTTTTAGGTGATCAATATGTGGCGAGAAAAGCCAAAGGCTATGCTTTAGCGCTAGATAAAAAGTTGCCAGATGTAGGTATGACCGGTGTAATTGGCGCCGGCATTATGGGCGGTGGCATTGCTTTTCAGACAGCAATTAAAGGCCTTCCTGTGGTTATGAAAGATATTCAGCAATCGGCACTGGACACCGGTATCAACGAGGCCGACAAGTTGTTACAGAAAGCGGTAGCCAAGGGAAAAATGGATAACACCAAGGCCGAGCAAGTATTAAAAATTATTAACCCCGTATTAAATGAGGAGCCTCTAGCTGATTGCCAATTGGTTGTCGAAGCTGTGGTGGAACATATGCCGATTAAGCAATCGGTGCTCAGCTCTGTAGAACAACAATTGGCCACTGATGCCATTATTGTTTCCAATACATCGAGTATTTCAATTAACCAGCTAGCCAAGTCATTGCAACATCCAGAGCGTTTCTGTGGCATGCATTTCTTTAACCCTGTGCATGTCATGAAACTGGTGGAAGTTATTCGTGGCGAACAGACATCTGATCAAACGATTGCAGCGGTCTGCAACCATGCCTTGCGACTGGGCAAAAAACCGGTAGTGGTGAATGATTGTCCTGGATTCTTAGTTAACCGTGTTCTCTTTGCTCAATGCTTTGCTATGGAATTGCTATTGCGCGATGGGGTTAGTTTTCAACAGATAGATCGGGTGATGGAAGACTGGGGTATGCCTATGGGCCCTGCCTATCTGATGGATGTGGTGGGCTTAGACACCATTGTTCACTGCTATTCTGTAATGACTGAGGGCCTCCCAGAGCGCTTTGTTAAAAAGGACAAAATGCCAACAGAAGTTTTATTGGAGGCAGGGCGACTAGGTCAGAAAAATGGTTTGGGTTATTACAGTTACCAAGCCTCTGAAGGTGGAAAACCTCAAAAAAACAATGATCAACGGAGCATCGACCTGTTAACTTCGATCACCGGTAACCACTGTGAAATTGAACCTCAGACGATTATTGAGCGGTTGGTACTTCCTACAGCTATAGAAATGTCTCACTGTTTACAGGAGGGTATAGTCGATTCACCTACGGAAGCCGATATGGCGCTGGTCTGGGGTGTAGGTTTTCCGCCGTTTAGGGGCGGTATCTGTCGTTGGATGGATGAGCAGGGGATAGATGCTGTCTGCGCCATGGCAGATAAATATAGTGCCCTAGGTGAACTCTACAAAACCACTGACGCCCTGCGCACTATGGCTGCTGACAAGAAAACCTTTTACGGCTAATTATTCACTCGGCGGTACGGGGTCGCCTTGAATAAAGGGCCCGTCAACACAGATACGCTTCCCCTCAGGGGTAGCGCAGGCACCACAGATACCTACACCACATTTGGTTAGATAATCGATGGCGCTGTGGATTTGATGATCACCACAGAACTCACGCTGTACAGCGGCCGCGGCATGTACCATAGGTGCTGGCCCACAGTTGTAGAAAACCACATTCTGCAAATCTTCAGGGGACATTTCTTGAAGTCGAGACCTCAACATCTCGGTAACAAAGCCTTTAAACCCAAGACTGCCATCATCTGTAGCTATATGCACGTCGGCAATTTTTTTACATTCATCCAAATAGTAATGTCGATTTGCAGTGCGCGCACCGGTAAATATTTCTGCGTTGCCAAAATCTCTCGCCAACTGGTAGACCGCCGCCAAACCAGTACCACCGGCTACGGCCATAATTTTGGCGCCCTCATGGGGCTCAACCGCTATCCCGTGGGGACCGCGCACATAGACCTCTGTGCCCACTTCGAGATCCATCATCGCGTGGGTAAAGATGCCCACATCAATCACTGCCAATTGAAAGGGATCATCTGATAATGCTGAAAAAGGTTTTTCACCAAGACCGGGAACCCATAGGAAAATAAATTCTCCCGCTTGAATATTTATTTTGCGGTCAAAGGTCAGTACACAGATATCCTCACAGATACGCTCATTCTTAACTAAAACTACAGGCTCAAAATCCATATCTATATCGTAGCGAATAGCGGATTCTGCTTTGTTAGTATCAAAGTTAATATCTGATTGCAGCTGATCAAAGTAACTGGCCATTTCTTCGGTAGTCAAACCGGTAAGGGCAGAGCCGACACCGACAATATCGGCACCTGCATCCATTGTTTGGCGCACATCGGCAGCGCTACTAATACCACCACAACCAATAATTGGAATATCAGATACAGCGCGAATCTCGCGAATGCACTTAAGCGCTATAGGCAGCACTGCTTTGCCCGACATACCGCCAGCACCATTACTGAGCACTGGATGGCCATGGGCAGATGTATAACCTGGACCCAGAGTATTTATAGCGCAGAGCGCATCTGCACCACCTTCGACTGCAGCCAGTGCAATTTCAGCAATATTAGGCGTATTAGGGGTTAATTTGGGGACTACAGGAATATCTACAGCAGCTTTTACTGCGGCAGTAATCTGTTTGACTAAAGCAGGATCCTGCCCCATAGCCATACCGTAACCCTTGGCGTGGGGACAGGACAGATTTAATTCTAAACCATCGGAAACTGGTGCCATTATCTTAGCTACTTCAACGTACTCTTCAACGGTGCCACCGAAAATAGATGTCAGCAGGAAGCGATCTTCTGGCACTTTAAGCTCTGCCATCATTTCTGCGGCTTTCTCAGCGCCAGGATTAGTCAAACCTACTGCATTGACAAAACATCCCGGTGCATACTGACTGTATACAGGCTCACGGTTTCCTGCGCGTGGAGAGGGCCCAACACTTTTGGTGGTTATCACACCAATCTGTGGGATATGGTCAAAAGTAGCTTGAATAATTGAAGTCGCCGTTGTGACAATACCTGATGGTATCGTAAATGGCCCAGAGATCTTTTTACCGAGAAATTCTGTAGTCAAGTTGATTAGCTCAAAGATAAATTAAAAACGATTATTGGCGCTAATTATACCGATTTTCTTAAATTAATCTGCCTTGATCTCAACAGTAATTAAATTATTTATTGATAGTAATATTTACACTGTTAATTGCATGGCAATATGCGGGATATTCGCATCCATAAACTGTTGACCATAGGCGCTAAAACCCTGCTTTTTATAAAAACCAATAGCCGTTAACTGGGCATGTAGATAGAGGCGATTGAAATGATCGGTTTTAGCATAAGCAATACATGACTCAAGAATGGCTGTACCTATGCCTTGGTGACGAAAATCTTTCAGCACAGCCATTCTTCCCAAGTGCCCATCTTTTAAAAGGCGAGCTGTACCCACAGGTTTGCCCTGTAATGTTACCGCCAGCCAATGTACAGCTGTATTATCTAGGCCGTCGAAATCGAGTTTATAGGGAACCGCCTGTTCTTCGACAAATACCTGAGTTCTAACCTCAGATATGGCAATCTGTGAGCTTATCCAGTCTGTTTTAATTACCTCAATCACAAATACTTTGCCTCTGTTTATTTTAATCATCTTACAGTTATAATCTAGGATTAAAATAGTCTTGATAAACAAACGCCAAAGGAAATATGGATCAGTGAAATCACTCAAGTTATTTATAGCACCTATTGTAATTTCAATACTATACAGCCCAGTTATTGCTGTTAGTGAGCCATTGGTCGACACTGATGCGCATTTTCATCCAGTTATCAGCGATCGGGGCATGGTGGTTTCTCAAGAAGCTATAGCCAGTCGTGTAGGTGCAGATATTCTGGCTGCCGGTGGTAATGCCATTGATGCGGCTGTGGCTACAGGTTTTGCTCTAGCTGTCACACTGCCTAGAGCGGGTAATTTAGGTGGTGGTGGCTTTATGCTGGTCTACCTTGCCGAACAGAAAAAAACCATTGCCATTGATTATCGTGAGATGGCGCCAAGCACCGCCCATAGAGATATGTTTCTTGATAAACAGGGGCAGGTAGACAATGCCAAAGCTAGAAGCAGTGCCCAATCATCAGGCGTTCCCGGCACTGTAGCAGGTTTACTACACGCCCTTGATAAATACGGCAGTATGAGTCTAACCGAGGTTATAAAGCCCGCTATAAAGCTCTCTCAACAAGGCTTTAAAATTAATCATGATCTGTCCGATTCGCTACGTGCAAGCTCGGAGAAATTGCAGCAACACAAAGCAAGCAAGGGGTATTTTTATAAAAAAAATGGCGATTTCTATTTACCCGGTGAAACCCTAATCCAAGCTGACTTAAGTTCGACACTGACAAGAATAATGGCGCAGGGCACAGCTGGTTTTTATCAAGGGAAAACAGCCCAACTTATTACCGCACAAATGCAACGCTCTGGCGGGCTTATTACATCGACAGATCTAACCAACTATAAGGTGGTAGAGCGACAGCCAGTCTGTGGCTCCTATAAAGCAATCAGCCTTTGCGCTATGCCGCCACCCTCATCGGGCGGTGTGCATTTGATACAGATGCTAAATATTTTGGAGGGCTACGATCTAGAAAAACTGAGTCACAACAGTGCCGCTTATATGCACCTTTTGATTGAAGCCATGCGCTCTGCCTATGCGGATCGTAGTTTATATCTAGGCGATCCTGATTTTGTTGCTGTTCCCACCAATCAGCTGATCAATAAGGGATATGCACAAAATTTGCGCGAACAAATAGATCCTGAAAAAGCCCGCCAATCATCGCAAGTATATCCGGGGCTGGAAAGCTGGGTTGCCAATAAACCTGCTGAAAGCGAAGAAACTACGCATTTTTCTGTATGGGATAAGCAGGGCAATATTGTCAGCAATACCTACACATTAAACTTTGCCTATGGCAGTGGTATAGCTGTAGAAGGAGCCGGCTTTTTACTCAACAATGAAATGGATGATTTCTCCGCAAAACCTGGCTCTGCAAACGGCTACGGCTTAATTGGCGGCACTGCTAATGCTATAGCCCCGAAAAAAAGACCGCTATCATCAATGACACCAACCCTAGTGTTTGATCGACAAGGGGATCCTGTTATGGCAACCGGTAGCCCCGGTGGCAGTACCATCATTACCATTGTTTTACAGATGATTTTAAACAAGTCTGAGTTTGGCATGGGCATAGCTGAGGCCACTGCCACGCCGAGAATACACCACCAATGGTTACCAGACACTGTCTATTACGAAGAAGGCATTTCGACAGATAACCTGAAACTATTGCAATCAATGGGGCATAAAATACAACCCAACCCACGTGTACTTGGATCTACTCAGAGTATCGCCATAGAACGCAATAAATTAGCTGGAGCAGCTGATTTTCGACGACGGGGAGCCGAAGCAGTAGCGGAGCCATAGGGTCACTAGTCACGCTCGCCATTGCAATAAACAATCTTATCGTTGATGCGCGCTGAACGTCGCTCCCCAGTAATATCGGTCAACTCTGGATATTTGGATCTAGTGATAAATTGAGCGAACCAATTGAGTAATAGCTCATCATCGTTGAGGTACTGATTAAGAAGAGACCTAATTTGATCTGCATAAGCACTGGGAATACTGTCACTGGCCATATCTGGTGTCAGAGTGGGATCCTTAAGAACGTCGAGCAATTTATTTTGACTGATCAACTCTGTAGTTAGATCGTCTAGTATTTCTGTGACTGTGGGAGCGCGAAAGCCAATTGAAAAAGTGGTGCATTCACCAATGCTCACTCCATGATGACTGTATCTAGGGGGTAAATAGAGCATATCACCACAATTTAATGTCCACTCCTCAGAAAATTGTTGTTCAGCGAGAATTCTCAAATTGGGGTGGGGTAGCAGGGCACTATTATCATCGCATAGGCCACCAACAGACCACCTGCGTTGGCCGCTACCCTGTAGCAGAAATACATCATAGTTATCAAAATGCGGCCCAACACTGCCACCATCGGTCGCATAACTAACCATAATATCGTCTATTCGCCAACGGGGGAGAAAAGAGAACCGATCTAAAATATCAGCCACCTCTGGTACCCAGAGATCAACTGCCTGCACTAGCAATGTCCAATCGCGTTCGCCGAGGGTTTGGAATCGTTGCTCGTCAAAAGGGCCCTGTTCTAACTGCCATTTTTCACCGATCACTAACCTAGATTCAACTTCAGGTTCAAGTGCTAAACCCGCTAAGTCATTACCATCAACAGGGGGTTTGAAATCGGCAATTGCATTGCGAATTAACAGGGGCTTCTTTTGCCAATATTCAGATAGGAACTGCTCAGCTGAAATATCACCTAATATTGAGAAGCTAGACATCGACGAAAATCAAATATCTCTGGCTTGTTGCGCCGCATTGCCAATATAGGTGCTTGGCAGCATCGCAATAAGCTCAGCCTTGGCCTGATCCGGCATATCCAAACCTTCAACAAAGGTTTTAATGGTTTTCTGATCTATTGTATTACCGCGAGTTAAGGCTTTTAGCTTTTCATAGGGCTGGTCGATACCGTAGCGACGCATTACCGTCTGAATAGGTTCTGCCAACACCTCCCAGCTAGTGTCTAGATCCTCTTGTAATCGGGTTTGATTGAGCTCGAGCTTACCTAAACCTTTATCAAGAGAAGCAAAGGCGATTAAAGAATAACCTACACCCACGCCCATATTGCGCAGTACCGTTGAATCAGTAAGGTCGCGTTGCCAACGTGAAATAGGTAATTTTGCAGATAAATGTCCAAATATTGCGTTGGCAAGACCCATATTGCCTTCGGCATTTTCAAAATCTATAGGATTGACCTTGTGGGGCATAGTTGATGAGCCAACCTCACCGGCAATAGTCTTTTGTTTAAAGTAACCTAGACAAATATAACCCCAGATATCGCGTGCAAAATCAATCAAAATGGTGTTGGCACGGGATAGGGCATCAAATAGCTCCGCCATATAATCATGGGGCTCTATTTGCGTGGTATAGGGGTTATAAGCAAGTCCAAGGCTCTCAATAAATTGCTGGGCATTTTGTGCCCAATCAGTATCGGGATAGGCGGAGAGGTGCGCATTGTAATTGCCTACGGCGCCATTGATTTTGCCCAGTATAGCTACTTGGTTAATCTGTTCTAGTTGGCGACGCAATCTGTAAACCACATTGGCCAATTCTTTACCCACAGTCGTCGGCGATGCAGTTTGACCATGGGTGCGTGAAAGCATAGGCACCTCGGCAAAAGTCTTTGCCATCTCCGCTAATTTGTCGGTAATCGCAGTGAGTGCTGGCACAACCACTGTATCGCGACCCGCCTTAAGCATCAGACCATGGGAAAGGTTATTGATATCCTCAGAGGTACAGGCAAAGTGAATATATTCACTGACAGCGTTTAATTCAGCATTGTCTGCAATGCTCTCTTTAATAAAGTATTCAACTGCCTTTACATCGTGATTTGTGGTGCTTTCAATTTGTTTAATTCGCTGTGCTTGCTCGATGGAAAAATTATCGACAAGGCCATTTAGCAATTGATTGGCACTATCGGAAAATGGCTTTACCTCGTGAATTTCAGGATGCTGACTTAATTGTTGTAGCCAGCGAACTTCAACCATAACTCGATAGCGAATAAGTCCGTACTCGCTAAATATATCGCGAAGCTGAGAAGTTTTCGAACCATAACGACCATCAATGGGTGAAATGGCGGTAAGCGCAGAAAGAGACAAATCTTGCATAAATAGTTCCAAATTTGAACGAATTTTAAGAGCGCAATTATAACTGGTTTATAAATAGATTTCAGACTTCAATTAACTGAAAAATAGCAAATTTTACTGCTCATCAAGCACCTTTAGCAGTACTTTGCGATAAAACAGTAAATGGCGTCTCTTGCCACCTAGTTGGCGCCATAGAAAAGCATTTCTAATCGCGGCAAAAAGCATACAGCGTATTCTTACTGCCACCGCCGTTTGCTGCAAGTAGACGCCTGAACCTAACACCTGAATGCGCAAACGCATTTTACTAATAGTTTCTTGGTACAGTGACGCCACATTGGTGCACACATTCTCATGAGTTACTGAAAAATGTTGGGCTTGCTGGCGAGCATTATCAATACCTTTGTCAATTTGATCGAGCATGGCGCTGTTATTGAAAAGCTTTCCAGCCAAATGAGTACAAGACATAACATAGTTAATCACTTCCCTCTGCTTGGAATCGGTGGCAATTTTATCCGTTAAAAAAGCTTGCATAAGATTGATTCCTGACTGCAAGTTATCTACCGATCCATAGAGATCTCGAAGAGAGTCGGGATTTTGGTTGAGTAGCGTGGACATCGTAAATTCCATCTGTGTCTCATCACAATTTCCACTGTAACTCAGCTGACTAACTAGCTCACATGACTGAAAAACTGCCGCTAATGCCAACGCTTGTTGTCTTGTCGGTTTAGAAAACAAAATAACTCCAAAAGTAAATCAAGTTACTATTTTAATCATTCCAGGATCGGTCAATAACACCGCCACCCAGACATTGATCATCTAAATAAAAAACCACAGACTGTCCCGGAGTAACCGCTCTTTGCGGATTGGCAAAGCTGACCTCACAATTACCCATTGTATCCACTGTAACTTTACAGACTTGATCTGGTTGTCGATAGCGCGTCTTGGCACAACACTCAAAATTGCTATTGGGTGGAATACCATTAATCCAATTGATTGATGAGGCACTAAGATTGTTAGTATAGAGTAGGGGATGCTCAGCACCCTGACCCACAATCAATATATTATTCTCCAAATCCTTATCCAAACTGTACCAAGGCTCGTCACCAGCATCTCTGACGCCACCAATACCTAGCCCTTGACGTTGCCCCAAAGTATAAAACATCAATCCTTGATGTTCGCCCATATCTCGCCCCTCTGGGGTTAGCATTCGCCCTGGTTGGGCGGGCACATACTGCTTAAGAAAATCGCTAAAACGTCGCTCACCAATAAAACAAATACCTGTACTATCTTTCTTTTTCGAGGTGACAAAACCCTGTTTTTCAGCAATATCTCGCACTTCTGATTTATCCAGCTCACCAACCGGAAATAATGATTGTCTAAGTGCAGACTCACCCACAGCATGTAAAAAATAACTTTGATCCTTATTGTTATCCAACCCTTTGAGTAGGGTAGCCTGCTGTGATTTATTGCCACGTCTTACATAATGTCCAGTAGCTATATAGCTAGCGCCCAGCATTTCCGCATATTGTAGAAAAACTTTAAACTTGATTTCCCGATTGCAGAGAATATCCGGATTCGGTGTACGACCCGCTTTGTATTCTTCGAGAAAGTGCTCAAAAACATTATCCCAGTAATCAGCGGCAAAATTTGCAGTATGTAATTTTATGCCAATTTTATCGCAAACCTGCTGGGCATCAGCCAAGTCCTGTTTGGCAGTGCAGTATTCAGAATCATCATCTTCATCCCAGTTCTTCATAAATAACCCTTCCACATCATATCCCTGCTGTACAAGCAGAAGGGCTGCTACGGAAGAATCTACACCGCCGGACATGCCGACAATAACTTTCTCTAAACTTTTCATAAAATATACTATAAGCGGTTGCGAATTATATCCAAAGGGTAAACTTTACCCTGTAAAAAATCGTCAATGCATTGCACAACCAATTCACTGCGCAACTCATTTTGATTGTTGCGAATCTCATCGGCACTCATCCACAACACCTCATCTATATCTGCATCAATAGGGTACTGTGTATCTAAGGAAACGGGGTTAGCTACAAAAACCAAACGATAATAGGTTACCCCGTTGGCCACTGATTTATAGTGATAAAAACCCACAAAATGGCTTAACTCTATATGCCAACCAGTCTCTTCCAGAGTCTCTCGAATTGCCGCATCGACTATATCTTCACCCGATTCTACATGGCCAGCAGGTTGATTAATAACAGACCTACCATGCTCTGTTTCTCTGACCATAAGAAACTGATTGTCTTTATAGACTATTGTAGCCACTGTTAAATGAATTTTATCCGGCATGACTAAGACTTGCCTTTTAATAATTTTTTAAATGTTTGCATCGCATCATCGCTATGAATAACTTTTAGCTCACCTGGCAAAAGATCTCCCAATCGCAGATTGCCTATTTGTGCGCGAATTAACCGTAATGTAGGCAGTCCAACCGCAGCTGTCATACGCCTAACCTGACGATTGCGCCCCTCATTAATGGTCAATTCAATCCAACTATCGGCGACAGTTTCTCTAACACGAATAGGGGGATCTCTACGCCAAACCTTCGGCGCACAACTTATTGCCTTGCAGTTAATCGCCGATGCAGGCCCATCTTTTAAATCCACACCTGCCATCAATGCCTCGCAATGGCTGTGATTAGCAACCCCCTCAACCTGAACCCAATAGGTTTTTTCAAGTTTATGTCTCGGATGACTAATCAATGATTGAAGCCGGCCATCATCAGTAAGTAACATCAATCCTTCAGAGTCATAATCGAGTCTGCCCGCCGCATAGACTCTCTTTATCTTAATAAATTCAGCAAGGGTAGAGCGCCCCTCAGCATCTTTAAACTGACTCAGTACCTGAAATGGTTTATTAAAAACTATTAACTTTGACACTATTTTAACCTCTAGGCCTTATTCTATCGGAAACAGGGTTAAAAAAGAGTATAAAAACGTGTAAAATGGCGGATTAAGCATATTTTTGCTCTTTTTTTCAAATTTACTATTTTCACTCCACGGAGAATCTTAATGGGATACCAGCACATCCAGGTTCCACAATCTGGCGAAAAAATTACAGTTAACCAAGATCTTAGTCTCAACGTTCCGAATAACCCTATTATTCCATTTATCGAAGGCGATGGTATTGGTTATGACATCACACCAGTGATGGTTAAAGTCATAGATGCAGCGGTTGCAAAGGCCTACGATGGCGATAAAAAGATTTCATGGATGGAAGTATACTGCGGTGAAAAAGCGGCAGAAAAATATGATGGCGATTGGTTTCCCGCAGAGACTTTGGAAGCAATTAAAGATTATGCCGTATCTATTAAAGGCCCACTAACTACGCCTGTAGGTGGTGGATTTAGATCTCTTAATGTGGCATTGCGTCAAGAACTTGACCTATTTGTTTGTCAGCGCCCTGTGCGTTGGTTTAACGGTGTTCCATCACCGGTTAAAGAACCCAACAAAGTAGATATGTGTATTTTCCGTGAAAATTCTGAAGATATCTATGCGGGTATCGAATGGCGTGCAGGCACAGATGAAGCGAATAAAGTAATCGACTTTCTACAAACCGAGATGGGCGTGAAAAAAATTCGCTTTGACAATAACTGTGGTATCGGCGTTAAACCTGTTTCCGAAGAGGGCACTAAACGTTTAGTGGCCAAAGCTATTCAATTTGCCGTTGATCAAAACAAACCATCAGTAACTCTTGTACACAAAGGTAATATTATGAAGTTTACCGAAGGTGCATTCTGTGACTGGGGCTATGAAGTGGCAAGAGAGCAGTTTGGTGCAGAGCCTCTAGATGGCGGCCCTTGGCACGTGATCAAGAATCCTAATACTGGTGAACAAATTGTTATCAAAGATGTTATCGCCGATGCAATGTTGCAACAAATTATTCTGAGACCAGACGAGTACAGTGTTCTAGCAACACTAAACCTTAATGGTGACTATATCTCTGATGCTCTTGCTGCTCAGGTAGGCGGTATAGGTATAGCACCTGGCGCAAACCTCTCTGATAATGTAGCCATCTTTGAAGCCACCCATGGCACGGCACCGAAATACGCAGGACAAGATAAGGTAAACCCCGGTTCTTTGATTCTTTCCGCCGAAATGATGTTGCGTCATTTGGGATGGTTCGACGCTGCCGATCTAGTGGTAAAAGGCATCGAAGGAGCTATTTCCAACAAGACAGTCACTTATGACTTTGAAAGATTGATGGAAGATGCTCAGCTTCAATCTTGCTCTGAATTTGGCGACGCCATTATTACTAATATGTAATTTCAAGAAAAGCCAAAGCCCGATTCCAAAAAGTGGAATCGGGCAGGCTTTCGTTTACAAATTAACCTGGTTTATAAAGCACGGTTTTATACTCAACTACTCCTTTTTGTCCTTTTGAGATCATCTTCATCACGTGGAACAACATTAACAGCATGCTTACCCTTATCACCATTTTTGACATCATAATCTACAATCTGTCCCGATTTTAGGGTTTTATACCCCTGAATCTCTATGGCACTGTAGTGCACAAAAATATCCTGACCATCATCATCCAAAATAAAACCAAATCCTTTTAAATTACTAAACCATTTAATCGTCCCTGAATCTGCCATAATGTTTCGCCTTCGTCCTTAAATTTAGCAGTTAGCAAAAAGTGATTGTTTAATAATCACTTTAAATAAGTATAGACTCTAATTTCAACTCTGCTATATAGACATCGTAGATTTATTTTCTAGACCAATTTCTACCTGGTTATCAAGTTGTAGTGTAGAATCGTTATTTACTGTTAATGAATATGGCTATTCGAAATGAGTGTAAAAAGTCACAATTCAAATACAAACCAAGATGATCTCGCAATCCAGGAGGCCTCACCCAAACTGAAGTTACCCCGTATGTATCAGGTACTCCTTCTCAATGACGATTTCACACCTATGGAGTTTGTAGTTGAATTGCTCGAGACTTTTTTCTTTCATTCCCGAAGCCAAGCAACCGATATCATGCTAAAAATTCACAATGAAGGTAAGGGTATCTGCGGTATCTATACACAAGACGTAGCAGCAACTAAGGTGGATTTGGTAAATCGCTATTCACGTGATCATCAACACCCTTTGCGGTGTATATTTGAACCCTGCAACCATGAAGAGTCATAACCATGCTAAGTAAAGAATTAGAAATAACGCTCAACCTGGCATTTAAAAATGCACAAGAAAAGCGTCATGAATTTATGACTGTAGAACATTTGCTGCTAGCCCTACTAGACGACGCCTCGGCAAGCCATGTTCTAAGAGCCTGCGGTGTAAATTTAAATATCTTGCGACAAGATTTGATTGAATTTATTGACTCGACCATCACCATTATCCCAACTTCGCAACAGGATGCGGAAACTCAGCCCACTCATGGTTTTCAACGAGTTCTACAACGCGCAGTCTTTCAAGTAAGCTCCAGTAGTAATGAAGAAGTGATAGGCGCTAATGTTGTTGTAGCCATTTTTAGCGAGCAAGAAAGTCAAGCGGTGTATTTCTTAAGGTTGCAAAATGTGGCCAGAATAGATGTTGTCAATTTTATATCTCACGGCATTTCAAAAATTGCCGATCATAGCGATGATACTGAAAGTAATGAAAACCAATTCTTGGATAAGGATGCCCCTCAAGAATCAACTGAAACTAAGAGTTTATTGGCGCAATTTACCACCAATCTCAATCAGTTGGCCGAACAGGGCAAAATAGATCCCTTAGTTGGGCGCAGTGAGGAAATTGAACGAGCCTGTCAAATTCTCTCTAGACGTCGTAAAAATAATCCCTTATTAGTGGGTGAGTCTGGCGTGGGAAAAACGGCCATTGCGGAGGGCTTAGCGCTACTGATTACTGAAGGTAAAGTATCAGAGCCCATGCTCGACTATACGCTGTATTCATTGGATATGGGTGCACTTCTAGCCGGCACAAAATATAGAGGGGATTTTGAAAAACGTCTAAAAAGCCTGATCAAAGAGTTACTAAATCAACAAAATTCCATCCTATTTATCGATGAGATACATACCATAGTAGGTGCGGGATCGGCTTCCGGCGGGGTTATGGATGCCTCTAATTTACTCAAACCACTATTATCCGCAGGGCAGCTAAAATGCATTGGCTCAACCACATTCCAGGAATATCGAGAGATATTCGATAAAGATCATGCGCTATCACGCAGATTTCAAAAAATTGATATCTGCGAGCCTACAGCATTAGAGACCTTCGGAATTCTAAAAGGTCTAAGATCAAGGTTTGAGGAACATCACCAACTAAAATATACCAACCCTGCATTAAAGGCTGCCGCCGAACTATCTAGCCGACATATCAATGATCGATTCCTTCCCGATAAAGCGATTGATGTCATTGATGAGGCCGGAGCCTATCAAAGATTACAGGTCAAAAGTCGAAGAAAGAAAACCATTGGCGTTAGTGATATTGAAGAGATAGTTGCAAAAATTGCGCGCATACCGACCAGAAGCGTCTCCTCATCCGATAAATCAAAACTAAAAGGTCTGGCAGACAAGCTAAAAATGGTGGTATTTGGCCAAGATACAGCCGTAGATGCATTGACCACTGCAATCAAATTAGCCCGTGCTGGATTACGCGAAGGCGAGAGACCTATAGGTAGTTTTCTGTTTGCCGGACCCACTGGTGTCGGAAAAACAGAAATGAGCAGGCAGCTATCAAATTTATTAGGCATTCCATTAATACGATTTGATATGTCTGAATATATGGAGAGACATGCAGTATCAAGACTTATTGGAGCACCTCCTGGCTATGTTGGATTTGATCAAGGGGGGCTGTTAACGGAGGCTGTAGCGCAACAACCCCATGCGGTTGTACTACTCGACGAAATAGAAAAAGCCCACTCTGATATCTTTAACCTACTTCTACAGATTATGGATCATGGGACCCTAACCGATAACAATGGTCGCAAAGCAGATTTTCGCAATGTGATCCTAATTATGACGACTAATGCGGGCGCAGAATCTATGAGTCGCTCCTCAATAGGTTTTGCCATACAGGATCATCAAACTGATGCCATGGAAGATATCAAAAAAATGTTTATGCCGGAATTTCGCAATCGACTAGATAGTATTGTGCAATTTGCCAGTCTGCCATTAGATGTGATTAAAACGGTTGTGGACAAATTCCTGATTAAATTACAAAACCAACTCGATGATAAGCACGTGTTCCTAGATGTAGACGAAGAGGCTAGAAATTGGCTGGCTATCAATGGTTATGATGCCAAAATGGGCGCTCGTCCAATGGATCGATTGATTCAAGATAAGCTCAGCAAGCCATTAGCCGAAGAAGTATTATTCGGCACACTATCCAGTCGCGGAGGAACAGTTAAGGTTACTGTGATAGATGATACATTGGATATAGCAATTGAGGCGCAAGAACTCACTGAGGCCTAGCGCCATTTGGCTATTAGAGCGGGGTGGGGAGCTTATCTTTCCCTAAAGGTAATACGACCTTTGGTAAGGTCATAGGGGGTCATTTCAACTTTGACCTTATCACCTGTCAGTATGCGAATATAATGCTTACGCATCTTACCTGAGATGTGGGCGATTATAACATGTCCGTTTTCCAGCTTAACGCGGAACATGGTGTTGGGCAGGGTATCAATTACCTCGCCATCGAATTCGATATTATCTTCCTTTGCCATAAAAGTCAGTTTAGTACCTTGTAAAAAGCGCGCAGTTTGCCCTAATTTGTCTCACATAGCAAAACCATTTAATAAAAATGGCTTATATTTTTGTTATTTCCGCTACCAAAATTTATCTAGGTCTTTCAGATCGATATTTTTTGCGGTTGTCCATTGTACCTTGTGGTCACGCAAGCGTTTAAGATCGCTTAAAAAATCATCCCGAGATATCGCCTTGGCACCCAAACTTAACAAATGATCGTTAACCAATTGACAATCTATCATTTTAATACCTATATTTATCATATAGTTACATAGGTGTATTAAGGCTATTTTTGATGCATTTGTTTGCCTAGAAAACATTGATTCACCACAAAATAGACCGCCAACTTCAATGCCATATATGCCGCCTATCAAACTGTCGCCATCCCAAACCTCAACAGAATGAGCACGATCCATTTTATGGAGTTCGCTATAGGCCTCAATCATATCCTGATTAATCCATGTTCCCTGATCTGATTTACGCCGGGCACAGGCATTAATAACAGCCTCAAACGCTTTATTAAGACTGACTTGGTAGTTGTTTTTTCTAAGCTGCTTACCAAGGCTTTTAGAAATATGCAGTTCAGAGGGAATAAGTACACATCTGGTACTGGGCGACCACCATAAAATAGGGTCTCCATCGCTGTACCAAGGAAAAATACCCTGATAGTAAGCTGATAATAGGGTAGTGGGTAACAGGTTGCCGCCCATGGCAAGCAACCCGTCGGGATCATCTAATGCGAAATTAGGATCTGGAAATTGTGGATACTGGGTATTTAGAACCGGAAGTCGCATCTAATCATCGAGGAATCTTTCAGCATCCAGCGCAGCCATACAGCCAGTTCCCGCGGAAGTAACCGCCTGCCTGTAGACATGATCAGCAACATCACCAGCGGCAAAAATACCTTTAACACTGGTCTCAGTAGCATTGCCCTCCATGCCCCCAACTATCTTTATATAACCATCTTTCATATCGAGTTGACTCGCAAAAATATCCGTATTCGGCTTATGGCCTATAGCAATAAACACACCGGCGAGATCTATTTGTTTCGCCTGTTCATTATTGTTAGTTATCTCAATACCTGTAACGCCCGCATCATCACCAAGCACTTCGTTGAGATTATGATTCCACTCAATGCTGATATTGCCATCTCGCTCTTTTTCAAACAGCTTATCCTGTAAGATTTTCTCGGCTCGCAAACTATCTCTGCGATGTACAAGCACGACTTCAGAACATATATTAGACAGGTAGAGTGCTTCTTCTACAGCGGTATTGCCACCACCAATTACCGCGACTTTTTTGTTGCGATAAAAAAAGCCATCACAGGTAGCACAGGCCGATACGCCCTTACCCATAAAGGCCTCTTCAGAGGGCAACCCTAGATACTGTGCTGATGCGCCAGTGGCTATGATCAGTGAATCACAGGTATAGGATTGGGTTCCGTCCAATTCAAACGGTCGTTTAGATAGATCGACAGATTCAATATGGTCAAAAATAGTCTGTGTATCAAATCGCTCAGCATGGCGTTGCATACGTGCCATCAACTCTGGCCCCTGAACACCTTGATCATCACCCGGCCAATTATCAACATCAGTGGTGGTAGTCAGTTGCCCACCCTGTTGAATACCGGTGATAACCACAGGATTGAGATTAGCTCTAGCTGCGTAGACAGCTGCAGTCCAGCCAGCGGGTCCAGAACCAAGAATGATTAACGGATAATGTTGCGTGTCAGACATAACTTTTTCTCTGATATTGAAATTAAAATAACTGGCTTAAAAACCATCGATTCGGGGTGCTATGATAATCATTCCATCACCAGTCACCAATTAGTTTTTTAAATTTTTGATGGATAGATGATTTTATTTAAGAAATATTAGCTGTAGGGTAGGGACAATCCATATTTGCATCGCAATTACAGGAAAATCCCGATGCAATAGGGCAGTAAATGTATTAGTAAATTAATATCATTCCATAGCCCATGGCGTTTAAACAAAAGTAAGCTACAATTAGAGTTTTAAAAGACTATAGGGCGCAACCCATTGAGCACTAAAAAAACCAAACCAACCAAATCGCTCAGTAAAGCTGAATCAAATACTGATTCAAGATCAAATAGGCTTATTGCCGAAGGGGCTCTTATAGGCTGTATAGCCCTGTGCCTAATCATGATGGTCGCACTGCTTAGCTATTCTAAGGCAGATCCCAGTTGGTCAAATGCAAGCACCAATCAGGTAGCCAATGCCATAGGCCCTGCGGGCGCCTACTTTGCCGATATATTCTTCACTGCGTTTGGCGCCATGGCCTACCTTTTTCCACTATTACTAGCTATTAGAGCTGTGCAGATACTGCGTACTCGATTACTTAAAGAAAGTGTTCCTTTCGACTCAGTAACCTTTAGTCTGCGAGTAGTTGGATTTTTATTAGTTATAGTAAGCGCCACCTCATTGGCAAGTATTCAATTTGCCGAATCAGCTTCAGTCTTCCCGCAGGGTTTTGGTGGCATATTAGGTACTAAAATCAGCGCATCTGTTATAGATGTATTCAGCTTTACTGGTGGCACACTAATTCTACTATCGCTATTTCTATTTGGTTTAACTGTATTTGCCGACATATCTTGGATTGCCCTAATTGATGGCCTAGGTTTAATTGCCATCTCTGGCATTAATTGGTTCACCACTAAATACGCCGACTATAGACGCCGACAAAAAGAAAACAATATTGCCAAAGAGGCGAAAGAGGTGAGATCTGTAAAAGTGGAGGCCGCAACAAAACAAATAAAACAGCGTACGCCACCCACTATCAAACCACCTGAAAATAAGGCAAAAAACAGCCCCAGAGTTGAGCGCGAAAAACAGCAAGCTCTCTTTGTCGATGAAAAACTGGTTGGTGTATTACCGCCGCTCAATCTATTAGACGCGGCAGATAGGACCACTAACAAAGGATTTTCTAGTGAATCACTTGAGCATTTGTCGCGGCTATTAGAAGTAAAACTTCAGGATTTTGGCATTACTGCAAATGTGGTTGAAGTACTTCCGGGACCAGTGGTGACACGCTTTGAAATACAACCGGCGGCCGGCGTAAAAGTCAGCCGTATTAGTGGCCTAGCTAAAGATCTTGCTCGATCTATGGCGGTTATCAGCGTTCGCGTTGTAGAGGTTATACCGGGTAAATCAGTGGTGGGCATAGAAATACCTAACGAAACAAGAGAGATGGTACGTTTAAGCGAAGTACTGTCATCTGATGCCTACGACCGTTCCAGTTCGCCTCTAACACTGGCATTGGGTAATGATATCGCCGGTTTCCCCGTGGTTGCTGACTTGGCTAAAATGCCCCATCTTTTGGTGGCGGGCACCACCGGTTCCGGTAAGTCTGTTGGCATTAATGCCATGTTATTAAGTCTTCTATTTAAGGCATCGCCAGATGAAGTAAAACTAATTCTGATCGATCCCAAAATGCTTGAACTTTCAGTCTACGATGATATACCTCATCTGCTGACACCGGTTATTACTGATATGAAAGATGCCTCCAGCGGACTGCGCTGGTGTGTCGGAGAAATGGAGCGTCGCTATAAACTAATGGCCGCCTTAGGTGTTAGAAATATAGCCGGCTACAACCGCAAGATAGAAGATGCCAATAAATCTGGTAATCCTATTGCCGATCCACTTTGGACTTTTAATCCAGAGGAAATGGGATGGGACGAAACTCAAGAACCACCAGAGGCGCCGTTGCTCGAAACTCTACCCTATATAGTGGTGGTAGTTGATGAATTTGCCGATATGATGATGATTGTCGGCAAGAAAGTAGAGCAGCTTATTGCGCGTATAGCCCAGAAAGCCCGTGCCGCTGGCATTCATCTTATTCTTGCCACCCAAAGGCCCTCAGTAGATGTGATTACCGGCCTTATAAAAGCCAATGTACCCTCGAGAATCGGCTTTCAGGTATCCTCTAAAATTGATTCGCGAACCATACTGGATCAGGGTGGGGCAGAGCAGTTATTGGGTCATGGTGATATGCTCTATTTACCACCAGGCACCAGTGTTCCAGAACGAATTCACGGCGCTTTTGTCGATGATCACGAAGTGCACAAAGTGGTTGCCGACTGGAAACGTCGTGGTCAACCCAACTATCTATCGGAAATAACCGATGAAGCGGTAACTTCCACAGTGATGGTGCCCGGAATCAGTTCTGGTGACGATGGTGAAGATAATGGTGAGAGCGACCCTCTCTATGATGAAGCTGTAGCCTTTGTGATTGAAACCCGCAAAGCCTCTATATCCTCTGTACAGAGAAAATTGAGAGTTGGCTACAATAGGGCAGCTAGATTGATTGAACAAATGGAAGCTAGCGGGGTGGTCAGTCCAGCGGGTAATAATGGCAATAGAGAAGTATTGGCGCCTTCATCAGGAACTAGCTAATCACTATGAATAAACCGGCCCATATACTATGGCTTGTTATCTGTGGGCTTTTAGCTAAGAGTCCACTTGCGGAGCAAAACGCAGATAGCAAACTCCATCAACTACTGATGCCTATACAGACATTATCGGCAACCTTTACTCAACAGAGCTTAGATATTCGAGGTGAGGTTATCCATAAGGTTGTGGGCAAATTTAAAGCCATGGAGCCAAACAAAATTGATTGGCTTATAGAACAGCCCATGCCGCAACAAATCATTAGTGATGGTAGCAAAGTATGGATTTATGATCCTGATTTAGCGCAGGTGGTTATTCAGCCTTACGATAACAAATCGCAAAACCCTATCAGTTTATTACTAGATAGCTCAGAAGATCTCAGTGAGCGTATTGATATCACTTATATCAACAATCAAAAGTCACCTATTGAGTCCTTCTTATTAAAACCTAAATATGCCAATGCACTGTATACAGAACTGCAGATAGATTTTATTGACCAACAGCCAGTTGGACTAAGATACTCAGATAATTTCGGTCAGACAACGGCGATTGATTTCCAAAATTTAGCCATTAATCCGTCGCTATCTACAGCAGACTTTATTTTTGAAATTCCCCCAGATACAGATGTAGTCAACCATGTCCGCTGATTTGTTCACACAAGCTATCTATCAGCCATTGGCGGCCAAACAAAGGCCAACAGATTTAAGTAATTTCTTTGGTCAACAGCATATACTGGGAGAGGGCAAGCCACTTAGAGAATCAATCAATAGCGGCATCCCGCATTCGATGATTCTGTGGGGGCCACCAGGTGTTGGCAAAACCACCTTGGCAAAAATTATAGCCAGTGCGGCGGACGCCCATTTTGAAGTTATTTCTGCAGTGCTTTCAGGGGTTAAAGAAATACGCGCGGCGATTGCTACCGCCCAACAACAGCGCGATGGCCACGGGCGAAAAACCATTCTATTTGTCGATGAAGTTCACCGCTTTAACAAATCTCAACAGGATGCTTTTTTGCCCTATGTAGAAGATGGCACAGTGGTATTTATTGGTGCCACGACAGAAAATCCTTCTTTTGAATTAAACAATGCATTGCTATCCCGCTGTCGCGTCTATGTGCTAAAAAGCCTTGAGACAGATGAAATAAAAACCATTGTAAACAATGCGCTGTCGAGCCTCAGTGCCAACCAATCAATAACCATTGATAATCAAGCCCTTGATCTTTTGGCCAGTGCTGCGGATGGCGATGCCCGACGCGCTTTAAATTTCTTAGAAATTGCCGCTGATTTAATAACCGATAGCAATAATCCTGTACTCGATCAAGCAACCCTAGAGCAGGTGTTAGTTGGTGATAATCGCCGCTTTGACAATAAGGGCGAGTATTTTTACGATCAGATTTCGGCATTGCACAAATCAGTTAGAGGCTCTGATCCCGATGCATCGCTGTACTGGCTCTGTCGTATGCTCGATGGTGGTTGTGACCCCCTGTATCTGGCTAGAAGAATAGTGCGTATTGCCAGTGAGGATATTGGTAACGCCGACCCTCGCGCACTGGATATCGCCCTTAATGCATGGCATGCCCAAGAGCGTCTGGGAAGCCCAGAGGGCGAGCTGGGTCTAGCTCAGGCGGTGGTCTATTTAGCTGTGGCCGCAAAAAGCAATGCAGTCTACAGCGCCTTTAATAGCGCCATGGCCGATGTGCGTTCAATGCCGAGCTACGAAGTGCCGCTTCACTTGCGCAATGCCCCCACCAAACTTATGCAAGAACTGGATTATGGTAAGGATTATCGCTACGCACACAACGAAGAAGGTGGTTATGCAGCGGGTGAGAACTATATGCCCGAGCAACTTCAAGATAAACAGTATTATTTTCCCACCGAGCGTGGACTTGAGGGTAAAATAGCGGAAAAACTACAGTATTTGCGATCTCTCGATAAAAAATAGGAAGGTAAATTTAATGCACTGGTTATCCGTAGCACTGGGTGGCGCCATTGGCGCTGTATGTCGTTATTGGGTGAGTATCTCATTATTTCCCGTTACTCAATACAAGTTTCCCTATGCGACACTATCTGCCAATGTACTCGGCAGTTTAATAATGGGTATCCTGTATGTTTTTATAGTTGAGAGGGGAGGCTTGCCAGAGCAGGCGCGCAATATATTGATGGTCGGTTTTTTGGGTGCTTTTACCACTTTTTCAACATTCTCGCTTGATGCCCTTAGTCTGTGGCAAAATGGCGACCAGTTTTTGGCATTGACCTATGTGGTATCCACTGTAGTCCTGTGCCTGCTGGCTATTATTTGTGCCGTCTGGCTAACTCGATTGGTGTAAGGAAAAATTATTATGCTCGACCCGAAACTACTACGTTCGGAGCTAAATAACATAGCGGAAAGCCTAAAAATTAAAGGCTATAGTCTGGATTGCGAGGCGTTTTTATCCCTCGAAAATCAACGTAAAGAACTGCAACTTAAAGCTGAATCAGTACAGCAAGAGCGCAATGCCTATGCCAAAAGCATGGGGGCACTCATAGGCCAAGCCAAGGCTAAAGGTGAGGATATAGAACCGCTAAAAGCCAAAGGTGAAGCTCTTAAAAAACAGAGTGCTGAAGCCGATTCTGCACTGGCTGAAGTGCAAATACAACTAGATACTATATTGCAGGGCATACCTAATATTCCGCATTTATCAGTGCCCGCCGGTGCCGATGAAGATGACAATGTCGAAATACGGCGCTGGGGATCACCCAGAGAATTTGATTTCGATATTAAAGATCATGTTGACCTAGGCGCCGATTTACAGGGTTTGGATTTTGATACCGCGGCAAAAATTACCGGTAGTCGCTTTGCCCAAATGCGCGGAGGCATAGCTCGACTCCATCGCGCGCTCACTCAATTTATGCTTAACACGCATATCGAGGAACACGGCTATCAAGAGGTGTATGTCCCCTATATAGTTAATGCCGACTCATTGTTTGGTACTGGACAGCTACCTAAATTTGAAGAAGACCTATTCAAATTGGACGATGAACGCAATTACTACCTGATTCCCACTGGAGAAGTGCCGGTAACCAATATTCATCGCAATGAAATTATCGACAATCTGCCGATCAAATATGTCTCACATACACCCTGTTTTCGCAGTGAAGCGGGCAGTTCTGGGCGCGATACCAGAGGCATGATTCGCCAACATCAATTTGAAAAAGTTGAAATGGTGCAATTTGTTCACCCAGATCAGTCCAACGAAGTTCACGAAACCCTCACTGAACATGCAGAAGCTATTTTACAAAAGCTCGGACTACCTTATCGCACCGTAGTACTCTGTGGTGGCGATCTGGGTTTCTCGGCTGCCAAAACCTACGATATAGAAGTCTGGCTACCCTCACAGCAAACTTACCGCGAGATATCCTCTTGCAGTAACTTTACCGATTTCCAAGCGCGCAGAATGAAAGCTCGCTTTAGAAATGAACAGGGCAAGACAGAATTTGTGCATACATTAAATGGATCTGGACTGGCTGTAGGGAGAACCCTAATTGCAGTAATGGAAAACTACCAACAGGCCGATGGCTCTATTGCTATACCAGAAGTCCTACAACCATTGATGGGCGGGCAGACCCATATAAACTGATGGATTATTTGCCGCTTTTTCACAATTTAAACAATCGTCGCGTACTGGTAATCGGCGGCGGTGAAATAGCCCTGCGCAAAGTGCGATTAGTTCAAGAGGCAGGGGCAATAATAACTATTGTTGCCAAAGATTTTTGCTCCGATCTATTAGAGATGGACGTAGTTGATAAAAAGCAGGATATTGGCAATCTCGAACTTATCCGTGCCCCTTATCAGCAACAGCATATCCAAGCACAGCCAGATACGGTTTTGGTGATTGCCGCCACTAATGACGCCAAGCTAAATCGCCAAGTATCAGAGCATGCGCAAAGCGCTTATATGCTGTCAAATGTGGTCGATGATCCCGGTTATTCAACGGTTATCTTTCCCTCTATTGTCGATAGATCGCCAATTCAGATCGCTATCTCTAGCGGTGGAGATGCCCCTGTTTTAGTGCGCCTGATCAGAACCCAATTAGAGAGTTTATTTCCCGCAGGTATAAGTAAATTGGCGGCCTTGGCGGGCAGATTTAGAGAGCAAGTCAAAACTAAATTTGCCAAAGGTGCCGATCGCAAAGCGTTTTGGGAAGAAGTATTTAATGGGCCCATTGCCGAACAGGCCTATAACAACAATATACAAACAGCAGAACAGCTACTAGAAGATAAACTTGAAAACAGCACTGAATTTAAAACCGGTGAAGTTTATCTGATAGGTGGCGGGCCAAGCGATCCTGACCTGCTAACCTTTAAAGCGCTGCGCTTGATGCAACAGGCCGATATAGTCCTCTACGATCGATTGGTGTCAAAGCCCGTACTCAATCTAGTGCGTCGCGATGCCACGCGAATCTATGTGGGGAAAACCGCCGGTGATCATCCAGTTACCCAAGATAATATAAATCAAAAACTCGTTGATTACGCCTTAGAAGGCTACAGAGTAGTGCGCCTAAAAGGGGGCGACCCCTTTATATTTGGTCGCGGTGGCGAAGAACTAGAGATGCTCGCCGAACACGGCATTCCCTTCCAAGTAGTACCCGGTATTACCGCTGCTTCCGGCTGTGCGAGCTATGCGGGTATACCTCTGACCCATAGGGATCACGCCCAGTCAGTGCGCTTTATCGCCGGCCACCATCGCTCTGGCAAGCTAGACCTCAACTGGCCAGAACTAATACAGCCCAATCAAACCCTAGTATTCTATATGGGGCTCAATGGCCTAGAGGCTATTTGTCAGCAACTTAAACACCACGGCCTAGAGGCAACAACCCCAGTGGCACTTATTGAAAAGGGCACCTCAGATAGTCAGCGGGTATTTACCGGCGATCTAGATACATTGCCCGATATTGTCCGTAAAGCCGATGCCAAAGCACCCACATTGATTGTTGTCGGCAGCGTAGTAAGCCTACACAATAAACTCGCATGGTTTAATCAGGATACAACTGACAACAATGAGTGAAAGCTTTGACTTTGATCTATTGGTTATAGGTGCGGGCTCCGGCGGGGTACGCGCCGCACGTATGGCAGCAGCCAAAGGCAAAAAAGTAGCTATCGCCGAAGCTGGTGATTTGGGTGGCACCTGTGTCAATGTCGGCTGTGTTCCCAAAAAACTATTTGTCTACGCCTCGCAATTCCCAGAGTTTTTTCAAGCCAGTCGAGGCTATGGCTGGAATCAAGCACAGTCGCCCAGCTTTGACTGGGCGACCTTAAGAGATAATAAAACCGCTGAAATAAAACGCTTAAATAGCATTTATCAACAGCTTCTGGATAACAGCGGTGCCACTGTAATACAGGGCAAGGCGCGGATTGAATCCCCTTATCAGGTATCTGTAAACAAAACCCTCTACAGTGCCAAAACCATTGTTATAGCCACCGGTGGCTGGCCCTATATTCCCGAATTTCCCGGTAGTGAACTGGCCATTAGCTCCAATGAAATGTTTTATCTGGATCAGCTGCCAAAAACCGCTGTTATCGTTGGCGGTGGCTATATAGCCGTTGAATTTGCCGGCATACTCAACGGTCTCGGCGTAGACACTCATTTGATTTACCGCGGTGCGCAACTATTGAAATCCTTCGATTCTGAAGTCGTTAGCTGGGTTCAAAAAGGCATGCAAGATAAAGGTATTAACCTGCATCTGCACAGCGAAGTACAAAGCATTGTTAAACAAGATAAGCGACTGCACATATCCCTAGACAATAATCAGATAATAACCGCCGATATAGCCCTCTATGCCACCGGCAGAAAAGCCAATACCGCTGAATTGGGTTTAGAAAATACCCAAATTAAAATTGATAAAAACGGTTCTATTACTGTAGACGAGCAATTCCAAACTATTGAACCCAGTATCTATGCACTGGGCGATGTTATAGATCGCGTACAACTAACCCCTGTGGCAATTCAACAAGCCATGCTATTAGTAGAGCATCTCTACGGCAATAATAGCGATAAAATGGATTACAATAATATACCTACAGCCGTATTTAGCCAGCCGGAACTAGCCACCGTAGGGCTTAGCGAAAGCCAAGCTGAGCAGAGCTTAAGCTCTATCCAAATCTATAAATCAGATTTTAAGCCTATGCTGAACAGTTTGGGGGGCGGCTCGGGTAGGACATTTATTAAGCTGATTGTAGATGCAAAGAGCGATAGGGTAGTGGGGTGCCATATGGTAGGCGACCACGCCGCTGAGATAATTCAGGGCGTAGCCATAGCCATCAAAGCTGGCGCCACCAAAGCAGATTTTGACGCCACCATCGGCATACACCCGTCGAGCGCAGAAGAGTTAGTGACTCTGCGTAACCCCATCACTTAAAACTGCCCCTTAGCCCGTTCCAAAAAACACAGATTAAGAAATTTTAAATCCGCCACCGTAGATTCTGTATTGGGTAAGGTTCGCAATGCAATTGCCAACAATAATCCATGATTTAGCTCCATATATAGACCTGCAAGGCGCTGTAACTCATCAGTATTTGATGAAATAGCTATACGTCCCAATAAATCAGTTAACCCATTAATTATCAGCTCTCTATATTGAGTGTTAAGGGTTTTAAGCGCAGGAATGGCTCCCAGAGTGCTCACCAGCGGTAAAAGGCCTGTATGACGCTGATAGAGCTGTAAAAATCGTTCTGTACAGAGATCCACAAAGGGTTTAATACGCATTGATTCAATATCTTCAGCCTCAAGTGAATCAATAGTTTCAGCAACATCAACTAGCCACTGTTCGGCAAGGGCGTACATAATCGCGTGCTTATTGGGGAAGTAGTGATACAGGGTGCCCACCGATATCCCCACATGCTTGGCCACTAATATAGTAGTGAGATCATCTAAACCCACTTGATCTAGCAACTCTAAGGTTGCCTGCAAAATCCTATCGCGCTGCTCTAATGCTCGCTGTTGAACAGGGGTATTTCGTGGCTTAAGTTTATTATCCATACCCTAAATTACCTCATTTATCAGCAGAGAGTTTATATCTATAGACTATCATTTTATCGAATTAATATTCAATATTTATTGAATTAAAATTCGATTATAAGGCTAATAGTACAGTCACCCCAAACCGCACCAGCTGGAAAAATCTATCGCACAAACTTATAGATTATTTAGATAGATGGCATATCTATTTGTTTTTTATAGTTTTATTATGGTACTTGGGGGGCAGCGCAATCTAAGGCGGCTAAATTTTGGCTATCTATAAATCCGTTCGAACGGGTCAATCCGAACGACGTGATGTGATGCGATATGTAAAATACTATAGGTTTAGTATTGATTTAACGGTCATTACTGATCAATAGAATACAAAGCAAGGAATATATATTGTGGTTATCTGTCACCCTATAGGTGTATTTATAAATAGGGTGCGCATATAAAAAACCAACACAATATGGTAATATTAAACGCAAAAGAGCGCTTGCAATTAGCTCTGCCCACAAAAATAACAAACAGTTGAAGAGATTTATTTTGATCTCATACAAGTAAAATCAAGTATATATTTACTGTTTGCACATATTGCATAGTAGAGCATCTACAACTAAAGCTGCCCTTTGCGATTGTTAACGGGGAATAATAAAAATGCACAGTCAACTGTGTAATAACAATAAAATGTTTTCTTTTGAAAATACAATAGACCAACTACTAAAGTCTGCTAACAAGCATAGCTTAGCGGACCTCTCTGACTCTAGCCTTATGGATAGGGTAGATAGCAAGTTCCTGCTTCCCGCTGATCAATTACCCCATGTACTCAATATTTGCAGTAACCACTATTCCGCACTAGAGATCGCTGATAAATCAAAATTCCAATACCAAAATATATATTTTGATACGCCATTATTGGATTTTTATAATCAGCACCATAACCGCAAACTCAATCGACACAAAGTGCGACATCGCTATTATGCCGATAGTGGAATTAGCTATCTTGAAGTTAAATTTAAAACCAATAAAGGTCGCACAGTTAAAACCAGACAGCTTGTTGATAACCAGCCCCGAGAAGCGCTGGACTCCAGTTATGTATTTCTAAAACAACAGGGCATTACAGCACCGGATAGCTTAAAGCCCTCGCAGCTCTGCACCTATGACCGCATAAGCTTTGCCAACCAACAACTTACAGAGCGAATTACCCTCGACCTGAATTTAAGTTGGACAAATAGCCAATCTTGGAATTTTGACTCTAGCCAAGCGGTAACAATGCCAAATTTTGTAGTGGCCGAACTCAAGCAAGAAAAACGCGATAGAAATTCTCCCTTTTTCCAATTAATGCGTGAGATAGCCATAAGACCTCAGGGGTTTAGCAAATATTGTATGGGCGTATCACTAACCAAAAAACAGCAAGTTAAATCAAACCGATTTAAAGCCAATATATTACAGTTACAACGAGGAGCATAATTGAATGACTAACATTACCGAACTACTCAGCAGTGATTTTATAAAGCTATTAGTGATAAACACCTTATTCTTAGCCATACTGCTTCGCGGCATCTTCTTTCGCCGCTCACCCAATCGCAATTCGCTGTTTGGATTTTTTATGTTTGGCAGTGGTGTTTTTCTGGTAACTCATTTGCTGCAGGGTGTTGAGATTTCTATGGGTTTTGCATTCGGCTTATTCGCTATATTTGCCATGCTCCGCTATAGAACAGAATCGATTTCTATTCGCAATATGTCCTATCTGTTTCTAGTTATTGTTATCTCCCTACTGAATGGTGTTAGCCCATTATCACCATCGAGCCTAGTACTAGTTAATAGCATCCTCTGCGGTCTAGTTGCCTTTGGTGAAACCAATTTATTTGCTCCTAGAATTTTTTCCAAAAGTGTTCGTTATGAAAATATTCAAAATATACGTCCTGAAAATTACCAGCAATTGCTAGCCGATCTTAAATACCGAACTGGCTTAGACATTGATCGAGTAGAGATAGCCAACGTCGACTTTCTGAATGACGTTGCCAACCTCAAAGTATTTCATTACGAGAACAAATTGCCAACCGATTTCCCCTGTGCAGATGAAAGCCCATCTTCGCTGGAGAGTGAAACCAATGGCTAAAATCTATGGGAAACTAGTACAGCTAACAGCTTTATTAGCCATTACCTCAATTACATATGCCGATGATGACGCCTTTTCAGCAATAAATAACAGCGGCAATTTTTGGCAAAAATTTGACGTAGATGGGCGCATTAATTTGGATGCGGATCACTTCGAAGGTATTTATCGCGCAGATAACTTAAATATTACCCAGAAGGAGACCGAGACACGTCGCGCAAGACTATCACTGAAGTTTTCCCCCACCGATAACTGGTCGAGCAAAGTGCAGGTTGCAATCCATGAAGGCAGCGATGATTACCAATTAAAAGATGCCTATATTCGCTATGAAGGTTTCGATTTTGCAGATATAAAAATTGGCAAATCCAAGGAGCCTTTCGGCCTAGAAACCACAACTAGCTCAGGCAATACAACTTTTATAGAGCGCAGTCTCGCTTCCTCATTGTCTCTAGGGCGCAGCAAAGGTCTCAACTTCTCTAAAAGCAAGCGCAACTACAGCTGGAGTCTAGGAGCGTATCAGGTAGATGAAGATGGCAATATCAAATCTGAGGGCGACAATGCCTATACTGCCAGAATCACCTTTAGCCCAGTTAACCGAGATAATAGCTACCAGCACTATGGTATAGCCTATTCCCAAAGAGATCTGTTAGGCGCTGAATACGAACTTAAATCCAATGGTGGCGTTAACAGTGCCTTAGACTTCCTTGATACTCGCAATATAGAAACTACCAGTCTCGAGCAAGCAGGCATTGAAGTAGCGTGGGGCAGGGGAGCACTATCCTTTCAAACTGAATACCAACAATTAAATATTAACGCTGTCGACAGCGAGAAAAATGCCAGCTACAAAGCTTATTATGGCCAGCTATCCTATTTCCTTACTCAGGATCACCGACCTTACAAAAAAGGTCGCTTTGCCAACCTAAAGCCCTCGTCTTCAAAAGGCGCATGGGAGTTGGCTATAAGACATGGCGTGCTTCAATCTATTGAGATTGGTAATGCCAATAAAAACACCGATATAGAGATCGCAAGCACCACCTTGGGGTTAAACTATTACCTTAATAAACGTTTTAAGATCATGCTTAACGCAATAGAAACTGATACAACAGGCATTATTGAGGATGGCATTCAAACGGAAGGCTCAGCCGTATCCATGCGTATCCAGCTAAAAATATAACTTACATAAGTTAAAGTAATTTATTAAAAGTAAATTATTAATTATTGTTTTTTATATTAAACGTCTCGATCTTTTCCAGTTCGTGCGCGCTCCTTCATATCGGACTGAATATAAACCTGATCTGTAGTGCCCATACTGGCATGCCCCAAATCATCCGCCATATGCTTCAATGGTCGAGTAGAAATATCCTGAGAAGCGCCTGTATGCCTCAACCAGTGGGTTGTAGCTTCTCTAAGGGCATTGGCATCGTCGGCAAAACCTTCGCTTAACATCTTATCATAGGCCATATCAAAGCCCTCCTGGACAATACGCCGCAATTGCCGCGAGCTCATACCGCCTGTACCGCGATTCTTTGCTACCAACGGCGCATTACTATTAAAATTACTGCTTATTGTTTCTCTATACGACTGATATCGCTCAATATAAGGAAATAGGGAGCTAGGCACAGAAACGTCCCTTAACTTATTACCTTTACCTAATACCTTTAACCAGTGATTACCGTCGGAATCCTGCCAAAAATGTTGCCATATCGGCTGCCAATTAGTTCTATCAGAGAGCTCAGAAACCCTTAGGTATAGGGTTTTAAGCACAGCGACCACAAACAGCATACGCTCATAACTAGCATCTGAGTTGGCAGCAGTTTCAGCACAACTTAATACATAGTCCCACTGCAAATCTGATAGGCGCTTAATATTTTTCTGGGTAGCGCCTTTAATTAAATAGGGCGATTGCTTGCGAATAGCGGGAATAGGGTTGCCAAAGGCATAGCCCTCGTCGGCTAAATAATCATAAAAACAAGAAATAGCCGAAAAACAGATCTTTAAAGCTTCACCAGATAGCTTATGGCCTTTAATATTGGGTTTTACATCCAAACCCCCTGCTGTAGCTTTTTTACGGTCTTCCTTGCTGATTTTGGCAACAAACGGCCGCCAATTTTCATTTTGACGCCACTCTCCGCCGATTATTTTAAATCGATCCTGTACGGATTCAGCTACCCATGTAGATGGCGGATTGTGTACAAAATCAAAGAAAGCCTCTAGCTCTGGGCGTTTTAGCTGAATTACCGTCTTTTCAGTTATAGTCCAGGACCATAGCAATAAGCGTTCAACCTCGTTGCGATAACTGCGATAGGTAGCTTCACTTTTACGGCTATAACTTTTCAAGAAAGCCTGTGTCTGCAAAAAGTCCTGAGCTATATCTGCATTGGTTTTGCACAGGTTATCTAAAAACAATTTTGAATCTGGATACTCATTGAGCATCGCCGTACCCATAGGCAAGCGCACAAAGGTTTTGTGAGCATCAAACAATGGCGTCGCTTTAAACTTGGACATAACAAAGCTCGTAATATATTAAACAGTAGAAATAACTAAAAACCAGTATTGATAAGGTTTCTAGCTTATATGTACTGTATCAAGCCTTTTATCTATTGTCTAGCTATGTCCACTAATTGAGATTAGAGGAAATATTATCTGTACTCAGAGAAAGTGATAACCCCCGCCTCTATCGACACCAATAACAGCTAACAACATAATCCGTATTATTTTATGTTGTTAAACGAATTCGCATAAGCAACTATTTACAGCTATATTTATAGATAGAAATATTCCGTATAATATTTTTGTCATCGCTGAATCATCTAAGGAAGTCATGCGTTATTTAATCAGCCTAACCGTTGCAGCCATTTTCTCTCTGAACTTGGTTACCCCTTCTCTGGGTACTGAAGATATCACAACTATTCAGCCAACCTCAGAGCAAAGCAAGCTGTACAGAGAAATTGTTAGCAAGCTAGCAACCAAGCACTACTTATCACAATCCATAGATGACCAGCTCTCAAAAGATTATCTCGACAACTACATAGAGCATCTGGATCCTCTAAAACGATTTTTCCTAGCTTCAGATATAGCTGAATTTAATCAATGGCAATATAAGCTAGATGATTTTGCCAAGCGCGGCGACATCAAGGCAGGCTTTTATATGTTTAATCGCCTAAGTGGGCGGATAAATGATCGCTTAGAGTCCAATATCTCTCAGCTGGAAGATAGCAACTATAAATTTGATTTCACCAAAAATGAGTCGATTATATTGGAGCCAGATAATCGCAATTGGTTTGCAACCGGGGCTGAAGCCGACCAATATTGGCGCAAGGTACTTACCGACTCAATGATAAGGCTTATTATTAGTGGAAAAGAGCAACCGAAGGCGCGCGAACTGCTGATCAAACGCTATAAGACGCAGTTAAATCAATATAGACAGCGCAATAGCGATGATGTATTCCAGTTATATGTAAATGCCCTAGCCTCTCTGTACGACCCTCATACGTCTTACTACACACCCCGCACTTCAGAGAATTTTCAAATCAATATGTCATTGTCGCTGGAAGGCATTGGCGCTCAGCTAACCACTGAAGACGAATATACGGAAGTGGTTCGCGTTATTCCCGGCGGACCCGCCGATTTACAAGGTATTTTAAAAGCTAAGGATCGTATTATTGGCGTGGCCCAAGGCGATAACGAAATGGTCGATGTGGTGGGATGGCGTATAGACGACGTTGTGGACCTGATAAGAGGCAAAAAAGGCTCCACAGTTCATCTCGAAATCAGCTCTACCTCTGACAAGCCTAAAATTGTTTCCATAGTGCGCGACAAGGTCAAGCTCGAGGAGAAATCAGCACAGAGTGATATCATCCATATTAAATCCAAGGATAAAGACTACAAACTAGGGGTTATAGAAATACCCGCCTTTTATATGGATTTCCAAGCATATAGAAAGCGTGATCCCAATTTCAAAAGCACTTCGAGAGATGTCAAAAAATTGCTTTTGGAGCTAAAAAAAGAACAGGTTGACGGAATAATATTGGATCTTCGCAATAATGGTGGAGGCTCCTTATTTGAAGCAACTGCTCTTACCGATCTATTTATCGACTTTGGTCCTGTGGTACAAATTCGCAACGCTGATAAAAAAATATATCGCGATCAGCGCGCCATATCTAAAGCTGTGTATAAAGGCCCTCTCGTGGTTCTAATCAATCGCTTAAGTGCTTCTGCCTCAGAGATTTTTGCCGGCGCTATACAGGATTATGGGCGCGCTTTAGTGGTGGGTAGTCAAAGCTTTGGTAAGGGCACAGTTCAGAATATGGCTGAACTTAGCAGTGGCGATTTAAAACTGACCGTGTCTAAATTTTACCGTGTATCTGGCGGCAGTACACAACACCGCGGCATTATTCCAGATATAGCACTTCCCAATACTTACGATGCCGATGAGGTGGGCGAAAGCCAACATGACCAAGCCCTGCCCTGGGATCAAATTCATCCCGTACCTCATCGCCAATCGAAGACATTAAATCAATTGGTAAAACCGCTAACAACAAATCATAAAATACGCGCCTACCAAAACCATAATTTTATTAGCATGGTGGATAAATTGGCTCTGACCCATAACTGGGATACAGAAGATTCTCTGTCACTTAATCTGCAACAGCGCAAAGCAAAAAACACCAGATGGGATACGGAGTTACTGGCTATCGAAAACAAGCGACGATCTGCGCAGGGACAGAAGCCCTACCCCAATATGGAAGCCTGGGAAGAGCAACAAGATAATGAGGAAGAGGTAGAGGAAGACAAACCTATAATAGAATCCGATCCCATGCTGTATGAAACTGCACATATTTTGAAAGATCAGATTACACTGATCACCGCGATTCAATCATCTGCGGAACGCGACAAAATAGCCCATAATCAAACAAAAGAATAAGTCTAACAACCATGTCTAATACTAATAAGCCGATCAAAGTAATGTCCTTTAATGTCAATGGACTGCGCTCGAGAATCGATCAATTAAAAACCGTTTTAGCCGATCATCAACCAGATATTTTGGGGCTTCAGGAAACCAAGGTTAGCAACGAAGAATTCCCTCATAAAGAGATAGAGGCATTGGGTTATAGGGCAGATATTCATGGTCAGAAAGGCCATTATGGTGTGGCACTATTAAGCAAAATTTCCCCACAAGAAACCCGTTGTGGATTTCCCACAGATACAGATGAAAGCCAATGTCGAATGATCTATGGTCGTTATAATATTAACGGTAGCAAATTACATATTATTAACGGCTATTTTCCACAGGGTGAGGGCCGTGCCCATCCGACAAAATTTCCCGCAAAAAGAAAGTTTTACGCCGATTTATTGGATTATCTAAACAACAACTTTAAACAAAATGATCTACTGTTGATTATGGGAGATATGAATGTAGCTCATCGCGATGCAGATGTTGGCATAAAACCTGAAAATGCCAAGCGCTGGTTAAAAACAGGTAAATGTGCCTTTCTTCCCGAGGAACGAGACTGGTTACAGGCGTTACTCGACTGGGGTTTAATCGACTCTTATAGAGAAAACAATCTCGACAAGCAAATCTACAGCTGGTTTGACTACCGCAGTCGCGGCTATGAGCAGGACCCCAAAAGAGGCCTTAGAATTGATTTAATATTAGCCTCAAAGGGAACCCTACCCTATCTCAACGACACTGGTATTGATGTTCATGCCAGAGGCCATATAAAGCCTTCAGATCACTGCCCTATTTGGGTCGACCTAGATCTATAGGGAACAGCACAGTTATAGACCAGCCTCTAATTCTGGCAACGCTTCAAATAGATCTGCCACCAACCCATAGTCAGCCACTGAAAAAATGGGCGCCTCTTCATCTTTATTGATTGCCACAATGACTTTGCTGTCTTTCATACCCGCCAAGTGCTGAATAGCACCAGAAATACCCACCGCAATATATAGATCTGGAGCGACAATTTTGCCAGTCTGACCCACTTGCATATCATTGGGCACAAAGTCGGCATCTACTGCCGCCCTAGAGGCACCAACAGCCGCTCCCAGTTTATCTGCTATTCTGTACAGCAAATCAAAATTTTCACCGCTGGCCATACCCCGCCCGCCAGAAATAACTATATTAGCGGCCGTCAGATCTGGTCTATCAGAAATAGCTAACTGCTCGTCTACAAAGGTTGATACGCCGAGATCATGGACAGTGGCTACAGATTCCAGCGTAGCGTTACCACCCTCATTCGACGCCGTATCAAAGGCTGTAGCTCTCACTGTAAGTACTTTGATCGGGTCGGTTGTCTGTACAGTCGCAATCAAATTTCCCGCATAGATAGGGCGCTTAAAGGTATCCCCATCAACCACCGCACAAATATCTGAAATGGCCTGCACATCCATTAACGCGGCAACCCGGGGCATAATATTTTTTGCTGTAGTTGTCGCCGCAGCTAACAAATAGGCATAGCTTTCACCTACTTCTGCAATCAGCGGCGCTATATTTTCCGCCAAAAAATGTCCATAAGCACAGTTATCAGCCAATAGAACACTATTGATATTAGGTATTTTAATGGCTTGATCAGCCACCGACTGACAGCATTCACCGACAACTAATATATCAATAGCATCGCCAATTGCCATGGCCGCAGTAACTGCACTTAAAGTAACAGGATTAAGTTGCTTATTATCGTGCTCAGCTACGATTAAGATACTCATACGATCACCTTAGCTTCGTTCTTTAGCTTGTCGATAAGCTGAGCCACATCGGCAACAATCTCGCCAGCCTGTCTTTGCGCTGGCAATTCAACACCTAAGAGTTTGGTGCGCGGCACTGTATCCACACCGAGCTGTTCGGTGGTAAAAATATCTAAGGGCTTTTGCTTGGACTTCATTATATTGGGCAGTGATGCATAGCGTGGTTCATTGAGTCGCAAGTCACTGGTTACAATGGCAGGTAAGGTTAAAGAAAGGGTCTGCAACCCCCCATCTACCTCTCTAGTAACCTTGATAGCGTTTCCCTCAACAATCAACTGTGAGGCAAAGGTACCCTGAGAACAGCCGATTAATGCCGCCAACATTTGACCGGTCTGGTTATTGTCTCCGTCGATAGCCTGCTTGCCCATTAACAATAGGTCAGGCTTTTCTGAATCGTAAACTGCTTTAAGACATTTAGCCACGCAAAGTGGCTCTAAATCGGACTCAGATTGCACCAATATGGCCCGATCAGCGCCCAGCGCCAGGCTGGTGCGCAGCTGTTCTTGAGCCTGTTGGGGGCCTACTGAAACAGCTATAATTTCAGTGGCTACTCCTTTTTCTTTCAGGCGCACTGCCTCTTCTACAGCGATTTCACAAAAAGGGTTAATAGACATTTTTACATTGGCCAAATCCACGTTGGAACCATCGGACATAGGCCTAACTTTAAGGTTGTAATCTACAACGCGCTTAACTGCCACTATTATCTTCATAGCTATCACTCCATGAATATTGCCAATAAACTTTTTCGTTATAAAAAACTATTTAATAAATCAATTTGAGATTATATTGCCCAGACAGACCATACAAATCAAGCAGTTGCGACTCTCATTGCGACCAGTCAGTCACAGTAACCAATCAATTGATACTAGCAATTTATAGTCATAACATTCATTGTAGTATCGATTTTAGGCTATTTTTAAGATACATCTGAAAATATCCAAAGGGAGAGTTACATTGGAACGCGAATATATGGAATACGATGTGGTTATTGTGGGGGCTGGACCCTCAGGATTAGCTGCGGCCAGTCGACTTAAGCAAATCGATACAAATCTATCGGTATGTGTGATTGATAAGGGATCAGAGGTTGGTGCTCATATATTATCTGGCGCTGTTTTTGAACCCACAGCTCTCAATGAACTTTTTCCCAACTGGCAATCCATGTCTGCGCCTCTTGAAACCCCAGTATCCAAAGACTGTATCAGGTTATTAACTGGCGCTAGAACACAGCTTAAAATCCCTGCATTTCTAGCCCCCAAAACCATGCATAACAAAGGAAATTATATTATTAGTCTGGGCAAACTTTGCCGTTGGCTAGCTGAGCAAGCTGAGAATTTAGGCGTAGAGGTTTTCCCCGGCTTTAGTGCCGCACAAATAATTTACGGTGATAGTGGAGAGGTTACAGGCATAATCACTGGCGATATGGGAATAAATAAATCGGGAAAAACCAAAGATTCATTT
>Ga0207964_1000070_pt1 | contig 37927 bp, 31 predicted proteins | sample Knorr_S23_td_250_FD_185608 | JGI IMG/M metagenome (GOLD analysis project Ga0207964, IMG submission 185608) | Marine microbial communities from Southern Atlantic Ocean transect - Knorr_S23_td_250_ad_251m_LV_A (SPAdes) (version 2) | ecosystem: Environmental > Aquatic > Marine > Oceanic | place...
TGGCGCTCTAACAGATGGATTGATGCTATTGCGTTATCTATTTGGCCTTGAGGGTGAAATGATTACAAATCAAGCTGTGGGCCCTAGCGCTAATAGAGCCTCAAATGATGAGATACAGGCTTATCTAGAGGCTTATATGCCAGCGATGTAGTGTTTAAGTTCTAAATAAAAAGGCTCCTTAGGGAGCCTTTTTTATAGTTTTTAAATTTGTCATAAGGCTTGAGTAACTGTTCAGAACCCTTATCATAGCCTGCTATATCCATTCAGAAGAATTTTTATGAGCCAGAAAAGAGTTTTAACCGGTATTACCACTTCCGGAACCCCGCATTTGGGCAACTATGTAGGGGCTATTCGCCCGGCTATTGAGGCGAGTCGCGATCAAAGTGTCGAGTCGTTTTTCTTTTTAGCAGATTACCATGCGCTGATTAAATGTCAGGACCCCGAGGCTGTGCATCAGTCTTCATTGGAAATTGCTGCGGCTTGGTTGGCGCTTGGCTTGGACCCTGAGCAGGTGGTGTTTTACCGTCAATCGGATATCCCCGAAATTCCTGAGATGAATTGGTACCTGACCTGTATGACGGCTAAGGGCTTGATGAATCGTGCCCATGCTTATAAGGCGTCGGTACAGGCTAATCAGGAGGCGGGTGAGGATGATGATATGGCGATTACTATGGGTCTATTTAGCTACCCGACATTAATGGCGGCGGATATTTTGATGTTTAATGCCAGTGATATTCCTGTGGGTCGCGATCAGATTCAGCATGTTGAAATGGCGCGGGATATTGCTCAGCGTTTTAATCACCATTATGGCGAGCATTTTGTATTGCCTACAGCAAAGGTGGATGACAATGTTGCGGTGTTGCAGGGCCTTGATGGTCGCAAAATGAGTAAGAGTTATAACAATACTATTCCGTTGTTTTTAACTGAGAAAAAACTCAAGAAACATATCAATAAGATTAAGACCAATTTGCTTGAGCCGGGTGAGCCTAAGGATCCTGATGATTCTGCGGTATTCCAACTTTGGCAGGCCTTTGCTACGGAGCAACAGACCGCTGATATGCGTGAGCAGTTTGCGCAGGGTATTGCTTGGGGCGAGGCGAAAAAGCAGTTATTTGAATTAATTAACGATCAGTTAAAGGAACCGCGTGAGCGTTATAACCAGCTTGTCGAAAGTCCAGCCGAGGTGGAAAAAATACTTCAGCAGGGCGCTAAAAAGGCGAGAGAGTATAGCGCTGCATTGATGGCCGATGTACGCAAGGCGGTTGGAATTCGCCCACTGGGATAAATCTTTAGCTTAACTCGGTTAAAAATACTGTCTTGTAGTGAGATATTATCCATTTCATTGTATAATGAGTAACATTAGCAATCAGTTTTGTAATAACTTCCACGGCAATATTTAACGGAGACTTCAATGAGTCAGCTCAAAATTTTTGGACTTGTCATCTTTACCCTATTTACTATGGTTGCCTGTAGCGGCCAAGACGGCTCAGCCGAGCTTACGGATAATCAGAAAAATCTTGTTGCCGAGCGTATTGCGCCTCATGGTCAGGTGGTAATGGCGGGTCAAGCGGTGGTTTCGGCGGTTGCTTCTGCCGTTCGTACTGGCGAATCAATCTACGCAAGCAACTGTCAGGCCTGTCATAATTATGGCGTTGCTGGCGCACCTAAAATGGGTGATGTAGCTGCTTGGGCTGATCGCCTTACTAGGGGCATTGAGACGGTTTATGCCAATGCAATCAATGGTATTGGTGCTATGCCGGCTAAGGGTACCTGTATGGACTGTAGCGACGATGAAATCATTGCGACTATCGACTATATGCTTGAGAATAGCCAGTAGTTAGCTATAACCAGATACTAAAAACCCGCTTTAATACAGCGGGTTTTTTATTGTCTGAAATTTGGCTAGTAGTGGATAGATGAGTAAGCCGATTAGTGGACCGAGGGTTCGTTAAATATGGCATCTATATCCGGCTGATCAAATTGATAATATTGGTCACAGAATTCGCAATTAACTTGAATTATGCCCTGTTCTTGAAATATTTGATTGATCTCATCAGCACCTAGTGAAACAAGCATTTTTGCGGTTCTTGCTTTAGAGCAGCTACAGAAAAATTGTAAATTTTCTGGATCGAATAGACGCACCTGTTGCTCGTGGAATAGCCGATATAGTTGTTCTTCATGCTCAAGTTCAAGTTGCTCTTCTGGCTTAAGGCTTTCGAGTAATAGACTAAGATGTTGCCAGTTATCACGGGCCTGTTCATCATCGCTACTATGAGGCATTTCTTGAATTAGGATGCCGGCGGCGGTGTGCTGATTTGCCGCCAGTTTAATTTTGGTGCTTAACTGTTCTGATTGGGCAAAGTAATGCTCTAAGCATTCGCTTAGACTGTCTTTATCTATGGGTACTATGCCTTGGTAGCGTTCTCGACCCTCGGGCTCAATGGTGATGGCGAGGGTGGCGGAGCCTAAGAGGCTTTTAAAGCCTTCTTCGCTACCTATGTTTTGGTAATCACCTCTAACAATACCACGCAGCTGAGTATTATTGCTGCACTCGGCCATAATAGAGGTGATATCCCCCTGTCCTATAGCTTGAATGCTGACAATACCTTTGAATTTTAGCGTTGCGCTCAATAGGCTGGCAGCGGCAAGAAACTCGCCTAGGATGGCGGTAATAACCGCTGGGTAGTCCTGTCTCTGCTGGATTGCTTGAAAGCTTTCGCTCAGGGTCGTTACTTCGCCACGAATATGTGTTTCATCGAATAGGAAGCGCTGTCTGGTATCTTGTGATTTCATGAGGGGCATTCTACAAAATTATTCAATTTAATGCATGATAGATCGCTATCTATTAAGGTTTATTTTTCGCGTTTATAGGAGCGGCTTAGCCGCGAATAAATCGATGGATTTGTCGGCGTTGTTTTTTATTGGGCTTTTCATGCTGGGGTAGGCTGCTATTTAATGCTTTGCGTTCAGCGGCCGATTTTTCTCTTACAGCAATACTGTCTTCAGTTTCTTGGTATAGGCTTTGAGCCTGGGGAGCGCCTCGGCGTTGGTCGGACAGGGCAACAACTTCAACAATTTTGTCATCATAGCCTTGGCGAATTGTAAGGATAACTTCTATCTCTAGCATTCGACTGGGCTTGGGTTTTTGCCCATCAATATGAACTTTGCCATTTTCTATGGCATTCTTGGCTAGGGCTCGGGTTTTAAAAAATCGTGCCGCCCATAACCATTTATCGATTCGCACCTTATCCATTAGATTTTTTACCGAATAAAGATGAAAAATTATCGATCATAGGAAATTTACTATCAACTTCTCGTGCTTGGCTACTAATGGGTTGTTTTATGCTACGCAGGTACTTAATGCCAAAATGATGTGCTGAATCTAGAACTGCTTCGGAATCGTCAAAAAATACTGTGGTTTCTGGGTTGAAGTCGATATTTTCTTTGAGTCTGTGCCAGAACTGCTGTTGTTCTTTAGCGGCTTTATAATCATGGGATGAAATAACCTGATCAAGTAGCGGTTGTATCTGTGAGTGGGTAAATTTTAGCTGAATACTCGGGCGATCAGAATTGGTAATTAGTATACGTTTTTTTTGTTTGCCACCCACTTGGTTTAGAAAGTCTATGACTTCGGCTCGTTCGGTAATTAGATGGTTTACTTCTTGTTGCGCTTGAATAATATTTAGTTGGAATTGATCTGACCAATAGTCCGTACAATACCATTCCAGTTGACCCTGTTTTTCTGCCAGACGGCTTTCTATATAGCGGGTCACTTCGCTGAGGTCTGCATTATGAATCTGACTATATTTTTTGGGTAGGTGTTCAGTCCAAAAGTAGACGTCGAAGTGTAGATCTAGCAATGTCCCATCCATATCGAGTAGCACTGTATCAATGCTATCCCAATCTAATTGGATAGGCTGATGACTCAAAATAGATCCTCGGGAAGTGGCTCATCGCCGCGGGTTGATTTTGCTCCTTTGGTGATGGCTTCGGGAACATTTTCTGATCGAAAGAATTCGTAAATTCCCGATTGATCGGGCGGTACACGAGTACCTGTTTTGGGGTCAATCTTAATGCTAACAATACCCGCTGGCTGGGGTAGGTTAGTCTGTGGCTTGTCTTTTAGGGCTTCACCCATAAAGTCGATCCAGATGGGCAACGCTGCTGATCCACCATATTCATTGCGACCTAACTGTGAATAGTCATCGAAGCCAACCCATGCCGTGGCTACCAGATGTGATGAGTAGCCAGAAAACCATGCATCACGAGGTCCGTTGGTAGTTCCTGTTTTACCACCTAGATCATTGCGTTTTAGCGTTTTAGCCTTTCTGCCAGTCCCTTTTTGAATAACATCTTTAAGCATGGAGTCGATAAGGAACGCGGTAGAAGCATCAATCGCTCGCTTAGCTGTAATAGTTTCCGACTGAGGATGATTGCGCAGGGTTTGGTTAATAAGCTGGTGGTGATCTTTTTCTGAATCCGGAATGGATTCCTCGGCTAATGTATCTAATAATGCTGTTAGCTCTAAGTCGATTTTTTCTGCAGAAAAGTCGTCTGGGTTGTTAGCTTTGGCGGTTCTAATACAGGGGTCGCACGCGGTATCAGGTGTGGCTTCAAAAATAATATTGCCATCTCGATCAATGACTTTGTCTAATATATAGGGCTCTACTAGATAGCCGCCATTGGCGAAAATAGTGTAGCCTCGGGCAATTGTCATAGGGGTTAAGGCATGGCTACCCAGAGATAAAGATAGATCTGCAGGCATATCGCCAGTTTCAAATCCAAACTTTTGTAACCCTTGCAATGTGCGATCAATCCCCATTCGTCTAAGTAATCTAATTGAGACTAGGTTGCGTGATCTGTAAAGCGCCTCGCGAATTCTGGTAGGGCCATAAAATTTGCCGCCATCATTTTCTGGCCGCCATAGATCTTCAAGTTTGCTGTCGTCAAAAACTACCGGTGCATCGTTGACTGTCGATGCTGGAGTAAAGCCATTTTGCAGGGCTACCGTGTAAATAAATGGTTTGAAATTTGAGCCGGGTTGTCGCGTTGCTTGGGTGACCCGATTAAAGCGACTTTGGCGATAATCAAAGCCCCCCACCAAGGCTTTAATGCCTCCTTCTTTGGGCGATAGAGCAACCATTGCTGCCTGAGCAGTTGGTAATTGAGCAAGTTGCACAAAGCCATTGCGTTTTTGGATGCGAATTAGATCGCCTACCTGAAAGATATTATGTGCAGATTCAATAGGCGCCGATTGGCTGCTAGCTGTTTTAAATAACCGCAAACCATCTAAGCCATTTGCCCAATTTAGCGGGAAGGTTTGTCCCTGCTTATCGAGTATTCTTAGATGGTCGTCGGCGACATGGCTGACAATAGCCGATTCTAGCCCACCATAGTTGCGTGTTTCGTTTAGAGTCTGTTGCCAGTGTTCTTCGGGTATAGCAGATTGCTCTACGCCTCGGTAGCCATGGCGCTTATCGTAAGCAATTAATCCAGATTGAACCGAGGTTGTTGCCTTTGCCTGCAGTTTGGAATCAATGGTAGTAATTGCTGTGTAGCCTTCGGTATAGGCTTTTAGTCCATACTTATCAATGACCTGTTGACGTACCATCTCAGCGGCATAGGCAGCATCAATTTTAGCAATTGAGCCGTGATAGGTAGCCGTATCTGGCTCGTTAATGGCGGCTTGATATTGACTTTTATTGATCTTTTTTAGACTCAGCATTCGACCAAGGATCCAGTTTCTTCTTTGAAGTGCTCGATCTGGATTAGCTATAGGGTTATATTTTGAGGGTGCTTTGGGTAGGCCTGCGATCATTGCCATCTCAGCCAGCGTTAGTTGATCTAGATTTTTGCCGTAATAAACCTGTGCGGCGGCGCCAACACCATAGGCTCTGTTGCCCATATAAATTTTATTGGTATAGAGCGATAATATTTCTTGCTTGGTTAGTTCTTCTTCAATGCGAAATGCCAGTAATATTTCATTAAATTTGCGCGTAAATTCCTGACGCTTACTGAGGAAAAAGTTGCGTGCCACCTGCATGGTAATGGTGCTACCGCCGCTGCGAATTGAGCCGGTAGTAATGAGTTCGACTGCAGCTCTAGCTAGACCCGAGACAACAATGCCGCCATGCTTGAAAAAGCGGTCATCCTCGGCCGCTAAAAATGCATCAACCATGGATGGAGGTATCTGGTTAAAATTAACCGGAGTCCGTTTTTTTTCACCGAATTCGGCAATAATTTGTAAATCTTCTGAGTAAACTTTGAGTGGAATTTGTAATTCAACCCGTTTGAGTTCCTCTACTGATGGGAGTTTTGGGCTTAGATATAAAAATAGGCAAGAGGCTAGTATAAGAAAGCCACCCACACCAAGAACTGTGAGGGTAAGTATGCCTTTTATTAATTTTTTATGTCTTTTAAGCAAGGTCTGCAGACGCCAAGGTTTCTTCCAGTGTATTATAGAGCCTTAAGACGCTGTTTTGTATTATTTGTTTGTGCATTTGGAATAACTTGGGTTATTTTTGAGCCTGTGAGCTGTTAGCTAGGATCTTAAATTGGCATGGTTTTTTTTAAATGGATCATTGTTGCTGTGGTGACAAAATTGATAATTACTATACAAGCACTGTGATTAACCAACCGGTTTTGAATTAAAAATGAGTGAACAACATATTTTTTTGGTAGGCCCCATGGGCGTGGGGAAAACCACTGTAGGGAAACAATTGGCGAGTCTATTGCATCGACCCTTTGTTGATGTAGATGCTGAAATAGAGTCCCGCTGTGGTGCAGATATTCAATGGATTTTTGACATGGAAGGGGAAAAAGGCTTTCGCGAAAGAGAGTCAAAAGTGCTTCAAGATATTATTTCTAACAGTTCCAGTTCGGTCATTGCAACCGGTGGCGGTGTTGTTTTGTCGGCTAAAAATCGACAAGTTTTACAAGCCAGTGGTCAGGTGATTTACCTTTCGGCATCTAAGGAGCAACTCAATGAGAGAATGCGCAGAGATAAGTCACGACCACTATTACAGGTCGAAGACCGTGAAAAGGTAATTAATGAGCTGCTTGAGGTGCGTGATCCACTTTACCGAGACGTGGCTGATGTTGTATTTTCTGCTGAGGGAGGCTCTGCGGTGAGAGTCGCCAAAGTATTATTGGATGAATTGTCCAAGCATTGATAATTTATGCAACCCAAGCATAATGTAAACCTATAACTGGTAAGAGCGTTACTTAAGATGAGCGATCAAAATAATACCCCTTCAACAGCACAAATTAATGTGGAACTTGAGGATCGTAGCTACCCTATATTTATTGGTTCGGGGCAGATGGCGGCTGTGGGTATATCGCGTTTTGTTCAGGGTAATAAGGTACTTATTGTTACCAATACAACAGTAGCCGAACTTTATCTGTCTGCGCTTGAGGCTCAGCTTAGCGATAAGCAGGTTGATTCTATCGTTTTGGACGACGGCGAGCAGTTTAAAAACCTAGATACACTCAATAGTATTTTGACTCAGTTGCTTGAAAATAAGCATGATCGAAAAACCACCTTAATTGCTTTGGGTGGCGGTGTGGTCGGCGATATCACAGGCTTTGCTGCTGCTTGCTATCAGCGCGGTGTGCCATTTATTCAGGTGCCAACGACGCTTTTATCTCAGGTAGATTCCTCTGTGGGCGGTAAGACTGCGGTCAATCACCCCTTAGGCAAAAATATGATCGGTGCCTTTTATCAGCCTCAAGCAGTAGTTATTGATACTGATAGTTTGTCTACTTTGCCCGAAAGAGAGTTCAGCGCGGGCATGGCGGAGGTTATTAAGTATGGGCTTATTGCCGACCCCGAATTCTTTGATTGGCTGGAAAATAATTCTGCTGCTTTAAAACAGGGTGATCAAGCGGCGCTGACCTATGCCATTGAGCGATCCTGTTTGAATAAGGCCCAAGTGGTGAGTGCTGATGAGACTGAGCAGGGTATTCGAGCAATCCTTAATTTAGGGCATACCTTTGGTCATGCGATTGAGACTTTCCAGAATTACTCGGGCTGGCTTCATGGTGAGGCTGTAGCGGCGGGCATGGTTATGGCGGCAAAGTTGTCATTAGTAATGGGTGGTTTGTCTCAATCTGAATTTGATCGGGTGAAAAATTTAATTAAAAGTTGGTCGTTGCCAGTGGCTCCACCATCAGATATGACGGCTGAAGATTTTAATCAGCTGATGTATAGAGACAAAAAAGTTTTAGATGGTCAATTGCGTTTAGTTTTATTGCGCGCGCTTGGCGATGCTGAAGTGACCAGTGACTTTTCAGTTGAAAGCCTGAAAACAGTGATTTCTAGCAGTTTTTCAGAGTAAGAAAAAAACTTTTTATGGGGAAATTTTACCCCTAGATAAACTGCCCCTTTTCTAGTTTGCGCATAAGTGTTTGTCGAAACCGCGTCTCAAGTGTAAAATGTGCGCCTTTTCGCCCAGATGAACTGAAACTGGGCTCAAAATCCACCTGTTAATTTTCAGAGTTTTAAATATGACTCAAAGCTTATGTCAGCTTGATGATTTTAAAGATAACTGCGGTTTTGGATTAATTGCCCATACCAAGGGTAAGGCCAACCACCAGTTACTACAAAACGCTATTAAAGCACTTACCTGCATGACTCACCGTGGTGGTGTAGCTGCAGATGGTAAAACCGGTGATGGCTGTGGTTTATTACTACAAAAGCCAGACTCCTTCCTGCGCGCTGTAGTTAAAGAAACACTCAATTTAGCGTTACCTGATCTATATGCGGTCGGTGCAATTATGCTAAACAGCGATAGCACTCTTCGCGATCAATCAAAAGCGATTATCGAAGAAGAACTTGCAGCGCAGGGTCTTGAGGTTATCGGCTGGCGTGAAGTGCCAACAGACGATAGTTGTCTGGGGCCTATTGCGATTGAATCTCTGCCTGCTTTTGAGCAAGTTTTTGTAGCACCGGGAAAGATTACAGAGCAAAACATATTTGCCGCTAGACTCTATATGGGTCGGCGCAAGGCTGAAAACCGTTTAGAAAGTGATGATACTTTCCATATTGCGAGTCTAGGTATTAATGTTCTTAGTTATAAGGGCCTAATGATGCCGGTTGATTTGCCTCGGTTTTATACTGATTTGGCAGATCCTCGTCTTGAAACTGCAATCTGTGTATTCCATCAGCGCTTCTCAACTAACACTATGCCTAAGTGGCCGCTAGCTCAGCCATTTAGAATGCTTGCCCACAATGGTGAAATTAACACTATTGTCGGCAATAGAAACTGGTCGGTAGCCAGAACCCCAAAATACAAAACTGATTTATTACCTGATCTAACTGAAGCGGCGCCACTAGTGAATCGCACTGGTTCTGACTCGTCTAGTTTAGATAATATGTTAGAAATGTTGGTCACAGGGGGTATGGATCTTCATTTGGCTGTGCGCGCATTGGTTCCGCCAGCTTGGCAAAATGTTGAAGATATTGACCCAGATTTACGCGCATTATATGACTACCTCTCAATGCATCAAGAGCCTTGGGATGGTCCAGCTGGATTGGTAATAACCGATGGCCGATTTGCTGTTTGTACACTTGACCGAAATGGTCTGCGTCCCTCGCGCTGGGTAATGACTGATGATGATGTTATTACTGTTGCTTCTGAAGTAGGTGTCTATGACTATGCGCCAGAATCAGTCGTTGCCAAGGGTCGATTAGGGCCGGGTGATATTTTATCGATTGATACTGAGAAGGGACAGATAATGTTCCGCGATGAGGTTGAAACTCAGTTAGCCGCTCGCAACCCCTACAAACAATGGTTGAGAGATGGACACTTTTCTATAGCATCAACCTTTGATATGGACAGTATTGAGCTTGAGGGCACATTGTCTCGCGAGCAAATACGCACCTATATGAAAATGTTCCAAGTCTCTTTCGAAGAGAGAGATCAGGTGTTGCGCCCGCTGGCAGAAGGCGGTCAAGAAGCGACAGGCTCTATGGGTGACGATACCCCGATGGCAGTCCTTTCATCTAAACACCGCAATGTATTTGATTACTTCAGACAACAGTTTGCTCAGGTGACTAACCCGCCAATCGATCCGCTAAGAGAGTCTATTGTGATGTCTCTGGGTGTTGAGCTGGGTCGAGAGGCCAGTATTTTTGAAGAAAAATCTGACCTTGCTTGTCGAATAGGGCTTTCAAGCCCAGTGCTTTCACCGCGTAAATACTATGCTCTGAAGGCTAATGAATTTGAAGAGTTTCCTGTACAAAAATTTGATCTTAATTTTGATCCGGCACAAGAAAATCTGGCATCAGCCATTCAGAGAATCTGTTCTGAAGTTGAAGCGGCGGTTAAATCAGGTGTTTCAGTTTGTATTCTTTCCGATCACGATATAGCTCAGCCTAAATTGCCAGTCCATATTCTACTTGCAGTGGGTGCGGTACATAACCATTTAACGGTTAAGGGCTTGCGTTGTGATGCGAATATTGTGGCGAGCACCGGATATGCTCGAGATTCACACCAAATTGCTACGCTGGTTGGTTGTGGTGCTTCACTGGTATATCCATACCTAAGCTACCATGTATTGTGTGACCTTATTAGTAGTGGTGAGACCCTAGTCGATGTTGATACTGCATTTAGACATTACCGCAGAGGTATCAACAAAGGACTGCTTAAGATTCTTTCAAAGATGGGTATTTCAACCATTGCCTCTTACCGCGGTGCGCTGTTATTTGAGGCTGTGGGTTTAAGTGAAGAAATTATTGATCTTTGTTTCCCAGGATTAACCAGTCGAATTCAGGGTGCTAGTTTTGTAGATTTCCAGCAGGATCAACTAGAGTTGAGTCAAACAGCTTGGAAAATGCGCAAGCCAATCAATCAGGGCGGTCTTCTTAAGTACGTTCATGGTGAGGAGTATCACGCTTATAACCCTGATGTTGTGCAGACGATGCACAAAGCGGTTCAGAACGATGACTACAGCGCATGGTTAGATTATGCTAAGTTGGTTAATACGCGCCCTACAGCCGCACTGCGAGATCTTCTAAAGCTTAAAGATGACGTTCAGTCTATTGATATATCTGAAGTTGAACCCTATTCAAACATAGTTAAACGCTTTGATTCTGCGGGTATGTCGCTGGGTGCATTATCACCTGAGGCGCATGAATCTCTAGCAGAAGCAATGAATGGCTTAGGTGGTCGATCTAATTCAGGTGAGGGGGGTGAAGACCCATCTCGCTATGGCACCATTAAGTCGTCTAAAATTAAACAGGTTGCCTCGGGTCGCTTTGGGGTTACACCGGCTTATCTGAGAAGTGCAGAAGTTATTCAAATTAAAGTGGCTCAGGGTGCTAAGCCCGGTGAAGGGGGGCAGCTACCCGGTGGTAAGGTTAATGAGCTAATTGCTCGATTGCGATACTCGGTGCCAGGTGTGACACTTATTTCACCACCGCCTCACCATGATATCTATTCTATTGAAGATTTAGCCCAGCTTATCTTTGATTTAAAACAGGTTAACCCCGATGCATTAATCTCTGTGAAGCTTGTATCTAGACCTGGTGTAGGAACAATCGCTGCGGGTGTTGCTAAGGCATACGCTGATCTTATTACCATCTCTGGTTATGATGGCGGTACCGCTGCAAGCCCTATCAGCTCTATTCGCTATGCGGGTTCACCTTGGGAGCTGGGTCTTACTGAGACCCATCAAACCTTGCGTGCCAATGATCTTCGTAACAAGGTTCGAGTACAGACCGATGGTGGACTAAAGACCGGTTTGGATGTTATTAAAGCAGCCATTTTAGGTGCTGAGAGTTTTGGCTTTGGTACCGGCCCGATGGTTGCCTTGGGTTGTAAATACCTGCGAATCTGTCACCTTAATAACTGTGCTACGGGTGTTGCTACGCAAAATGATCGTCTGCGAAATGATCATTATCGCGGCACAGTAGCTATGGCGACTAACTTCTTTAAATTTATGGCCATGGAAACGCGTGAATGGATGGCTGGTTTAGGTATTCGATCTTTTGAAGAGTTGATTGGTCGAGTAGATCTACTTGAGCTGTTGCCAGGGCAAACCAGCAAGCAAAAGAATCTTGATTTGAGTCCGCTGATTGAAGATCGTCCAGAAATTAGTCATAAACCACAGTTTTGTGATATTGCTCAAAACGATCCATTTGATAAGGGCCTATTAGCCGAGCAGATGGTTAAAGATATGTTGCCGGCTATTGAATCAAAAACCGGTGGCACCTACGACTATGATATCTGTAATTGCGATCGCTCTATTGGTGCACGTATCTCCGGTGAAATTGCCGTAAGACATGGCAATGCCGGTATGATAGATAATCCAGTAACGCTTAAGCTTCGTGGCGTTGCGGGTCAATCGTTGGGTGTTTGGAATGCAGGCGGTCTTGATATCTACCTAGAGGGTGATGCCAATGACTATGTAGGTAAGGGTATGTCCGGTGGGAAACTAGTATTGAGTCCGCCAGAGAAAAGTTCATTTGAAGCCAAGGCAACCCCTATTATGGGTAATACCTGTCTCTATGGCGCCACTGGCGGTTCACTGTATGCTGCTGGATCTGTAGGTGAGCGTTTTGGTGTTCGAAACTCTGGTGCTATGGCAGTTGTTGAAGGCGCCGGGGATCATTGCTGTGAGTATATGACGGGCGGAATTATTACTGTTTTAGGTGCTACAGGGTATAATTTTGGTGCTGGTATGACCGGAGGCTTTGCCTATGTACTTGATACAGAGCGCAAATTTGTCGACCGTTATAATATGGAGCTCATCGATATTCAGCGTGTTACCACTGAAGCGCTTGAGTCTCATCGCGGTTTCCTAATATCGACCATTGAAGATCATGTACGTGAAACAGGTAGTCTTTGGGCGCAACATATATTGGATAATTTTTCAGACTTTGCTTCTCAGTTCTGGCTAGTTAAGCCAAAAGCTTCGAGCTTACAAAGTCTATTGGCACAGGCAAACGCTGTTTCCAAGTAAGTAAAAGATTGATAGAGAATAAGTTTATGGCAAGACCAAATAATGATTTTCAGTTTCTCGATATAGAGCGAATTGATCCTCCCAAGCGTGATATGGATCGCAGGGTAGGTGAATTTGTCGAGATTTATGATCCGTTTAATCAGACCACAGCTGAGGCTCAGTCTCATCGCTGTCTATCCTGTGGTAATCCTTACTGTGAGTGGAAGTGTCCAGTACACAACTATATTCCCGATTGGTTGCAGCTAGTTGCCGAGGGTAATTTATTAGAAGCGGCAGAACTAAGCCATCAAACTAATTCACTGCCAGAAGTCTGTGGGCGAGTTTGCCCGCAAGATCGTCTTTGTGAGGGTGCCTGTACGCTAAATGACGGCTTTGGCGCGGTAACCATTGGTTCGGTTGAAAAATATATTACCGATACAGCCTTGGCTATGGGCTGGCGCCCAGATATGTCTAAGGTTGTGTGGACTGATAAAAAGGTGGCCGTTATTGGTGCTGGTCCTGCAGGTATTGGTTGTGCGGATATCCTAGTTCGCAATGGCGTTAAAGCAGTGGTTTTTGATCGCTATCCAGAAATTGGTGGCTTATTAACCTTTGGTATTCCAGAATTTAAATTAGAAAAAAATGTTATCAGTACCCGCCGTGAAGTTTTAGAAGGTATGGGTGTTGAATTCCGTCTTAATACCGAAATTGGTAAAGATATTCTGATTGAAGAACTGCTTGAAGAATATGATGCAGTATTTATGGGAATGGGTACCTACAACACCATGAAAGGTAACTTCCCCGGCGAAGATCTTCCCGGTGTCCATGAAGCGCTCAAGTTTTTGATCGCCAGTGTCAATCGCAATTTGGGTTTTGAAAAATCGCCCGAGGACTTTATTGATCTCAAAGGTAAAAATGTAGTGGTTTTAGGTGGCGGTGATACCGCTATGGACTGTAACCGAACCTCGATCCGACAAGGTGCTACCAGCGTGACCTGTGCCTATCGTCGCGATGAAGAAAATATGCCAGGCTCTCGAAGAGAGGTTAAAAACGCTCGAGAAGAGGGCGTAGAATTTAGATTTAACCTACAGCCAGTTGAAATTATTAGTAACGATGATGGCGTGGTGTCAGGTGTCAAAGTAGTTTCCACGCAAATGGGCGAGCCGGATGCAAATGGTCGTCGTCGTGCAGAACTTATTCCCGATAGTGAAGAAATTATACCTGCAGATGCCGTATTGGTTGCCTTTGGCTTTAAACCAAGCCCACCAAGCTGGTTAAACGATGTTAAGGTCGATACAGCCGACTGGGGTGGCGTTGTTGCCCCTGAAGAGCAAACCTATGCCTTCCAGACCACTAACCCTAAGGTATTTGCTGGTGGAGATATGGTTCGTGGATCAGATTTGGTAGTCACCGCTGTTTGGGAAGGTCGTCAGGCCGCTGAAGGTATCCTAGATTATCTGGATGTCTAGACTCATAGTATTGCAACTCATCACTGATCGGGTAGTTAATGACAGAGCTTAAAAACGATCGCTTTCTAAAAGCGTTAATGCGTCAGCCGGTGGATAGAACACCTATCTGGATCATGCGCCAAGCTGGGCGTTATTTGCCTGAATACAGAGCAACAAGATCACAGGCCGGCGACTTTATGAGTCTCTGTAAAAATACCGAGTTGGCCTGCGAAGTTACGCTACAGCCACTCGAACGTTTCGAACTCGATGCCGCTATTCTTTTCTCCGATATCCTGACGATTCCCGATGCCATGGGTCTTGGACTTTACTTTGCTGAGGGTGAAGGTCCAAAGTTTCGCAAGCCGGTTCGCACTGAAAAAGAGATTGAACAGCTTGAGGTTATCAATACTGCATCTGATTTGACCTATGTCACAGATGCAGTTTCAACCATACGGCGCGAGCTAAATGGTCGTGTGCCGCTTATAGGCTTCTCTGGTAGTCCTTGGACACTGGCAACCTATATGATCGAGGGTCAAAGTAGCAGAGATTTTGCCCGTGCCAAAACTATGCTTTACACCCAGCCAGAACTGCTTCATCAATTGTTAGATAAGCTCGCCTTATCGGTGATTGATTATCTCAATGCACAGATTGCCAGCGGTGCGCAGGCTGTGCAGATTTTTGATACCTGGGGTGGCGTATTAAGTCATGCGGCCTATCAAGAATTTTCTCTGGCCTATATGCAAAAGATTGTTGCTGGATTAAATACCCAGTCTGAGGGTCGTCAGGTACCAGTGATTTTATTCACCAAAGGCGGCGGTCAATGGCTATCGACTATGGCTGATACCGGCTGTGATTGTTTGGGTTTAGACTGGTCTACCAATATAGGTGTAGCACGTCAGTCAGTAGGTGATCGTGTAGCATTGCAGGGTAATATGGACCCCTCCGTTTTACGTGGCAGCGACGATTCAATTAGAGCAGAAGTTGGCACTATCCTGAGTTCTTTTGGCGAGGGTGCAGGCCATGTGTTTAATTTAGGCCACGGCATTACGCCAGACATAAACCCCGATAAGGTTAAGGTTCTGGTAGATGAAGTGCATAAAAGATCTGCAGTTTAGCGTCTAAATATCACGCTCATAGACCTATATCGAGAGGTACCTGAGTCGTTACTTTATATTCTGTGATACGCCTATTATGGTTTTTCCGGGCAATCACACACCACCTCTGAGCCTATGCTTCTTAAATAGCGACAGTACCAATAGGTGCCGTTAACCGAGTAATAATTCTGCGGTCTGCCACATTCACCGGTATTCTTATCGGAAGCGTCAGAGCAAGACAGTTTGTTGATGGTCATGCGGTATGCCGCAATAAATTCACCAGTTCTGTCACAGCCTGCATTACAGTGCATATAAAAAACCGTCTTCTTAGTGTTATTCTCACCACTTGATTGAAGCATTTTGTGTAATTTTTTAACTTCTTTATGTATTGTTTTATTGTGTTGAGAAACTTTATTGACATCAATTTTTGTCAATGTACGCATTAGTAGAAAAGTTGGATACAGTAAGTCTAGGGTTATTTTGCCAACAGTTCTCACAGTTTCATTTGCAGGTACCATCTCAGTGATACCATACATAGGCCAATGAACAAACTTACCCTTATTAGGGTTTTCCTCGAAGAATTTTCTTTCAATTTTCAAATCAAATTCATCGGCTGAGGTATTGAGTAAACTGATATCTACAAGTTGAAAGCTATCAGGTGCTAGTTTTTCATGACCCTCATGCTCTAGCCTCTGATTTATTTTAGATATCAGCTCAGTGTAGGCGAACTTCCGATTTTTTCCATTTCCAATTAAGGGTTCATTCCCTCTAAAAAAATAAGACCCATTAATTTCATCGACCAAATGCACACGGTTGGCATCAAAATCTAAACCTTGCTTACTAAATACACCAACACAACCAACTATAGATAAACAGGCTGCTAGAAAAATATACTGATACATAATATTCCCTCGAAAAGTTACTTTCATGGGGCAAAAACGCAATGAGTATAAAAGGGTGATTTCTGTTAGTAAGCGTTCCTGACCCAATCAAAGTGTAGGATAAAAATATGATGAGGGTGAAGTAACGACGAAAACTATGTTTTTGTGCAATAACGGCAGTTAAATGTTAGAAAAATAAAAACTATATAACCTCAAAGCAGGCGTTGAATACATAATCATATAGCTTTGTATTTAGAGGTTATACAGATAAGCCTATTTTTTCACCCATTTTGACGGGGTTTAGCGGTTGAATATTATCCTCAAGAGATATGGTGTTTTCAGGAAATAGTAGAATAACTGTAGAGCCAAATACGAATCGACCAATCTCATCGCCCTTAGAAAAGTATAAATTCTGCTCGCTAAAATCGTTTTCCCTGACCGCACCGGGCCCCGGTTTTTCCATGCCACCCCAAACAGTTTCAATCCCTGCTACCAGCATTGCGCCAACAAAAATAACAGAAAAATGGCCAAGCTGTTCAGATTTAAACTCGCACACAAGTCGCTCATTGCGAGCAAATAAATTAGGTACCATCTGAGCGGTTTGGTGGTTGACAGAAAATAGCTCCCCAGGAATATATCTTGAAGACAGCAGTTGACCATCCGTTGGAATATGTACCCGATGGTAGTCTTTTGGTGATAGATAAATAGTAGAAAATAGTCCGTTTTCATACTGTTTAGCTTGGCGTGAATTTCCCACCAGTCGAGCTAGGGAATAATCCACATTTTTTGCCTGTAGGATTTTATTTTTACTGATTTTTCCAGCTTGACTGATCACACCATCGGCGGGAGAAATCAGAGTATTATCCCCTGTGTCTAAGGGCCTAACCTCTGGTTTTAGCTCTCTCGTAAAAAAGGCATTAAAGCTATCAAAGCTAGCTAAATCGTCACTAATCGCCTCATCCATATTAATATCAAAGGTTTTTATAGCGCGATTAATCAGTAAGTTTTTTAGCCACTGGTTTTTAGATTCCGCCAGTTTAGCAATCAGTCTTGAAAGTGCATGTTTGGGTAGTAGGCGTTGTAAGGCAACAAATAATTCAGTGCGATGATCCATAGTATTTAGTCTCTATTATTTAGGGCCCAGTTCAACAGGTGTGTGCTCTAAGTTACCCCATTCACCCCATGAACCGTCATAGCCGCGAATGTTTTCATAACCTAAAATTCTAGCCACCATATAAGTAAAGCTAGAGCGATGGTGGCTTTGGCAGTGAGTAGCGATTTCTTTATCTTTAGAAAGCCCTAAATTCTCCAAAATTTGCTGAGCATCGTCGCGAATACGTAAATTCTTTTCGCGATCCATTAATTCCGTCCATTCGAGATTAATAGCGTTGGGAATATGGCCACCCCGTGCCGCACGTGCTACATCGCCAGTGTATTCGCCGGGGCTGCGTGCATCCCATACCGCAAAGTCAGAATTTTCTAGGGAATTGATAATTTCATCAGCCTGAATTCTTGTTTTTGAGCATGGCTCAATCATTGAGTCTACGTCAATACTATTGGGTTGATTAGCACTGGATTCAGTTGCAAAACCTTCTTTAATCCAAGGCACAATACCCCCATTGAGATACTGCCAATTATTTAATCCTAAAAGATCCATCGACCACGCCATTCTGCCAGCCCAGCCGCCGCCCTCATCATCGTACAGAACCACTTTTTTTGAATTATCTATACCCAAATAAGCCATCACTGCCGAAAGCTTTGGAATTTCTGGGCAGGCACCGGGAATCGGAGCAACGCCAGCAATTAAATGCTGCCCAGAAAGATGCACAGCCCCAGGTACATGTTGTTGCTGATAGAGCGACGAATTACACAGATCGACAATAATTAAGTCGGTTGTATCGAGCTGATCCTTTAACTGCTGGGGTTCAATAAGATGCTTCATAGTGATTATTTGGATGATAAATAAAAGTCGATTTTAACAGATTTCATAGCTAGTTTGATGAGAGTTTAGGTTAATTATCCAAACTATTAATAATTTGCCGATAGTTATCTAGACGTTGTTGCAGAAGCTTGCCGGTAGCAACTGCCTCAACTAAGGCACAGCCAGCATCAGTCTCATGTTTGCAGTCGCGGAACTTACAGTAGCCTAAAAATTCCCGAAAATCTTTAAAGCCATTAATGATGGTTTCTTGATTTAAATGGGTGAGGGCGAACTCTCTGATACCCGGCGAGTCAATAATCACGCCGCCGGTATTCAGATGAATTAACTTTGACGCAGTGGTTGTGTGAGTGCCCTCATTAGTCGCTTCAGAGAGAGGACCCACCGCACTGTTGTTATCGGGAACTAATTGATTAATTAATGAAGATTTTCCAACCCCAGATTGACCCACAAAGATACAGCTTTTATTGGTTAAATAAGATTTAAGTGCATCCATGCCGCCATTATTTTTAGCAGATACACCAATGACGTCATAGCCAATCGATTTATAGCTTTCTAATATTGAGTCTACTTCTGAATCTGTCTGTTGATCTAAAAGGTCAGTTTTATTAAGAACAAGAAAGGGCTCTATACCCTGTGCTTCAGCTGCAACCAAATAGCGGTCTAGAAGGTTGCTCTGAGGTGCAGGCTGAACGGAAAAAACCACACCAATGCGATCAACATTAGCGGCGACAGGCCGTAGTTTGCCATAATTATCTGGACGAATTAATTCAGATTGACGGGGTTCAAGCGCAACCACCACGCCTTGGGGTTCAGCCGGTCTCCAGACGATATTATCGCCAGTGACTAGGCTTGGGATATTAGCTCGAACAAAACAGCGAACTACCTTGCCGGCAAAAGGCTCAGAATGACCCTCAATATCGACTTGGCTGCCATAGTTGGTGATTACAGTGCCACTGGTTTCAGCACCAAGTCCATCAAGGTTTTCAAGCGTCTTATCGTCGAGGTGTTTTTTTGATTCAGCTTTCTCGCGCCTGCGATTTTGGATCGACTGAATCCGTTCCTGCTGACGCTTGCTGAGTTTTCGATTGCCCATCTAAATACTGACCATTAGTTTTAACCTTCATACCATATCATTTCTGGTGGTCTAGAGGGTAAGCATATAGCATAATCACCCGTATAAAAATTATGCGCATAGCTAGGAAAATTTTCTCAATGACAAATCAAAACCTCAATCTAATTTGGATCGATCTAGAAATGACCGGATTAGACCCATTGCAAGAGCGTATTATTGAAATAGCCACTGTAGTCACAGATGCCGAGCTAAATGTGCTTGCTGAAGGGCCATCTATTGCGATTAATCAATCAGATGAGCTTATTCAAGCTATGGATGAATGGAATACCAATCAACATGGAAAATCAGGTCTTATCAAACGCGTTCTTCAGAGTACTGTAACCGAATCTCAGGCAGAGTCTGCAACCATTGAATTTTTAAAACAGTGGGTTCCACAAGGGCAGTCACCTATGTGTGGCAATTCAATCGGTCAGGATCGAAGGTTCTTGGTGCGTTATATGCCCGAGTTAGCTAGTTATTTTCATTATCGCAATATAGATGTCAGCACCCTTAAAGAGCTGGTAAGACGCTGGAAGCCTGAACTCATTAATGGATTCAATAAAAAGGGCTCCCATCTGGCGATGGACGATGTATATGATTCAATTGAAGAGCTGACCTATTACCGAAAAGTGTTTATTCAGGAATAGCCGCTAATTTTTGACGCTGTTGTTGTATAGCCCAATGTACATGCTCTTTAACCAGTTCTGATGCATCAGGCATTGTTGCTTCGAGCTGTTTCAGGATTTTTTCAGAGCCATCCGCATTGCCAAGTCCCACCGCTAAATTGCGAAGCCATCGCTGGTAGCCAATTCTACGAATCGGTGAGCCTTCAGTGTTCGTTAAAAACTCAGTTTCACTCCATTTAAAAAGGGTTAAAAGATCGGAATTATCTAAATTGTGGCGCGGAGAAAAATCCAATTCTTTGGTTTTAGGCGCGCCGCGATTCCAAGGGCAGATAATCTGACAATCGTCGCAGCCAAATACCCGATTGCCCATCAAGGGTCGGAATGACTCTGGAATAGCCTCTTTATTCTCAATAGTTTGATAAGAAATACACTTTCTAGCATCCAGTACATAGGGTTCCGGGAAGGCATCAGTAGGACAGACCTTTAGACAGGCGCGACAATTACCGCAACGATTGGGTTGTTCTAAATGATCTTCAGGTAATGGCAGAGAGGTATAAATTTCTCCCAGAAAAAACCAAGAACCCACTTCATTGTTAATCAAAAGACTGTTTTTTCCAATCCATCCCAAACCAGCCTGTTCAGCCAGTGGTTTTTCCATCACTGGCGCACTGTCTACAAAAGGTCGCTGAGACAAATTTACATCGGGTAACTGCTGTTCAATCTTGCGGGTTAACTCAGCGAGACGTTTACGAATTAACTTATGGTAATCGCGTCCAAGGGCATAGCGCGATATATAGGCTTTATTATTGTCTTTTAAGACAGCTACCATATTGTCATCCGCTAGATAGTCCATTCTTACGGAAATCACGCGCACAGTGCGCGCAACTAATTTATCAATTTTATAGCGTTTATCGCCATGCTCAGACATCCAATTCATACTGCCTTGATAGTTGTTATCAAGCCACAGTCGCAGGCGTTGGGATGCCTCATCTAAGTTAGGTTTAACAATGGCAACTTGCTGAAACCCCAAATCCTTGCCCCAATCTTTAATATTATGGGCAAGTTCTTGAAGAGATTGTTTATCTAAGTTGTCCTGTTGATTAGTTTCAAGCATGAGTTCTCGGTCAATCTAACTTATAATTGTGATAATTTTACTGAGATATAAACAATATGTCCCATTTTCTATCAGATAGCCAGATACAAGATAACCTTTACGACGTTGATACTGTTCGAGAAATAGATCAGGCAGCTGTAACAGAGCTCAATAATGAGGGTATAAGGCTGATGAAGCGAGCGGGTGTTGCTGCTTTTGAAGAATCAGTAGAAGCCTTTGGTCACCCCAGTTTAATGACTGTATTTTGTGGCGCTGGAAATAATGCCGGCGATGGTTATATCTTAGCGGCAAGAGCTGCACAAAAAAGAATGCCAGTGCAGGTTGTAGAGTTATCAGAGTCTAAAAAATTCTCTCCTGAAACAGGTCGGGCACGACAGTATGCAGAAGACAATAACGTACCTTTTATAGATTTTAGTAATACTCTAGAGATCAAAGAAGGCGTTATTATCGATTGTTTGCTCGGGATTGGCTACCGAGGTCCACTTCGCGCCCCTTACGATCAGGCAATTGATTTAATCAACCATGCCGAATTACCTGTTTTATCCATCGATATACCCTCAGGACTCAATGCAGATACGGGTTCAGTTCAAGATAACGCAGTAAAAGCTGAGGTTACCGTAACCTTTGTTGCCGCCAAGAAGGGCCTATTCACCGGTAAGGGGCCAGCGATTTGCGGCGAAGTTATCTATCACTCACTGGATATATCAGAGCATTTATTCAGCAAATTCCAACCTTCCGCACAGCTAATGGATTTATCTAATTTATTGGAATTAATACCCCAATTAGAGGGTGATGAATATAAAAATCAACGGGGTCATTGCATGGTGGTAGGTGGCGACCATGGTTATGGTGGCGCAGCTACTATGGCAGCTGAGGCTAGCTTAAGGGTGGGTAGTGGTCTTACTTCGGTTGCTACACAGCCTGAACATGTATCTAGTGTGCTTGCGCGTTGTCCAGAAATTATGGCCTGTGGTGTTATTTCAGGTCAGCAACTAGAGCCATGGTTAGAAAAGCCATCGGTATTAGTTGCAGGTCCCGGTCTAGGCCGCTCAGCCTGGTCGGAGCAACTGCTGCAAAAAGCAGTGGCATCAACATTGCCAATGGTGTTGGATGCTGATGCGCTTAATATTCTTGCAGAGGGCCGTGTTATAAAAGAAAAAGCAAAGTCGCAATGGGTGTTAACCCCACATGTTGGCGAAGCTGCGAGGCTTCTTGGTGTGAGTGTTGAAGAAATTCAAGCAGATCGGTTTATGGCGGCGAAAAAAATTCAAGAAAAATATAATGCAGTCGTGGTACTCAAGGGGCCGGGCACCTTAGTAGTCGGGCCTCATCAACTAGCCAAAATATGCCCCTACGGTAATCCCGGTATGGCCACTGCTGGTATGGGAGATCTATTAAGTGGCATTATTGGCGGCCTAATAGCTCAAGGGCTAAGCGCTCAAGATGCCGCAGAGTTAGGTTGCTGTTTACACTCATCAGCCGCAGATTTGTTAGTTGACGATGCTGGTTATCGAGGCGTTGCAGCAACAGATTTATTGCCTTATGTGCATAAATTACTTAATCAGGAGTGCCAATAATGGCCGCTACCAATGCTGATATTCCTCTGACAGCGACTCTTGATGGGGAGCAGAAGATGGTTGATTTTGGCTCTCAGCTAGCCCGTGCCATTAGCAAAATCGATGCCCCATTATTAATACTTCTCAATGGTGACCTAGGTGCAGGAAAGACGACGATTAGTCGCGGTATTTTACAGGGTCTAGGCCATCTTGGGGCGGTTAAAAGTCCGACCTATACATTAGTTGAGCCCTATGATCTTGGAATAGGCAAAGTATTTCACTTCGATTTATACCGTTTAACAGATTCTGAGGAACTAGAGCATATTGGTTTTACTGATTATCTATCAGAGGCCAAGTTGTGCATGATAGAATGGCCAGAAAACGGCGGCAGCTATATCCCTCAACCGGACCTTGAGATTAATATAAGTCTATTTGAATCTGGGCGAAAAGTGGTTTTAAATGCCCAGAGTGAGAGAGGTAAACAATGTTTAATTCAGTTAAAACTGTAGTGATAATCGATTAGGGTAAAAATTAGTGCAACTTATTAGCAAATTAAAAATATATATCACTACCCTGAGCTTTTTAACCCTGATGTCAGGTGGATTTTTAGCCACATCAGTATCTGCCTCTGAGATTAATTCTGTTCGTTTATGGCGAGCGCCCGATAATACAAGGATAGTTTTTGATGTAAGTGGAAACATAAACTACCATGTTTTTCAGTTGGATAACCCTCGGCGTTTAGTGATTGATATTGCCAATATTTCTCAGCCACCCTCATTAGATCACCTCAATTTGAAAGGTAGCCCAATTGCCACAGTGCGTTCGGCAAAACGCAATGGAAAGGATTTGCGAGTTGTTTTAGTGCTAAAGGCTCAGGTAAGTCCAAAGCATTTTACGCTCAAGGCCAACGAGCAATACAGTAACCGCTTAGTGGTTGATCTTTTCGACAAAAAACGCCTAGTCAGTCGTTCAGTGGAAGAAGTTGTAGAGCAATCGGATCGAAAAATAATTATCGCCATTGATGCCGGACACGGCGGGGAAGACCCTGGCGCTCTGGGTCCAAAACGAATGCGAGAAAAAAATGTCGTACTTCAAATTTCCAAGCGACTGGAAAAACTATTCGACAATGACCCGAATTATGACGGTGTTCTGATACGCAAGGGCGACTATTATTTAGCGCATCGCAAGCGCACCCAAATTGCCCGTGATAATCAGACTGATTTTTTCATTTCAATACATGCTGATGCGTTTACCGACCACCGTGCCAATGGCGCCTCGGTCTATGCGCTTTCCAATAAGGGTGCAACCAGTGAAGCTGCACGATTTTTAGCACAGAAACAAAATAATGCCGATCTGATTGGTGGTGCTTCCGTGCTTAACCTAGGTAATAAAGACGAGATGTTGGCAGGTGTTCTTCTGGATCTCTCCATGACTGCCACCATGAGCACCAGCTTAGAAGCCGGTAAGCAGGTATTAAAACAAATGGGATCGGTTGCAAGACTTCATAAAAAGAAGGTTGAGCAGGCGGGTTTTTTGGTATTAAAGTCTCCGGATATTCCTTCGTTACTGATTGAAACAGGCTTTATTTCAAATCCTAAAGAAGCACGTCAACTCAGTAATGCCAACTATCAACAGAGAATGGCAAAAGCAATATTCAATGGTTTAGATCAGTATTATTCTGAACATCCGCCAGAGGGTACTCTATTAGCCAAGGTCATGAGTGGCAAGCCCTTGCGTTACACAGTAGCCCGTGGCGATACGCTATCAGAAATTTCGGCTCAGTATAAAATCTCAATGGCCAAAATTATGCGCTACAATAAAATGTCATCAAGCACGATTCGCGTGGGCCAAGAGATCGCTATTCCTGGTCGATGAGAATTATCCAAAAAAACGGACTAACGGATATGCCAAGTATAAATACTCTAAGCCCTCAACTAGCCAATCAAATTGCAGCTGGTGAAGTGGTCGAACGTCCGGCCTCCGTGCTTAAAGAGCTGGTAGAGAACAGTCTAGATGCCGGAGCCACAAGAATTGATGTCGAAATAGAGCAGGGCGGCGTTAAGCGTCTCTGTGTTCGTGATAATGGCTGTGGTATACAGCAGGCAGATATGTCGTTGGCGCTAAGTCGTCACGCTACCAGTAAGATATCAGATATAGATGATTTAGAAGCTGTTGCCACCCTAGGTTTTAGAGGTGAAGCATTGGCGAGTATAGCCTCGGTGTCACGCCTATCCCTGACCTCAAATAATGGAGAAAATCAGGGCTGGAAAGCAGTGAGTGAAGGGCGAGATATGACGGTCGATGTCCAGCCGGCAGCGCATCCAGCTGGAACTAGTGTCGATGTGAGAGATTTATTTTTTAACACCCCAGCCAGACGAAAATTTTTACGCACTGAAACCACCGAATACAATCGCATTGATGACTATGCAAAAAAGCTAGCGCTTAGCCATATGCAGGTGGCGTTTAGCTTAAAACATAATCAGCGAGTCAACCTCAATCTTCAGCCTGCAGAGACAGTGCTCGAGCAAGAAAAGCGAGTTGCCGATATATGCGGCAAGCCGTTTATGGAGCAGGCGCTTTTTGTGGATAATCAGCACACTGGCATTAGGCTCTGGGGATGGATTGGGCTGCCAACATTTTCAAGAAGCCAAACTGACCTACAGCACTTTTTTGTCAATGGTCGAAGTATTCGCGATAAGGTTGTCTCCCACGCAGTAAGACAGGCCTACCAAGATGTTCTTTATCATGGTCGACATCCTGCATTCGTATTATTTCTTGAAATCGAGCCAAAAGATGTCGATGTAAATGTGCATCCAACCAAGCATGAGGTTCGCTTTCGAGATAGTCGATCAATACATGGATTTGTATCGGGAACACTGAAAAAAGCATTGGCCCAAGACCGGCCTCAGGATCACCTTCAGCCCAATGAATCCCAAAGCCTGTTATCTGAAGAAACGATTCCGACACAGTCATCTATGGGGTTGACGCCAACATCTACACCCTTTAGCTACGTATCCCAGTCGGCGGCTTTTAAAGGTCAGCCGATCAATACACCGATGAACACCTATCAATCGCTTTATGGTGATGGGGGCGCTGAACAATCCGAGACTATTCCTCCTCTGGGTTTTGCAATAGCTCAATTAAAAGGAATCTATATTCTCGCTGAAAATGAACAGGGTATGATTGTTGTCGATATGCATGCAGCTCATGAGCGAATTACCTATGAGCAGATGAAGTCAGATTTTGATAAAGAAGGCTTAATTTCTCAGCCATTACTGGTGCCCGAAAGCCTATCAGTGAGTCAACGAGAAGCCGATGCCGTAGAGCAAAATCCAGATGTTTTTGTGCGTCTAGGTTTTAGCGTTGAGCGTGCAGCGGCAGAGAGTGTTGTGGTTCGAGAAATACCCGCGTTATTGCGCGGCACTCAGGTCGAAGCCCTATTGCGCGATGTTATATCTGATGTTCTTGAACATGGCACATCAGAGCGAATCAGACATCAAATCAATGAAATTTTATCCACCATGGCATGTCATGGTTCGGTAAGAGCAAATCGCAAGCTAACTATTCCAGAAATGAATGCACTTCTCAGAGATATGGAAGCTACTGAGCGCAGCGGGCAATGCAACCACGGGCGCCCCACCTATTTCCAGCTTAGTCTTGATGAGTTAGATAAACTCTTTCTTCGCGGTCGGTGAGAATGACGTTGGATAATAAACAGCAACTACCAGTTATTTTCTTAATGGGACCAACGGCCAGTGGTAAGACCGATCTTGCTATTTCATTGCTAGATCATCTTCCGGTTGAATTAATTAATGTCGATTCAGCTCAAATATATCAACAAATGGATATAGGTACCGCCAAGCCAGATCCCGAAACACTCGAAAAAGCGCCTCATCGGCTTTTGAGTTTTTGTGATCCTGCCAATGCATACAGCGCGGCAGACTTTGTTAGAGATGCCAAAAAAGAAATAGCAGATATCCATAATATGGGTCGAATACCCCTGTTAGTTGGTGGTAGCATGCTATACTTTAAAATGTTACTCGAAGGTCTATCTGATCTGCCATCAGCAGACGCAGATATTCGAAAAAGTATTCAGGAGCAGGCGGACAGGGAAGGTTGGGCAAGTATTCATCAGCAACTGCAGTTAGTCGATCCAATAACTGCGGAGAAATTGCATCCAAATCATTCGCAGCGTATTCAGCGCGCCCTTGAAGTTTACAAAATAACCGGTACGCCTCTCTCAGAGTTGCACAGTCAGTCTGAAGGGGGTATCGAAGACTGTTATGAGGTTCGCCAGTATGCACTGATTATGCAAAATAGAGCATTACTGCATCAGCGAATAGAACAGCGTTTTATGGCTATGATGAAGGCAGGCTTTGCAGAAGAAGTAGAGCAGCTTTATAGGCGAGGTGATTTACATTCTGATTTACCCTCAATCAGAGCTGCAGGCTACCGGCAGTTATGGGACTATTTTGAGGGTTATTGTAGTCTAGATGAAGCCGTTGAAAAGGCGATTATTGCCACAAGGCAGTTGGCAAAAAGACAGCAGACATGGTTGCGAAACTGGCCTAATAGCCAAGAAATTCAGGTAGATAATCAGCAGGGTTATCTACAGCTTAAAGATCTTTATGAGATTTTTTTGAAAAAACAGTGATACGCTCCATATACTAAAGCGTAGTCCATAGGTAAAATAGTGTTCAAGGTGAACTGCAATCCCACCTGAACTTTTTGGTTGCGATTATTGCAACACTTATTGAATTTTCAATACTAGGAGAAATAACAATGTCAAAAGGACAAAACATACAGGATCCATTTCTTAACGCGTTAAGAAAAGAACGTGTTCCAGTTTCAATTTTTTTAGTCAATGGTATTAAACTACAGGGTACCGTTGATTCATTTGATCAATTCGTTGTCATGCTCAAAAGTACCGTGAGCCAGATGGTATACAAGCATGCTATTTCTACCATTGTTCCAGCTAAGTCAGTTAATTATTTGGCTGGCAGCACATCGGGTCAGGCTGGTTACAACGGAGATAATGTCTAAATCACGTGTCATTATTCTTTGATCGTCCAGATTTTGGTGAGCGCGCTGTTTTAGTTCACCTAAAGTTAAACAGTGAATCTGAACCAGAGGACGTTGGAGAATTTGAGGAGCTAGTAAGATCCGCGGGTGGCGATGTTGTCGACCTTATCCGCGGGTCGCGTAGCGCCCCACATGCAAAGTTTTTTGTTGGCACTGGCAAGTTGGACGAAATCGCTGAGGTTGTTAAGCGAGAATCTGCTGAATTAATAATCTTCAATCATAATTTATCTCCCAGTCAGGAGAGAAACCTTGAGGCGAGTCTTCAATGTCGAGTGTTAGACAGAACCGGTCTGATATTAGATATTTTTGCCATGCGAGCGCGTACTCATGAAGGTAAATTGCAGGTAGAACTCGCGCAATTACATCATCTTTCCTCACGCCTAGTTAGAGGCTGGACTCACCTTGAGCGCCAAAAGGGTGGCATCGGCATGCGAGGGCCGGGTGAAACCCAGCTAGAATCAGATAGACGTATGGTTCGAGATCGAATCAAATCGATTCAAAAACGTCTTGAAAAGGTGCGAATTCAGCGGAATCAAGGGCGACAATCTCGGCTTAAATCTGATACCCCAACTATCTCCTTAGTCGGTTACACCAATGCTGGAAAATCTACGCTGTTTAATAGGGTGACTGAGTCTGATGTTTATGCTGCAGACCAGTTGTTTGCAACCTTAGATCCAACCATGCGCCGCTTGGAAATTCCTGAACAGGGTCCAGTGATTTTTGCAGACACGGTGGGTTTTATAAGTCACCTACCTCACCGCTTAATTGATGCTTTTCGGGCAACACTGGAAGAAGCAGCTTCTGCTAATGTGTTACTGCATATAATTGATGCATCTGCAGATGATAGGTCTGTTAATATAGATCGTGTAAATGATGTTTTAAAAGAAATTGATGCCTATAGCTTGCCAACCTTGATGGTGTATAACAAAATCGATCTTATGGATGAAGGTCAGGCTAGAATAGAGCGCGATGCAGAGGGACGTCCAGTAGCGGTATGGCTATCAGCATTAACCGGTGCTGGTGTGGATTTGCTGCTAAAAGCAGTATCGGAGTATTTGCCGAGAAAGCTAATTCATAAACATATACAATTACAGCCTAGTCATGGCGCGTTAAGAGCAGCGTTATATAGTCACAAAGCAGTACTGAGCGAATCTTATAATGAACATGGCGGCGCAAATCTGGAAGTTCAATTGCCAGAGAGTGACTTTTTTCGACTGATTAAGCAATCGGGGTTGAAATTAGAGGATTTAGACACCATCTAGACAATAATGCTAGATGAGATATACAGAATCGTTCAATTGTTTTAGTAGCGGTTTAGTTAATAATTTAATTTGGAGTAAAACTATGGCTTGGAATGAACCTGGTGGTGGCAAAGATCCGTGGGGCGGTAATCGCGGCGGCGATGGCCCACCTGATATAGATGAAGCCCTAAAAAAATTAGCTGAAAAATTTCAATTTTTTGGCGGTGGCGGCACTGGTGGTACCAAGGGTCTACTGCCTATTGTTATTGCCGTTCTTGCTATTCTTTGGGGTCTAATGGGTTTTTACCAGGTAGATGAAAAAGAGCAGGCTGTCGTTTTAAGGCTGGGTAAATATCATCAAACCAATGGTTCCGGGTTGCACTGGAACCCGTCATTTGTCGATTCTATTAAAGTGGTTGGTGTCACCGAAGAGCGTCAGTATCCAGCGCGAGGTTTGATGTTGACGCAGGATGAGAATATCGTCGAAATTTCCCTTACTGTTCAGTACAACATTGCTGATGCCAAGGATTTTGTGCTCAATATTAAAGATCCAGAAATCAGTTTAAAGCAGGCGACTGACAGTGCATTACGTCATGTTGTGGGCAGTACTGGCCTTGATGGTGTGATATCAACCGGTCGTGAAGAAGTGGCTCTGGGTACTGCTGAAAAGCTACAAAATTTGCTCGATATTTACGGCAGTGGTATTAACGTCGTTAAGATTAATATTGAGGAATCTCGCCCACCGACAGAGGTTAAAGCAGCCTATGATGATGTGATTAGAGCGCGAGAGGACCTTGAGCGTTTAGTTAATGAAGCACAAGCCTATTCCAATGGCATTATTCCAGAGGCTCGCGGTGAAGCGCAAAGGCTTAGAGAAGAGGCTGAGGGTTATAAATCTCAGGTGGTATCAAAATCTGAAGGTGAGGCAAAACGCTTTATCAAACTTCTAGCGGAGTATGAAAAAGCACCGGTTGTAACGCGTGAGCGCCTCTATCTTGATGCTGTAGAAGAGGTTATGACTCAAAGCACGAAGATTCTAATGGATGCTAAAGGTGGTAATAATATGCTTTATCTGCCTCTGGATAAGATTGTCCAGCAGAGTGGCAGTAGCAAGCAGTCAGGATCATCAGTAACCAGTGATCAGATGGTAGATCGAATTGCCAATGATGTGATCGAGAGATTACAGAGAAACAGTGATCGAATTCAATCGGAGAGACGACGATGAAAAATCTATTTAAAGCACTAGGTTTGTTGGTCGTTGTTGTTATTGCGGTCAACAGTACCCTCTATGTGGTCAGTGAATTTGAGCGCGGTGTTAAATTGCGTTTTGGTAAGTTAATTGAAGCTGATATTCAGCCTGGATTACATGTAAAAGCACCGTTTGTCGATGATGTGCGAATATTCGATGCCCGAATATTGACCGTAGATGCACAGCCTGCAAGTTTCTTTACTATCGAGAAGAAACGTCTGATTGTGGATTCTTATGCCAAATGGCGTATTTCAAACGTTGAGACCTACTACAAGGCGACAGGTGGTGTTGAATCTGTTGCACACAACCGTCTTGCCAATCGGGTTAATACGGGTCTGCGAAACCAGTTTGGTACAAGAACGTTGCATGAAGTAGTGTCTGGTGAGCGTGATCTTTTGATGAAAAATATTACCGATGATCTCAACCGAACAGTATTGGAAAGCTTGGGTATTGAAGTAGTGGATGTTCGCGTTAAGCGTATCGACCTCCCTCAAGAGGTGAGCGGTCCAGTATTTAGACGGATGACAGCAGAGCGAGAAAAAGAAGCGCGTGAACTGCGTTCAACCGGTAAGGAGAAAGCGGAAAAGATTCGTGCTGCCGCTGATAGGCAAAGAACGATTGAGCTAGCTAATGCTTATCGCGATGCTGAAGAACTCCGCGGTGAAGGAGATGCTGAGGCGGCTAAAATATATGCCTCTGCATACCAAAAAGACCCAGAGTTTTATTCGTTTGTTAGAAGTTTGAATGCTTACAAGAACGCTTTCTCTAACAAAGGCGATATTATGCTTTTGGAGCCAGATAGTGACTTCTTTAAATATTTAAAGCAGCAAGACGTAAAGTAAATTGTTGTGTTTAAGGCGTATTTGTGAAAATTAAACGAGATTCTCGTTAAAAATTCTGCCACAGATGCAGCTATTTTGTTAAAATCTAAAAAACCGGGGAAACTCGGTTTTTTTATTTGCCTAAAGTAGTGCAAAATACAGAAATAATGCCACAAAGATTCGTTTAATCCTTATAATTGCAAACATTAATGTAGTTCGGGTTTAAATGCTGTGAGGACACTGTGTCAAAAGTAGACAGTTGGTTATTACCAGATGGCATCGATGAGGTGCTACCGGAGCAAGCGCGCCTGATTGAAAGGGCGCGGCGAGAGCTGCTGGATCTCTATAATAGCTGGGGCTATGACTTAGTTATTCCACCAATGGTTGAGTTTACTGAATCCCTTCTAAGTGGTTTTGGTACAGATCTTGATTTAATGACCTTTAGACTAACAGATCAGCTCAGTGGTCGAATGATGGGTGTTCGTGCTGATATTACCCCTCAGACGGCACGTATTGATGCTCACAGTCTTAATCGGCAGGGCCCTAATAGGCTTTGTTATGCCGGAACTGTATTGCAAACAAAGCCCAGAGCGCCACTTGAATCTCGAACGCCAATTTCCGTGGGTGTAGAGTTATTTGGTGAGTCTGGTGTTAGCGCCGACATCGAAGTTATAGAATTATTCTTAAACACTCTGGAAGTGACTGCAATAGATGACGTGCATTTGGATCTTGGGCACGTGGATATTTTGCGGGGATTACTGACCGATTCTAATTTGTCTGCAGATCAAGAAGAAGAGCTATTTGATCTGCTGCAAAGCAAAGCAAGCACAGAGCTTGATACTTGGATCATCAATAATATTAGGGATTCAAAACTGGCTAAATGGCTGAAGTCACTGCCAACACTAGCTGGTGGTACTGAGGTTTTGGCCGAGGCAAAGCAAGCTCTTGCGGGCGCGCCAAAGCAGGTGATCGATGCGCTTGGTCAGCTAGAGCAAATTGTTGACTCGCTGTCTAACCAGTCAAACCAAGAGCCTACTATCTATCTAGATTTAGGTGATACCCCTGGTTTTAGTTATCACACGGGCGTGGTTTTTGCCGCCTACAAACAGGGCTATGGTAAAGCGCTAGGTAATGGTGGGCGCTACGATAATATAGGCGAAGCTTTTGGGCGAGCTCGTACCGCTACTGGCTTTGCTTTTGATCTTAAATCATTGGTTGCCAATGGGCAGTTTAATCAGCAGAGTCAAGGTGGAATTTTTGTACCACAGGCTGCTGATGCTGAATGTTGTGAAAAAATCACTGATCTTCGTCACCAAGGTGAACGTGTTGTGCAAGGCTTTGCAGGGCAGTTGGTGGACTTTCAAGAAATTAACTGTGATCGTCAGCTTATTAAGAAAGACGGTCAGTACCTTATCGAAAAAATATCCTGATTTAATTCATCGGTTGAATACTTAGAGTATAAAATTTTATGGGCAAAAATGTAGTGATTCTCGGTTCCCAATGGGGTGACGAGGGCAAAGGAAAAATTGTTGATTTATTGACGGATAAAGCCTCTTTGGTGGCTCGATTTCAGGGTGGTCACAATGCGGGTCATACGCTAGTTATAGACGGCAAGAAAACAGCATTACATCTTATCCCATCAGGTATTTTGCGCGACCATGTGACCTGTGTCATAGGTAATGGTGTTGTTTTAGCGCCAGATGCCTTATTTAAAGAAATTAAAATGCTAGAAGAGCGTGGCGTAGAAGTTCGCGAGCGACTCAAGGTGTCTGGGTCCTGTCCATTAATACTGCCTTACCATATTGCTTTGGATCAGGCGCGAGAGATATCCTTAGGTAAGTTAAAAATTGGAACGACTGGGCGCGGAATTGGTCCAGCCTATGAAGATAAGGTTGCGCGCAGAGGCCTGCGTTTAAGTGATATGGTTAATATGGATCGGTTTGCAGAAAAGCTAAAAACTGTTCTTGAGTACCATAATTTTGCGTTGACCCACTACTACAAAGTAGATCCAGTAGATTTTGATAAAACCTTGGCGCTAGCAAAAACATGGGCTAAGGCTTTATTGCCAATGATGGCTGATGTCACTGATATTCTTCATACCGCTCGCGAAGCTGGAGAAAATATCCTATTTGAAGGGGCTCAGGGTTCATTGCTTGATATTGACCATGGTACCTATCCCTTTGTGACGTCGTCCAATACCACAGCAGGTGGAACTGCCACAGGAAGTGGTTTTGGGCCTATGTACCTAGACTATGTATTGGGTATTACCAAGGCTTATACCACTCGAGTGGGCTCAGGTCCGTTCCCTACAGAACTGCATTGCGATATTGGTAACTACTTAGGTGAAAAAGGCCATGAGTTTGGTACTACAACAGGTCGTGAGCGCCGCTGTGGTTGGTTTGATGCGGTTGCTCTTAGACGAGCAGTGCGAATCAATAGTATTACCGGCATCTGTCTAACCAAGTTAGATGTTTTGGATGGCCTTGATGAAGTAAAAATCTGTATTGGTTATAAAAATACCGATGGTAATCCTGTAGATAATCCAACCCATGCAGATGATTTTGAGGGTATAACTCCCGTATACGAATCACTTCCCGGTTGGAGCGATGTAACTGTAGGTGTTCAGTCTTTAGACAAGCTACCCGCCAATGCACAGGCCTATATCAGCCGTATTGAAGAGCTTATCGGCGCGCCTGTTGATGTTGTTTCTACTGGCCCTGATCGTGTTGAAACCATTGTTTTAAGGCACGCATTTAGCTAGTACCTGATGCTATCTAGCGGATGGCTGACTGTACTCAGTAATTTCTCGCGATTGACCAAGCTTAAACAGGTGGTCAGCGCGACTGGGCATTTCACTTAAGATATTTTCCGTGACTCGTTGAAAAAAACTAATAAATCTGAGTATTTGCTGTTCTGTCATAACGCCTGAGCGGTCATCTATGCCTTCTTTTTTTAGCCGTTTTTTCATCTTTTGTTCCTGCTCTAACCGCCAGTTAAAGACGCTATCAAAAGAAGGCGCTTGCAACATAATTAACTCATCAGCCAAGTTAAATAATGCTTGATAGTCATTTTGTATCGCTTGGTTAACATAGTTGCGCCAGATTCCATCTCTATCGTCGTTTTCCTCGAGGCTATTGACGGGTTGAAGTAACTTATCTGCGCTTTCTGGTTTAGCCCCCAGACACCAACCCTCAAGTACAATGAGTCCTATTTTACCTTCTGTAGTTTTGAGGCTGTTAGCGGGGGCTCTATCATCAATGCTTTTATCAAAGCGAGTAATTATACTTTTTTTACCCTCAGCTAGGCTTTGAATGCAGTTTATAGCAAGCTGAACATCATGTGTTCCTGGAACGCCGCGAGTTTCTAGTAGGGGATGAACCGTGCTACTCAAATGTATGCGCTCAGCTTTGGTCAAATAAAAATCGTCCAACGATAATGAAACAGTCGTTATATTAAGTTGTCCTGCAACCACTGTGCATAAATAGTCTGCAAGGGTTGATTTTCCTGATCCTTGACAGCCATTTATACCTATTACCCTGGGTGGTCCTTCTGGCTTAAAATTATCTACTAGGCTATTTACTAGCGGCGTAAACCATTGGTTAGCAGCTTTTAAATAAGAGGCTGGTAATTGATTGCGATCGAGAAATTCCTGTTCCTCAGGGGCGATTTTCATAGGTGTTTTTTTCCATGGCAAGGCTATTTAAATAGTTAAATATTGAGAATTTGTTGTAAATAAAGATGGACGGTCTATTCAAATAAATCATAGCCTAGATAATCTACATAGATAGATGTTTCAGGTATGTAATATCTATCTAATGATTGTGTGACTGGAATCAATATTCATACAACAATAATACTAGCATAGACCTAAAATTTAAAACTAGCGCGCTAGGTGCAAAATAAAAGCAAATAATTCACCATAAATACTGAAATCAAAAATTTAATATAAATTATGTAATATTGTTATCATAAGCCCAATAGTGACCTAAAAGCACAAAGGACCCCAGAATGAAATACCTGTTGATTGTCGCCCTAGCTGCAATGGTAGGCTGTGATGTTGCGGAAAATAATCAATCTTATATGAATAAAGCGTTGCCTTTAGTCAATAAGGAAAATCCTTGGTACAGGTCCGCTGCGCAACAGATTGAGCAAAATAGATTAATCGCCAAGACCATTAAAAACCATGAGGGCGCCGCAAAAAATATCATATTATTTATTGGCGATGGAATGAATCTTACAACGGTTACCGCCTCGCGTATTTACGAGGGACAGCAGCAGGGATTGTTAGGTGAAGAAAATAATCTTAGCTTTGATCACTTTCCTTTTTCTGGGTTAGCAAAGACCTATGCGGTTGATTCGCAGGTGCCAGATTCGGCCAGTACTATGACTGCGATAATCAGCGGTATAAAAACCAATAAAGGGATAGTGGGTATCGCCGAATCAGTTGTTCGTGGTGACTGTAAGACTCAGGCGGGCAATGAGGTGATTTCTGCCTTAGATTTAGCGGAGCTTGCTGGCTTATCTACAGGCATAGTCACAACCACCAGAGTCACACATGCAACACCAGCTGCAACCTATGCAAAGTCCCCAGATAGAGACTGGGAAGATCCATCTAAAATGCCCAAGCAGGCCCTTGAAGACGGCTGTGTGGATATTGCCGCACAGCTAATTGAATATCAGGCTAATCTTAACGCTCGCTATACGGGTGCAAATACCGATGGTATTGAGGTGGTCATGGGTGGCGGAAGTCGTCACTTTCTGCCCGCCAATAGCGATCAGCAAGATTCAATAGGTCAGCGCCCTGATGGTCGCAGCCTAATCGACGAATGGAAAACCGTAAATCCCAATGGGCTTTTTATCGATAATCGTGCGGATTTTGACAGTACTAATTTTAAAAGTGCTGAGAAAATTTTTGGTCTATTTAATAAGTCGCATATGCGATTTGATGCCAATAGAAAAACAAAAGTAGTAAAAGAACCCTCCTTAAGTGAAATGACGGAAAAAGCACTGCAGGTATTGTCAAAAAATCCCAAGGGATTTTTCTTGATGGTAGAGGGAGGGCGAATTGACCATGCTCATCATGTGGGCAATGCGTTTAATGCACTTTCAGATACTGTCGAACTCTCAGAAGCGGTTGATGTAGCTCTTAAGGCAACCAGTGTAGAGGACACATTAATTATAGTGACAGCGGATCATGGTCATGTGTTTACTATGGCGGGTTATCCCAAGCGTGGCAATCCTATTCTGGGTAAGGTGGTTTCGACTAGTGAAATAGAGCCCCAATTAGCAGAGGATGATTTGCCCTATACAACCTTGGGTTATGCCAACGGTCGTGGTCATCGGCACTTAGGAGAGGAAACAGACGGTGATGAGGGTTATCACAACCATGGTGCCTCAGGACGGGTTGATCTGACAGGGCTGGATACCACCCAGTCGGGGTTTTTCCAAGAATCACTGGTTCCATTACAGTCGGAAACCCATTCAGGTGAAGATGTGCCAATTTATGCATCTGGACCCGGGGCGCATTTGATATCTGGAAGCAATGAACAAACCATTATTTTTCATGCGATAAATCATGCTGGCGGTCTACTCAGTAAAGCTAAGCAGGCGTTTAAATATTAATTTTTTAAGTTGGGCCTTACTGGTTGGCCATTGGCAATTTTATGCTTTATTTCTTCAATGGTTTTCGAAATAGCCAAAAATCTTTCAGAGGTTGCGGGGTGCGAAGCGGAATGGTTGGATCCAATGCTGCCGGGGTGTTCTGCCGCCATATCGCGCCAAAAGCTCGCCGTTCCTTCAAGAGGTAAGCCTGCGGCATTCATATAATATAGGGCCACATAGTCAGCTTCAGCTTCAAAATCTTGAGAAAAGGCACTAGCCCCAGCACTACCGAATGTTCCCTGTGTGTTGATACCGCTTGCGGCAGCAGCAAGATCAAGTATTGTGCCGAGCATAAAATTAGTCTGTTGTTTATCTAGATGACCCATTAGGTTGTGGCCCAGCTCGTGTGCAATCACCAGCGCAAGATCCTGATCATCCTGAGCAAATCGCATCATTCCCTTAGTGATAACAATTCTTTTACCATCTGCATAGGCATTGACCGCATCACTTTCAGCGAGCACAGCAGGGTATCCGCAGATTTTCTCCTGCTTTATAGATAAATTAAGCACTTGAGTATCACGCTTGAGAGTCAGCTTGGCTAGTGGAGATTTAGAGGTTTGAATACGATTAATTTCAGCATAAAACTTCTTATGTTGCAGGTTATTAGCGCCAAACTGCACATCATTAACCGCTATAACTTTATCGTTAACTGCCAATCCTGCGACAGCAGCAGGGCCGTTATCGGCAACCCAGGTAATAATAAATCCATCGCTACCCAATATTTTATTAGCTGTAATTCTCCAGCTATCTTTAAAGTCCGCACTTGCCGAACCCTGTGCGCCGACTGAGTTTATTTGCTTGTTGGCACAAAATTGACTGGCCGCTTTAAGGATTGGGTAGGATACATTATGGAGACGTTGCTTGTAGCTAAGGTATTTTTTAAGTGCCATCTCTCTTTGAAGGGCTGCCTCGGCATCTAGTTCAGCGGTATCATAATTCATTCGAGCAGTATTGGGCCCTGCACAGGCGGTAAGAAATAAAAGAATAACTAAAAGATTATTTAGCTTAAACATCATGTTGCCCTTAATAACGTGATTGTTAAGTAACTAAAAGGAATTAAAACTTTAACAGTTTGTCGGGGGATTATAAAAGAATATGGCTCGATTTTTGAAATATTGATCTACAACTAATTGATCATGAGTCGACTGACCCTGTTTTG
>Ga0207964_1000071_pt1 | contig 37696 bp, 37 predicted proteins | sample Knorr_S23_td_250_FD_185608 | JGI IMG/M metagenome (GOLD analysis project Ga0207964, IMG submission 185608) | Marine microbial communities from Southern Atlantic Ocean transect - Knorr_S23_td_250_ad_251m_LV_A (SPAdes) (version 2) | ecosystem: Environmental > Aquatic > Marine > Oceanic | place...
AACAATCCCTGAAACCGACAGCCCAAAGATGGGTTCTGGTGAATCAATGCTGTGACCCCCAGCGAGAGTAATTCCTGCACGAGAACAAATTTCACGACCTCCATCAATAACTTTTGAACCAATATCAGCTGAAAGAGAATTGATGGGCCAGCCAAATATTGAGATAGCCATCAAAGGTCTACCGCCCATTGCGTAGACATCACTCATCGCATTACTACCAGCAATCATACCAAAATGAAAGGGGTCGTCCACTATTGGCATAAAGAAATCAATAGTACTAATAAGCGCCCTTCCATCACCAAGATCATAGACTGCAGCGTCATCACTAGATTCATGACCAACAAGTAAGTTTGAATCTATACTCGCATAATCATCTCCTAAAATCTCTTTTAAGACCTTAGGAGAAATTTTGCATCCACAGCCTGCACCATGGCTAAATTCTGTTAATTTAACTTCCTTAGAATCCATTACACTTATTTTAGTTTGGAATACTCAGAATTCAGTTTATTGTATAAATCTACAGGCAAAATTTTAGGGTTCTTATCCATAATTTCAAAAGCAATTACATTGTCCTCAACACCGCCCCAATTTTTAATATATGAGCCATCTTTATAGCCATTTTTTTGTCTGAAAGTATTGAGCTGATTCTTGACAACATATCGTTTATACAAATCATCGACATCAATACCCAAATGAGAAATAATTGCAAAAAATAAGTCAGTAATTTCTCTAATGTTATTAACCTTAGGGTTAATGCTTGAGGTTACTGATAAATTGAGCATATTTTCAAGTAATGACACTAATTCATCACTATTAAAATCCCCTTTTGCGTTTAATTTTAGGTGTTTATTTGCATAGGCTTGATCATTAATTCGAATTGATTCGGACATAATAAAATGCCAAATATCTACCAATTCAACCTTGATATTATCCCAGTCTGGCTGGTCATCAATATTTTTCCAATGCTTCCAGTTAAAAGAATCAATGGCCTCAGCAACTTCCATGTAGATTCCGCGGTACCATGAAATTTTTCTATTTTCCTTTGTGAATCCTTTCATCCAAACTTCGCCATTTGTTTCATCATTCAATTGCTTTTGAAGGGCAAACATTTGTTCAATTTGATTCATTTTATTAATTTAGTAAAAGAAAAAACAAAATTATAGACGGTTAAATAAAAAATGAGAGATGAAACTTAATATCTCTCCAGAGAACCATCAACCTCTCTGGACCATGCATCTATACCACCTCGCAAATTAAACAGTGATTTAAACCCTTTAGATAATAGAAAGTTTGCAACCTGCATCGATCTCATCCCGTGATGGCAATAGAGTGAATAGCTTGATTCAGGGTCCAAATCAGAAAAAGTCTCCATAATTGAGCTCATTGGCATATTGACTGCACCCTCAATTTTGCAGATATCTAACTCCCATTTTTCTCTGACATCAATGAGAGTATTTCCATCTCTGGATAAATTGCTTTGAAATTCTTGTGGACTAAAATCTTCTAACATCTGTTATGTTGGTTATTAAAAACTGTATTTTATTATTAACAATTGCTATTGAGTAAGTTTAATGGGTAAAATTTAACTTGTGAGTGAAAGTAATGACGACATCTTCAAATTCCCTTGTGAATACCCAATAAAAGTTTTCGGATTAAATCAACCAAATCTTAAAGAATCTGTTTGCTCAATCATTGAAAATTATGTTGGAACACTGCATGAAAATCAGATTTCCATTAAGAATAGTTCTAAAGGAAAATATGTCTCAATCACTATCAGAATTATTGCCACAAGTCGCCAACAACTTGACTCCATCAATACAGATCTTCAGAAATCCCCTTTAGTGTCTTATCTTCTATAAATCTGGATGATTAAAATAAAAGAAAAAGGACTTCGAGACTACACTTCAACCTGGAAAGAAATGATCTCCTTTACTGAGAACAGAAATGATCATACAGAAGACGAGTTATGGATTTTAGAGCACTATAGTGTTTTTACCCAAGGCCTTAGTGGAAAATCAGAGCATCTTCTTAAAAAAACTGAGATAGATGTCATTCAATCAGATAGGGGTGGTCAAATTACTTATCATGGGCCAGGACAACTAATTGTGTATTGCCTAATTGATATAAAAAGACTTGGGATTGGAGTAAAGCAAATGGTCAGTATTATCGAAAAATCAATTATTGACCTCTTAAGTGATTATTCGATTGCATCACATAAAGTTCCTGGTGCTCCGGGGGTTTATGTTGATGGGTCTAAAATTGCCGCATTAGGACTAAAGGTAAAGCGAGGAAAAACTTATCATGGTCTAAGTCTCAATATTGACATGAACCTTAAACCATATAGTCTTATTAATCCTTGTGGATACAAGGATTTAAATATAACTCAAATGTCAAATCTCACGGATAATAAGCTTGAGTTAGATAAAATTAAAAAACAATTAACGAAATATCTCACTAAATATGTCTCAAGAACTTGAAATAAAGGCGCTTAAGGGTAAGTCTAAAGTTAGTCGACTCAAAATAAAGCCTAACGCCCAGAGAAAGCCAATAAAGAAACCCAGCTGGATTAGAATTAGACATGCAAATTCAAGTAAAGTTAACGAGTTAAAAAAAACACTCAGAAGCCAAGAGCTTTTCACAGTATGTGAAGAAGCTCAATGCCCTAATCTTAACGAGTGCTTTAATCACGGAACCGCTACCTTTATGATTATGGGTCAAATTTGTACACGAAGATGCCCTTTTTGTGACGTTGCCCATGGTAGACCCAAACCTTTAGATAAAAATGAACCAAAGCACCTAGCAGATACGATCTCAAAAATGGCACTGAAGTATGTCGTTATCACCTCTGTTGATCGAGATGATTTAAGAGATGGAGGCGCAAGCCATTTCAAAGATTGCATCGATAATATTAGAAAAAAAACGCCTCTTGTTAAAATTGAGATATTGACTCCTGATTTTAGAGGTCGAGTAGAAAAAGCACTAAACATTTTTGATGATTGCGCTCCTGATGTTTTTAATCATAATTTAGAGACTGTACCGAGCTTGTATCCAAAGGTCAGACCAGGTTCAGATTATGGGCAATCTCTTGATTTACTTAAAGATTTTAAAGAAAGGCACCCACATGTTAAATCAAAGTCTGGATTAATGCTGGGTGTTGGAGAGACAAATAAAGAGGTGATTAATGTTCTAAAAGATCTCAGAAAACATAAAGTTGATATGCTCACTCTAGGGCAGTATTTACAGCCAAGCCGTCACCACTTAGCAGTTGAGGAATATATTACTCCCGAGCAGTTTGAAAACTACAAAATGATAGCAAATGACCTTGGCTTTTCTCAAGTTGCAAGTGGCCCAATGGTCAGGTCTTCTTATCATGCTGATCTTCAAGCTAAGGGTGAGCTAGTATATTAAATCTTGCTTTTAAAGTATCATTGATAGAATAGTCTATTCAAGCAGTCTAAAGGTAACCCATTATTATGATTAAAACTTTCTTTATCGCCCTTCTATTCTTTTTTATTATTGATGTTTTTTGGATTTATTTTGTAGCCACCCCAATGTACAAACAAGAGGTTGGGTCTCTTATGGAGCTTAAAGTTGCGCCGGCGCTTATTTTTTATGTAGTTTTCCTGCTAGGCCTAATCTTTTTCGTAATCAATCCTAACCTGAGCAATACACTTCTGAATGTCTTTTTAATTGGCACTTTTTTTGGTTTGGTTACTTATGGAACCTATGATTTAACTGTTTATGCATCTATGAATATTTTTAGTTTAAAGCTTGTCATTGCTGATATTCTTTGGGGAATGTTCCTTTCAGGTGCTGTTGCTGCTTTGACCGTATTTACTATCAATAAAATTAACTAAAAAATTATGTCTATTGCATATACATCAGGCGAACCTTCTGGCATTGGTCCCGATATTGCAATTATCTACTCCCAAAAAGAGAGAATTGAAAACATGCAAGTTTATTGCGATCCAGACGTCTTAAGACAGAGAGCAAAAATACTTAATTTACCTCTTTCTTTGACTGAAGAACCTACAAAAAGTGCAGGTCAATTGTCAATCGTTCCAGTAAAGGTTTCAAATAAAGTCATACCTGGAAAACTTGACCCAAATAATGCTGAGTATGTTCTATCGATACTTCAGAAAGCCACTAAAGACACTTTAGTTAATCGTTGTAGAGGTATTCTTACTGGCCCTATTAATAAAGCAGTCATTAATGAAGCTGGAATTGAATTTAGTGGGCATACAGAATATTTTGCAAAACTATCCAAAAGCCCTAAAACTGTCATGTTATTGGCCACTTCAAAACTCAAGGTTGCTCTCGCTACAACGCATCTTGCACTAAAAGATGTTCCTAAAAATATTACTAGAGAGTCTCTGATTGAGGTGATTACTATTATTAATAATGACTTTAAATTTTTTGATACTAAAAAACCAAAGATTTTAGTTTGCGGACTCAATCCTCATGCTGGTGAAAACGGATATCTTGGCGATGAAGAGATAACAACAATAGAGCCTGTCATAGATTACTTGAGTCAAAATGGTTTTAACCTTGTTGGTCCAGTTCCTGCAGATACAGCGTTTACTGTCGACTCTTTAAAAAATATTGATGTTGTTCTTGCAATGTACCACGATCAAGGCCTACCTGTTTTAAAAGCAAGTGGATTTAAAAATGCTGCCAACATCACTCTTGGTCTACCATTTATTAGGACGTCTGTGGATCATGGAACGGCGCTAGATCTTGCTGGCACAGGAAAAATTGACTTAGGCAGCTTCAACTGCGCTTTATCTTTCTTTAAAAAAATAAGTAAAAATGGCTCACAAGCCTAGAAAAAGATTTGGACAAAACTTTCTGGTTGATGACCAAGTAATTAACCAGATTATCTCTACTATTGCACCAAAGAGTGGTGACAACATAATTGAGATAGGTCCTGGTAAAGGAGCCTTAACGTTTCCTCTTGTTCAATATCTTGAGCATCTTAATGTTATTGAGATTGATCGTGATTTAATTTCAATACTTAGCGAATATGATAATAAAAAAATTACTATTTTTAACTCAGATGCTTTAGCGTTTGACTTTAATCATTTCTCTGAAAAAATAAGAATTGTTGGCAACCTTCCTTACAACATCTCATCTCCTTTGTTATTCCATTTACTGAGCTATAGAGAAAATATAATTGATATGACTTTTATGCTTCAAAAAGAGGTTGTTGAACGAATTGTAGCACCCCCAGGAAGTAAGTCATATGGCAGACTTAGTGTTGTTATACAAGCCTTCTTTGATACCGAACTAATGTTTATTGTGCCCAAAGAGTCTTTCGATCCTCAGCCTAAAATTGAATCTGCTATACTTTATATAAAAACTAAAAGCACTCCTTTAGTGCAAAATTTAAAACCACTTGAAGATATAGTTAAATTAGCATTTTCTCAAAGGAGAAAAACACTAAAAAATTGTTTAAAGTCAATACTTAATCAATCGCAAACTCGTATTGACTTATCACAACGAGCTGAGATGCTAAGTCTAGAAAATTTTGTAACACTAATGAATGATTATGAAAAACAAAATCGAAATTAATGTAGAGGTCACCTATCTGTCTGATCAATCAGACGTTCTAAATAAGCAATACGCATATGCCTACACCATTACAATTACCAATCAAGGCAATGTAGGAGCTCAACTAAGAACAAGGCGCTGGCTTATTCAAGATGAGTCTGGACAAACCGAAGAAGTAATTGGTGAAGGAGTAATTGGTCAACAACCGCACCTTTCGCCCGGTGAGAGCTTCCAATATAGCTCTGGAGCAATCATTAATACCGAAACGGGAACAATGAAAGGTTCCTATGGAATGATTAGTGATTTGGGTCATAGATTTGATGCGGATATTCCTGAATTTACTTTGAGTGAGCCACGTACCCTTCATTGATTGTTATTTATGGATTATGCGATTGGTGATGTCCAAGGTTGCTTTAAGACGCTCTCAGCTTTACTCAAAAAAATTAAATTTAAGCCAGATAGGGACCGAATATTTTTCCTAGGTGATGTTGTTAACCGCGGCAATAATTCACTTGATGTCCTCAGGCTGATCTCCTCAAATACAGATAACATGCAAATGGTTTTTGGGAATCATGATTTTCACCTTCTCGTATGCGCTTTAACAGAGAGAAGCCCCAATAGAAAAGACACCTTTCAAGACATATTATCTGCCTTTGATAAAGTTAAATTGCTCGATTATCTTCTTGAAAGACCACTCGCAATTAAACATCAGAATGCTTTACTAGTGCATGCAGGTGTTCCTCCTCAATGGAGCATTGCTGATGTTCTTACAAACAGTAAATTAGTTGAAAAAAATCTTCAGTCTGATAATGTTAATAATTTCTTATCTAAGATGTATGGAAATAGCCCTTATACATATGATGAAAACCTTTCTAATGAAGAAAAATCACGCTACACAATAAATGCTTTGATGCGCATGCGTTTTTGTAAAGAAAATGGTGAGCTTGAATTTGATCACAAGCTGAATACTGATAAAAACCCTGAAGGCTATAAAGCATGGTTTTTACATCCTAAAAGAGAAATGAGAAATCAACAGATTTTCTTTGGTCACTGGTCCACATTAGAAGGCGTAGAAATAAAGAATGTTTATCCTTTAGATCATGGTTGCGTATGGGGAGACAAGCTTTCAGCTTATGATTTAACTAATCAAGAGATAATTTCACAGAGATCATTAGAGTCTTAGGAAGAGCCACTTCTTAGATTTACAGAGCCCTCATAAACAAATTCACCAGGACCTGTTAAAAAAACTTTATCTCCATCAAAATCTACAATTGCATCTCCGCCATTGAGATGAACTGTTACTCTAGAATCAAGGATTCCTTTCTTTATGCCATAAATTACAGCGGCACAAGCTCCAGAGCCACACGCAAGAGTTTCTCCTACACCCCTTTCAATAACTCTTAGCTTAATTTCATCTCTATTTAAAACCCTCATAAAGCCAACATTTACCCCTTCAGGATAAAGACCACTAGATTGAATCTTTGAGGCTATATGCTCTATATTATTGATTTCATCTTGCAATAAAATAGCATGAGGGTTTCCAATTGACAATGATCCAACTTCATAACTATCAACCAAATATTCTGATAAAACTTCGTCAAAATTTAATGGTATTTTTGATGGTTCAAAATTTGGAACTCCCATATTCACTGTAACACTGTTATCAGTATTAATAATTAGAATTAATAGGCCAGCATTAGTTTCAACCGTAAGAGTATTTTTATAAGAAAGATCTTTCTTTTGGATATAAAGTGCAAAACACCTTGCACCATTGCCGCATTGACTCACCTCAGAGCCATCAGCGTTAAAAATGACATATCGGAAATCAGCCTCTTTAGAGTTAGCACTTTCAACCATCAACAATTGATCAAATCCAATACCAAAACGACGATCTGATAATTTGCGAATTTCACCAACAGATAAAGAAATATCTCCATCTATATTGTTCATGACTACAAAGTCATTACCAAGACCATGCATTTTTGTAAAATTAATCATGTGCTTATTTTAACCTCTTGTGTATAGTTTTTTTATAATTACTGCTGTGTTAAAATTTGACCATAATGATAAACAAAAAAACTGAATGACTCCTCCAACAAATATCACATTAAGCAAAAATAAAAAGTTACTCACAGTGTCGTTTGAAGATAATGATTTTTCTATGAGTAGTGAATATTTAAGAGTATATTCACCATCTGCAGAAGTCAGAGGACATGGCCCTGGACAGGAAACTCTTCAATTAAATAAGCAGGATGTTACTATTAGCTCTCTAGTCCCTATGGGAAACTATGCAATTGCAATACATTTTAGTGATGGGCATACAACTGGTATTTACTCTTGGAGTTACCTTAATTACTTGGGAAATGATAAAGAAGAACTCTGGAAAGATTACTGCGACAGAGTAAAAAAACATAATACTAATAATAGCAATAGCAATCAAAATTATCATGAAGTTTCAATTTGATATCAATTAACTGCAAAGTATTATTTGTTGTTACTTTAACAACTAGTTAAGTTATTTTGTTAAAATTGCGTTTAAACTTCCAATGCATAGTGTAATTATAGTTTTTTAATTAGAAAATTAACTACCACAGGTAAAAAAATGAAAAATAAATTAAGACTGTTAATTACCCTTCTTTTCTTCATTTTTACAACACAGTCCTTCTCAAATCCTGTTGAAAAAATTAACTTCATTGGACTTAATAATACTTCAGAAGAGTCACTTCTTCAATTAATACCGTTTAAAACTGGGCATGAATACTCAAATTCTTCCAGTAATGGAATTATTGAAGCTCTCTTTAAAACTGGACTCTTTAGCGATATCAGTATTGAAAAAAATCAAAATAGCTTAAACATAACACTTAAAGAAAACCCCACAATTAAATATTTTGATATTAATCTTGATTCTAGTTCAGGGTTTTCGAACTGGATAAAAGGAGAAAAAATGCTAATGACTAAGGAAATTCTTGATGAAGAATTAGTCAATAGCTTGCTTTCACCAGGAAATCCATTCACTCAAAGAAGGCTTGATGAGTTTATTCTAATGCTTGAAACTAAGTACTCAGAATCAGGTTATTACAATGTGAATTTGACTCCAAGCGTTTCTGTTGATCCTCAAAATCGCGCCGGAATCGATCTAACTATTAACCAAGGTGATAGAGTAAAAATTGATAGCTTTAAAATCTCAGGCACTGAAAAACTAACTGAAGAATCTTTACTGAAATTATTCAAGATTGGTGAAGCAGATATGTTTTTAATGAACTACTTCACAAATAAAGACTTGTTTACTGAAGCTGAGTTCAAGCAAGGGATAGATTTAATGACTAATACTTATTTTGATTCAGGCTATTTAGACTTTAAAATTCTTAATATCGATTCATCGCTTGATGATAAAAAAGAAAAAATTTCAATTAATATAAATATATCGGAGGGCATACAGTACCAATTAGGAAATATCTCTTTTAAAGTTGAAACTGAAGTTATTGATATTGAGGACCTTAATAATGTGATTAGCATGAATAAGGGTGATGTTTTTAATCGTAACCTAATAATTAAAGATATTCAAACCTTAACTGATATGTTTGCAGATAAAGGATATGCATTTGTAAATATTAATCCTGTAACTTCAGAATTTTTAAATTCAATAAATATTAATTTTGAAATTTCACTAAATAAAATGGTATATATAAATCGAATTACCATTTCAGGCAACACTAGGACTCAAGATGAAGTCATTAGAAGAGAAATTGGTATTTCTGAAGGTGGCCTATACTCACGTAGTGTTCTTAGAGGCTCTTTAAACAAATTAAGAAGGTTGGGTTATTTTTCAGATGTTCAAATTTCAACTTCTGAAGTTGAAGATATGCCTGATAAGATTGATATTAGTTTTAAGGTTGAAGAAACTCAAACTGGCTCAGTAAGTTTTTCAGTTTCTCACAGTAATAATTATGGAGTTTCATTTGGAGCAGGCATTGAAGAAAAAAATATCTTTGGCTCAGGAAACACGCTTAATGCCAACTTTAATGCATCTGAGTCATATAATAGAATTAGCTTTTTCTTTATGAACCCAAATTATAATGACGAAGGCCACAGTGTTAGTTTTGGAGCTTTTAAAAGTGAGATTAATGATGATGATATAGCTTCGGACTCATACGAAATTGATACTACCGGATTTTCATTAGGCTATGGAATTCCATTGAACAATGACTCAAGAATTAACACTGAATTCGAATACTCTAACAATGAAATCAAATGTAGCAGTCTTTTTGCTGGATCTGGTTACGAATCAAGTCAATGTGCCAATAAGGAAAGAGACGAATTTAAAATTAACGCAAATTGGAGTAGAAACACATTGAATGATTACCTATATCCAACTAATGGTGTAAATAACTCAATATCCGCTAGTATTTCCATTCCGCCTGGAGATTACAAATATTTTAATTTGAATGCTGATCATAAAAGCTATAGACCTTTGAATGACACTGTCACTATGAAGGTTACAGGTAATTTAAATCTATCCAAAGGCTATAGTGACGAAAAGCTTCCTTTTCACAAAAGACATTTTGGTGGAGGTAGTGGTTCTGTTAGAGGCTTTGGAAACAAAACACTTGGACCTTTATATCCAAATGGCAAGGCTAAGGGTGGTGAAATTGCAATTCTTGGGAGTGTTAACTTGATCACTCCAGCATTCTTTTTTGACAACAATGAAAAAATGAGAATGAGTGCATTTATAGATGCTGGCAATATCTTTGAAAAAAGCTCGAATATTGAATTAGGTGAAATAAGAATGTCGACAGGACTTGGATTTGCATATTTAAGCCCAATAGGCTCAATTGGAGCTTTTATTTCCACACCAATTCTTAAAAAAGATGGCGACATTATTGAAGACTTCGGTTTTTCATTAGGAACTGGATTCTAAATCCTCTATGAGGTCTGTAATATTTTTTTTCTTTTGCTTGGCAAGCTACTCATCATATGCTACGAGTATCAAAATCGGGTTCATTGACACTGATAAAGTAGTAACAAATCTAACTCAATACAGACAAAGCATCGAGGCAATATCGCGTGAATTTGAACCAAAAAAACAGGAGCTTTTAGATTTATTTAACCATATAGAGCTTTTAAGATCTAATATTGATTCAATCAAGGAATCTAATTCTTCAAAATCTCTAAATGAATCATTGTCAAACCTTACAAATCTGGAGCTTAGCTTTAGACAAGAGACTGAATTTTGGCAAAAAACGATGAACAATAAAAAAATTAAACTATTAAATGATATTGAAATGATTATCAATCAAGCGATTAATGAGTATGCAATTCAAGAAAAATACGATCTTATTCTTTATAAAAATGTTGCATTTGTTAGTGATAAAGTTAACATAACAGAAGAGATAATTGAAAAAATTGAAAAGCAGGAATTATGAAGCTTACACTGGAAGAAATTGCAAAGTTAATTGATGGCTCTATTCAAGGAGAAAGATTAAAGGAAATTAATGGAATTAATTCTCTTGAAAATGCAGACTCAAATCAAATTTCTTACTCTGTCAGTGAGAAGTATAAAGAGACTTTGATTAACTCTAATGCTGGAGCAGTCATTGTTAATAATAAATTAAAACAATACTGTAAAACTAATGCAATCATTGTTAATAATGTATATCTTGCATACTCAATACTTTCTCATAAATTTAAGGAAAATCAAGATATTTCTGATTTACAGCATGGTAATAAAGTTAATTACCCTAATACCAAAATTGCATTCAGTTCCTTAATTGGCAAAAATGTTACCATTGGCTCAAATACAGTAATCTTTCCTAATTGTGTAATTGAAGACAATTCAGTTATTGGTGAAAACTGTTTAATTGAATCTAACGTTTCAATCCAACGAGGGAGCACTATAGGAGATAATTGTGTTATATCGTCTGGAGTTGTAATAGGCTCCGAAGGTTTTGGTAATGCAAAAGATAAAAATAAAAAATGGAAACCCATAGCACATCTAGGAAATGTATCTATTGGAAGTAATGTTTCAATTGGAGCCAATTCAACTATTGACCGAGGATCAATTGCAAATACAGAGATTCACAATGGCGTAAAAATTGATAATCTTATTCATATTGCACATAATGTTATCATTGGAGAGGATACAGCTATTGCGGCAAAAACTGGTATTGCTGGATCAACGAGTATAGGCAAACGTTGTATGATTGGTGGTGCTGTAGGGATTGTAGGTCATTTAAAAATTACAGATGATGTTGTCATTAATGCCACTAGTACAGTTAATCGAGATATTTTAAAGCCTGGGATATATACTGGCTTTATGCCTATTATGCTTCACACTGAATGGAAAAAGGTCGGTATGTGGCTTACAAAACTTGATAAAATTGCGAGTTTCATGAAAATTAAATTGAAAAACATTAGGTAAATCTATGGATATGAATATAAACGAGGTAAAAAATTTTCTACCTCATCGCTACCCCTTTTTACTTATAGACCGTGTAATAAGCTTTGAATCAGGTAAGAATCTAACTGCTATTAAAAATGTCTCGTTTAATGAGCCTCAATTTACAGGCCACTTTCCTGATCAACCCATAATGCCTGGTGTTTTAATTATTGAAGCAATGGCTCAAGCAACTGGTATATTGGCCTTTAAATCAGAAGTCGGTCGCCCTGAAATTGGTCAGATTTATATGCTTGTTGGCGTTAATAATGTTCGTTTTAAACGAATTGTTGAGCCTGGAGATCAGCTTGAAATTTATGCTGAAGTTGTTACTGTTAAACGTGGAATTTGGAAGTTCAGCTGCACTGCTAAAGTTGATGGCGCACTCGTTACTTCTGCTGAAATTTTATGCACTCAAAAAAAAGCGGATAATTAAATATGTCTATTGATCCATCAGCAATTGTTCATGAGAGCGCTAAAATTCATAAAGATGCAGTTATAGCCCCTTATGCCATGGTTGGTGCTAATGTTGAGATTGGCGCAGGAACAGTCGTTGATTCTCATGCTGTAATTGATGGCCCAACAAAGATTGGCAAGAATAACCATATTTATTCTTTTGCTTCAATTGGAGGCGATCCACAAGATATAACATACCAAGATGGCCAAGAAAGCAATCTTGTGATTGGTGATGATAATCTTATCAGAGAATTTTGTACGATTAATAGAGGCACTGAAAAAGAAAACTCACTAACGCGAATTGGCTCCAACAATATGCTTATGTCTTATGTTCATATTGCACATGATTGTCAACTTGGTAATCATATTATTATGTCGAACAATGCCTCACTTGCTGGGCACGTTAGAATTTCAGATTGGGCAATATTAGGCGGTTTTGTTTTAGTTAAGCAATTTTGCAGTATTGGAAGACACACCTATGCTGGGATGGGCAGTCAAATCAATAAAGATATACCAGACTATATGGTTGCAGCGGGCATTAATCCTAGAATTAGAAGTATTAACACAGTAGGAATGAAACGAAGAGGGTTTAGTGCTAGCTCCATTTCATCAATTAAACGTGCATTTAAGGTGGTTTACAGAGATTCACAAGGAAGACTATTAGATCAAGCACTTAAAGAACTTAAAACCTCGGAGTCTGATAGCCCTGAAGTGATGCAATTTGTCGAATGTATTAGAAATTCAAGGGTGGGTATTATGCGTGGCCCAGTAGATGAGTAAATAATTACTTTTAAATCATGTCCAAATCATTTATAAGGTCAAGCAGTATTGTCTCTGCAATGACCTTTATTTCAAGGATTTTAGGATTAGTAAGAGACTTCGTAATTGCCCGTTTATTCGGTGCTAATGAGTTAACTGATGCTTTTTTAGTTGCATTCAGAATTCCTAACTTCTTTAGGCGCTTGTTTGCCGAAGGTGCCTTCTCTCAGGCTTTTTTACCAATACTAGCTGAAACGAGGGCAAATGAGAGCGACAAAGAAGTTCAATTGGTCATTAATCACATTGCAACTAAACTTCTGAGCGTACTAATGATCATTACTCTTATTGCAGTAATATTAGCACCTTTAGTTATATTTATATTCGCATGGGGCTTCTACTTTAAATCTGATTCTTCTCAATTTTATTTGACTTCAGATATGCTAAGGATCACCTTCCCATATCTACTTTTGATTTCACTCACAGCATTATCAGGATCAATCCTTAATACTTATGATAATTTTACTGTTCCAGCCTTTACGCCAGTTCTTCTTAATATTGCATTAATCCTAAGTGCAATTTACTTATCCCAATTTCTAAACAATCCTATTATGGCATTAGCATGGGGAGTTCTAATTGGAGGCATCTTACAGCTTGCTTTTCAGATTCCTTTTTTAAGAAAAATTAAAAAATTACCAAAATTACAATTTGGACATCATAAAACTCTTGATACCTTAAGAAAGAGAATGTTACCAGCTCTATTTGGAGTATCGGTCTCTCAAATTAACCTTCTTGTTGACACAATGATAGCCTCAACCCTTATAGCTGGAAGCGTCTCATGGCTTTACTACTCAGATAGACTGTTAGAACTTCCTTTAGCTCTTATTGGAATTGCACTAGCAACTGTAGCGCTTGCCAAGCTAAGCAATTATCACGCACTTAAAGATACTGAAAACTTTATCAAAACAATTAATAAAGCCCTTTTCATTGCTATGATTCTTGGTTTTCCAGCTTGTTTAGGACTTGTTCTTTACTCTAAAGAACTAATCATTACTCTTTTTCAATATGGCGAATTTAACATAAGTTCAGCAATTAAAACCTCATACAGTCTTCAGGCTTATGGTTCTGGGTTAATGGCGTTTATTGCCATTAAAATATTTGCCCCTATTTTCTTATCCAGAGGCGATACTAAAACACCAGTTAAAGCTGGAGTTGTTGCAATGATATCAAATATTATTTTGAACTTGATACTTGTCCAATTTTTTGGCCATATAGGTCTTGCAGCGGCAACCTCAATTTCTGCTTTATTGAATGCTTCAATTCTTTACTTTTACTTAATTAAACAATCAATCTTTAAGTTTGATGCTGCTTTGTATAAAATGTTAATTAAAGTCATTTTTGCTGTCATTATAATGTCACTTTATATTTTAATATTCGACTCAAATATTGAAGCTTACTTTGACTCAACAATAATTGAAAGGTGCGCTTTTCTAATCAAATCGATAGTTATTTCTGCATCTATTTATTTTTTATCACTTTATATTCTTGGATTAAGGCTTAAAGATTTATGAATACTGTTAATTGCATCAAATTGAATAAAGAACTTGAAGGATTAGATAGAGCTCCTTATCCTGGTGAACTTGGAAAAAAAATACTAGAGACTGTCTCTAAAGAGGCTTGGCAACAATGGCTTGATTATCAGACAATGTTAATCAATGAAAATAATTTAAATCTGTTTGAAGAGTCTTCACAAAGTTATTTAAAGCAACAAATGGAGATTTACTTTTTCTCAGAGGAAGACGATGTTGACAAGATAGAGGGTTATACCCCGAAATAACTTACGTAAACTAATACATCATGGCTAATCTTTTTATTATTGCTGCTCCATCTGGTTGTGGAAAAACATCCTTAGTCAAGGCTCTGCTTGAAAACTCCAAAAATCTAGCTGTTTCTGTTTCTCACACGACTAGAAAAGCAAGAAAAGGTGAGATTGATGGTGAAAACTATCATTTTGTATCTAAACAGACTTTTGCAGACATGATTGATAACAATGACTTTGTAGAGTATGCCGAGGTGTTTGGTAACATGTACGGTTCAGCAAGAAGTAATATTATTGAAAAATTAGATTCTAATATTAACATAATCTTAGAAATAGATTGGCAAGGTTCAAGACAGGTTAAACAGAATATGCCTGGAGCCATTAGCATCTTTATTTTACCTCCATCAAAAAATGCGCTTCTTGAAAGACTAACAAACAGAGGTCAGGATGACAAGGACACTATTTCTAAAAGAATGGCAAACTCTGAAAGAGAGATGAGTCATTACAATGAGTTTGATTACTTAATTATTAACAATCAATTTGACTCTGCACTTAATGATCTTAAGACTATCATTGATGATTTTGGCAATAATATTAAAAATATTGAATTATCACTTGAAAATCAGTTATTAAGACATAAATACTTGTTTAAAGAATTGATATAAACCGTTTTTTTGGTATAATTTAGGCCTAATTTATCGTACTAGGGAAATTAATGAGCGATTTTGCGTTATCGATAAACAATGTATCTAGGGATCTAGAGGTACAGAAGTACCCTCCTATTCTTACTCCTGAAGAAGAATATGACTTAGCAATTGAGCTTTACGAAAATGGTAGTCTTTCTGCTGCAAAGAAATTAGTTATGTCACACATGCGTTTCGTGGCTTTTATTGCTCATGGCTATAAAGGTTACGGACTAGAGCAAGCTGACTTGATTCAAGAGGGAACAATTGGATTAATGAAGGCTGTTAAACGCTTCAATCCTCATAAAAAAGTAAGATTATCCTCATTCGCTGTTTATTGGATTCGAGCAGAAATTCATGAATATATTTTCAAAAACTGGAAAATTGTTAAGGTTGCAACAACAAAAGCCCAAAGAAAACTCTTTTTTAAGCTTAAGCAAGCAAAATCTAATATTTTTCAGTCGTTGACGAATGAACAAGCAAAAGTAATTGCTAATGATCTTGGTGTTAAAGAAAAAGATGTAATTGAAATGGAATCAAGACTTCAACTCAACGATGTTGCTTTTGAAGTAAATGATGACGAAGATGCATTCACACCTGAGCATTATGTTGCAGATCCTGGAAAAAATCCTGAGCAATTGGTTATTAGTGATAAAAGCCAAGAAGACCAGCACAAAAAGCTTTATCAAGCTCTTTCTGCCTTAGATCAAAGAAGTATCGAAATATTACAGTCTAGGTACTTGAAAGAGGAAAAAGAGACCCTACATACTTTAGCAGACAAGTATGGTGTTTCCGCAGAAAGGGTTCGTCAACTTGAAAATAAAGCTATAAAAAAGCTTAAAGAACGTCTAGAAGAATAGATTTTTTCTACGACATTTTTTTTTGTAATACCAGGAGAAAACATGGAAATCCGTCCCCTTCACGATCGTGTAATCGTTCGTAGAGTAGAAGAAAAAAAGACCACAGCAAGTGGTTTAATAATCCCTGATTCATCAACAGAAAAACCTTCTAGAGGCGAAGTTGTTGCTGCAGGAAATGGAAGAATAAGTGCACAAGGAGACTTAATTCCTTTGGATGTTAAGGTTGGTGACACAGTAATGTTTGGGCAATACTCAGGTTCAGAAATCACAGTAGGAGAAGAAAAACTTCTAGTGATGAGTGAAGATGAAATTGTTGCTGTAATTGAAGAATAAAGGAGAATTATAATGTCAGCAAAAGACGTAAAATTTAGCTCAGAAGCTAGAGATTTAATGATGTCAGGTGTCAACACCCTTGCAGATGCAGTTAAAGTTACACTCGGACCAAAAGGAAGGAATGTTGTTTTAGACAAATCTTTCGGCTCGCCAGCAATTACTAAGGATGGTGTATCAGTTGCTCAAGAAATTGAATTGGACGGAAAGTTCGAGAATATGGGTGCTCAGATGGTTAAAGAGGTCGCCTCCAAAACCAATGATATTGCTGGAGATGGAACCACAACTGCTACGGTTTTAGCGCAAACACTAATTTCAGAAGGCGTTAAGTCTGTTGCTGCTGGAATGAATCCGATGGACCTTAAGAGAGGCATTGATAGAGCCACTGAAGCCGTTGTAGCTACACTTCAAAAATCTTCACAGCCTTGTAAGGACAGCGATTCAATTGCTCAGGTAGGAACGATTTCAGCTAACTCTGATGTATCAGTTGGCGCTATTATTGCTGAAGCAATGGAAAAGGTTGGTAAAGAAGGTGTAATAACTGTTGAGGAAGGCTCAACACTTGAAAACGAACTAGATGTTGTTGAAGGCATGCAGTTTGATCGTGGATACCTTTCGCCATACTTTATTAACAATCAAGAATCGATGACTGCTGATTTAGAGCATCCATCCATACTACTTCACGATGCCAAAATTTCAAATATCCGCGACCTTTTGCCTGCTCTTGAGGCAGTTCAAAAAGCCGGAAAGCCGTTATTAATTATTGCAGAAGATATTGAAGGAGAAGCTCTTGCAACGCTAGTAGTAAACAACATGCGTGGAATTGTAAAAGTTGCAGCTGTTAAAGCTCCAGGTTTTGGTGACCGTCGTAAAGCAATCCTAGAAGATATTGCAGTTCTTACAGGCGGCACGGTTATTTCTGAAGAAGTTGGTTTATCTCTTGAGGGTATAACTGAAGACCAATTAGGTACAGCTAAGAGAGTAGAAATTGGTAAGGACAATACTACTGTTATTGATGGTGCCGGCGCTAAAAAGAACATTTCTGCAAGAATTGGTCAAATCAAAACCCAAATTGACGCAACCAGTTCAGATTATGACAGAGAAAAACTTCAGGAGCGTTTAGCTAAACTTTCAGGTGGTGTAGCAGTCATTAAAGTAGGCGCTGCAACCGAAGTTGAAATGAAAGAGAAAAAAGACCGCGTTGATGATGCACTTCATGCAACTCGTGCTGCTGTTGAAGAAGGCGTTGTTCCTGGAGGTGGTGTAGCGTTTGTACGTGCTATTTCTTCTCTTGACAAGGTTAAAGGCGATAATAGCGACCAAGATGTTGGTATCTCAATTTGTAGACGCGCCCTAGAAACACCTCTAAGACAGATTGTATCTAATGGAGGTGGTGAAGCCTCTGTGGTGTTAAATGAAGTCTTAAAAGGGAAAGGAAACTATGGATATAATGCGGCTACTGAAGATTATGGAGATATGCTAAAAATGGGTATTTTAGATCCAACTAAAGTAGCTCGTGCAGCACTTCAGCACGCTGCAAGCATCTCTGGACTTATGATTACTACCGAAGCAATGGTAACTGATATGCCACAAGATTCTGCTCCAGCAATGCCTGATATGGGCGGCATGGGTGGCGGTATGCCTGGCATGATGTAAATCTGCTTATTTATAGAGAAAAAGCCCCATTTTTTGGGGCTTTTTTTTGGTATTATGTTTGCCAACTAAATCTTATCTCAAATATGTCCAATTACGACGCATCTTCTATAGAAGTTCTTACTGGTCTGGAGCCAGTCAAAAAACGCCCAGGCATGTATACAGATACCGAAAACCCTAACCATCTTGCACAAGAGGTCATAGATAACAGTGTTGACGAGGCTGTATCTGGATACGCAACTCAAATTAACGTTACGCTTCATAAAGACAACTCGATGTCAGTTGAAGATAATGGCAGAGGGATACCTATAGACATCCATCCAAAAGAAGGCGCTCCAGCTGTTGAAGTTATACTAACAAAACTCCATGCAGGTGGAAAATTCTCTAATGACTCATACCAATTTTCTGGCGGTCTTCATGGTGTAGGCATATCAGTTGTCAATGCACTCTCTAGCCACATTGAAGTGTGGATTAAAAGGGATTCTAAACACTACTTTATGAAGTTTAAATCTAGCGTCAAATCAAACGATTTAGAGGAAATAGGAACTGTTGGAAAGCGAAACACTGGAACGCTAATTAAGTTTACACCTGACGCACAATACTTTGACTCAGTTAAATTTTCAATAAAGAAATTAAGGCACAACCTAAGATCCAAAGCGGTACTTTGCCCTGGCCTTGAAGTTAACTTTAAAAATGAAATTGATGAGACTGATGATAAATGGATTTTTGAGGATGGAATTAAGGATTATCTCCAAGCCTCTCTAGATGGGCTAGATTGCGTTCCTAGTTCACCTTTTGTTGTTTCATTTAAAACCAAAGAAGAGCGACTTAATTGTGCTCTTACCTGGACTGAAAACACCAGTAATACAACTGCAGAAAGTTTTGTAAATCTAATTCCTACGATAGGTGGTGGAACACATGTAAACGGACTTAGATCTGGATTAACTGATGCACTTAAAGAGTTCTGTGAATTCAGAAATCTTATTCCAAAAAATATCAAGTTGACTCCTGATGATGTTTGGCAAAGAATTGCATACGTTTTATCTATTAAAATACTTGATCCACAATTTTCTGGACAAACCAAAGAGAGACTCTCCTCTCGAGAGTGTGCTTCATTTGTATCAGGCGTGGTAAAAGACTCTTTTAGCCTGTGGCTTAATCAGCACACAGATATTGCTGAAAAAATTGCTGAATTAGCCATTCTCAATGCTCAGTCGAGATTAAAGACTGCTAAAAAAGTCGTTAGAAAGAAAATTGTAAGTGGACCTGCCCTTCCTGGCAAGCTGTCCGATTGTACTAGCTCTGACTTAGAACAAACTGAGGTTTTCTTAGTTGAAGGAGACTCAGCTGGTGGATCAGCAAAACAAGCTAGAGATAAAGACTACCAAGCCATTCTTCCATTAAGAGGCAAGATCCTCAATACTTGGGAGGTAGACTCTTCTCAGGTATTAGCCTCTAATGAAATCCATGATATCAGCGTTGCTATTGGTCTAGAACCAGATAATAATGATCTTTCAGGGTTGCGATATGGAAAGATCTGTATTTTGGCTGACGCTGACTCTGATGGACTCCATATTGCTACTTTAATTTGTGCGTTATTTGTTAAGCACTTTCCTAAATTGGTTAGCCACGGGCATGTTTATGTTGCAATGCCTCCGCTCTATCGCATTGATGCAGGTAAGCAAGTATTCTATGCGCTAGATGATGCAGAAAAAGAGCAGATTGAGGCTAAACTCATCAAAGAAAACAAGCGCCAAAAAATCCAAGTTCAGCGCTTTAAAGGGCTTGGTGAAATGAATCCAAAGCAGCTTCGCGAAACCACAATGCAACCTGACACTAGGAGACTGATTCAACTTACCCTTAATCATCCGCTTCAAATTTCAGAAACGATGGATATGCTACTATCCAAAAAAAGAGCCTCAGATAGAAAATCTTGGCTTGAAACTAAGGGTAATTTAGCGAATGTCTAAAGCCGTAATTCTTTTATCAGGTGGATTAGACTCAACAACGGTTCTCGCTATAGCAAAAGAACAAAACTATGAGTGCTATGCGCTGAGCTTTGATTACGGTCAAAAACAAAGATCTGAGTTAGAATCATCAATCGCAATTGCAAAAAAATCTAATGTGATAGAGCATAGAATTATGAAAATTTCATTAAGTGATATTGGGGGTTCAGCTCTAACTGATAAAGCTATTAATGTTCCAAAATATTCTGAAAGTGATGAAATTCCAATCACCTATGTTCCAGCACGTAACACCATCTTTTTATCCTTTGCACTTGCCTGGGCTGAGGTTGTCGATTGTCAGACAATCTTTATAGGAGTTAATGCACTTGATTACTCTGGCTACCCTGATTGCAGACCAGAATTTATTAAGGCATTTGAAAACATGGCGAACCTTGCAACAAAGCAGTCTGTAGAAGGATATACAATTCAAATAAAGACTCCTTTGATCAGCATGACAAAGGCTGAAATAATTGAAAAAGGTATTAATCTTGGAGTTGATTATTCAAAAACAACCAGTTGCTATGATGCTAACGTTTTAGGCGAAGCATGCGGTGAGTGTGACGCCTGTATTCTTAGAAAAAACGGTTTTAAGAATGCCAATATGCAAGACCCAACCAGATATCAATAAATATTTATAAAATTTACGATATTTGAATGTTTTTGAAGATAAAATGTAAACTTTTAAACAATTTAAGGATTTAACTCAAAATGAGTATTGAAGAAAGAGTACGAAAAGTTGTAAGTGAGCAGTTAGATGTTAGTGGTGAAATTGACAATAATGCCTCATTTATTGATGACTTAGGGGCGGATTCACTTGATACTGTTGAACTTGTAATGTCACTCGAAGAGGAGTTCGATACTGAGATTGCAGACGAGGAAGCTGAAAATATTACAACGATTCAACAGGCAATCGACTACATCAACGCAAACACGTAATATTCTTCATAAAATCAATTAAGGCGTTTACTTTAAAAAGTAAGACGCCTTTTTTTACGCATTTTTATATTTAAATAGCTATTAAAATTATTTTCCTAAATTAAATAAATTAATTATGAGCAAAAGAAGAGTTGTAATCACAGGACTTGGAATTGTCTGTCCAGTTGGAAACAATGTTGATGATGCCTGGAATAATATTCTAAATGGCGTTTCTGGAATTTCATTGATTGAAAATTTAGATACTGAAGCTCAAGCAGTGAAATTTGGTGGTTCTGTAAAAAATCTTGATGTTTCAGAGTATCTAAGTCCAAAAGAAGCTAAAAAAATGGATGTTTTTATTCATTATGGTATGGCTGCTGGAATTCAAGCATTTAAAGATTGCGGCCTAGAGGTTACCGAATCTAACGCTGATAGAATTGGTGTGGCAATTGGCGCTGGAATTGGCGGCCTTTCAACTATAGAAAAAACAGCTGACCTTTTTAGAGAAAAAGGGCCAAAACGCATTTCACCTTTCTTTGTGCCCTCTTCAATCATAAATATGGTCTCAGGGAATATGTCAATTAAATATGGCCTTAAAGGCCCAAATTTTGCCATTGTTACTGCTTGTACTACTGGAACACATAATATCGGAGATGCATCAAGAATTATTGAATATGGCGATGCTGATGTCATGATTGCTGGCGGCACTGAAATGTCAACAACAAATTGCGGTCTTGGTGGTTTTGCAGCAGCTCGTGCTCTGTCAACCAGAAATGATGACCCACAAACCGCTTCTAGGCCTTGGGACGTTGATCGAGACGGTTTTGTTCTTGGAGATGGAGCTGGAGTGGTTGTTCTTGAAGAATATGAGCATGCAAAAAAACGTGGTGCTCGAATCTATGGAGAACTTTCTGGATATGGAATGAGTAGTGATGCATATCATATGACACTACCATCGGAAGGCGGAGAAGGGGCATCAAGATGCATGAAAAATGCCATGAATAATGCAGGAATTAATCCAAATCAACTTGACTATATTAACGCCCATGGAACATCAACCCCGGCTGGAGACATTGCTGAGACGGATGCTGCAAAGCTAGCGCTCGGCTCTCACTCAAAAAATATTGTTATGAGCTCTACAAAGTCTATGACTGGTCACCTACTAGGTGCTGCAGGTGGTATTGAAGCGGTATTTACAGCACTTGCCATTAGGGATCAAATAGCGCCTCCAACCATTAACATATTTAATCAGGATCCTCAGTGTGACCTTGATTATGCTGCCAATGAGGCGAGAAAAATGAAGATAGATTACGCGATATCTAACTCATTTGGTTTTGGTGGAACTAACGGTTCAATCCTAATCTCTAAGATTACTTAGCAGTCTTTCAATTTTCCTCAACAATAATTGATGAAGAGCCCGAAAGCTCTGAACCTGGAATCAAATTAGATACAATATTAAAAATTCTCTTGGCCCCGTTTGTAACGCTATAAAAGGCCTCTTCTTTAAGGATGATTAATTTCCAACTATTTTCATTGGATTCGAATCTAAACGCGCCACCAATTATGGCTAAGGCGAGGATAGCACCAAGTAGATATTTAATCATGCTTTTATTTAACTCTAAACTTAATGTAATAGTATTTTACCAACTTTATAGACTTTAAACTGAAATTCCAGATGCCTTCAATAGTCCATCCAATTTAGGCTTACTTCCTCTAAATTTAATGTATTGTTTCATAAAATCGAGACTTCCTCCAACCTCAAGAATTTGACTTCTAAAGTCATTAGAAGAACTTGAGCCAATACCGCCATTTGCTCTAACATATTCATACGCATCAGCCGCCAGTACTTCAGCCCATTTATAACTGAAATAGCCTGCTGCATAGCCACCACTAAAAATATGCGAGAATGCATTAATGAAACGATTCTCTTTAACAATTGGAATCAATGAAGTTTTTTTCCTAACTTGCTCAAGAATGTCATAAGTATCAATTTTGGAAATATGAGTTTTAATATCCCATAATGCAAACTCACATTGCCTTAACATCTGTAAACCAGATTGAAAGTTTTTCGAAGCAATGACCTTTTGAAAGAGCTCATCAGGGAGCTTTTCACCTGTCTCCCAGTGACCCGATATCTGGTCAATTACCTCTCTCTCATAACAGAAGTTCTCCATGTATTGGCTTGGAAGTTCAACCCCATCCCATGGCACTCCACTTATACCCGCTGCGCAAGGAAATGGAACTTTTGTTAACAGGTGATGAAGCGCATGTCCAAACTCATGAAAAATAGTGATAATTTCATCAAAGTCAAATAGAGCGGGCTTACCCTCGGAAGGAGAATTTAAATTACAGACAATAAAAGCAACTGGCAATGAATCTTTGTATAGACCTTGATAATCTGACATCCATGCTCCTCCTCGCTTATTTTCTCTGGCATATAGATCCAAATAAATTCTGCCAATAAGTTCTTCATTTTCGTGGAGCTCGATCACTCTTACATCCTTGTGATAGGTGGCTTCATCAATCTCAGTTAACTTAATCCCATAAAGATTTTGAATAGTCTTAAAAAGCCCATTGAATACACTTTTTTCAGGAAAGTATGGCTTTAGATCAGAACTCTTAAAGCTAAATTTTTTCTGCTTTAATTTTTCTGAGAAATACATTAAATCCCATGGCATTAACTCATGACCTGCAAAGTTTTGAAGCTCGTTTAACTCAGATTTAGCCTGTGGCAAAGAGAGCTCAATTAGCTCTTCAAGGAAATCAATGACTGCGTTTGGAGTATCTACCATTTTTGATTTAATTGAATATTCGGCATAGTTTGAAAATCCAACCAGTTCAGATAACTCGGCCCTCAACTCTAAAATTTCATCCATTATTTGGCGATTATCAAATTCATTCGAAGTAATTCCAACTTCAGAAGCTCGAGAAATATAGGCTTTGTAAACCTCTTCTCTCAATTCCCTGTTATCAGCATATGTCATTAAATCAATGTATACAGGAACTTGAAGATTAATCTCGTAATTCTCACCTACTTTAACTTTTGATAGTTCAGCTTCCCCAAAACCCTTGAGATCAATAGCTGACACAGTTTTTTTCCAAGAGTTCGTTGCTTGAAGAACGTTTTTAGAAAAATTACTACTTAGTATGCTTAACTGCTCCTTAATTTCTTTGAAACGAGAGGACTTTACTCCATTCAGCGCAACACCAGAGAGCTCAAAACTCCGCAGAGATTCTTTAACAATATGCTTTTGTTGCTGGCTTAATTGAGTTTCTTTCACTCTATTAAAAGCTTCATATAACTCTTTATTAGCTCCCAAATCACTATAGTAGTTTGAAATTAAAGGCAGTGTTTTTTCATACTGTTTATTAAAGTCATCAGAGAACATGACTGAATTGAGATGAGAATTTACACTCATCTCCCTGCCAATATGATGCTCAGCTTCATCAAGAACATCAATCACACTTTCCCAATCCCCTCCTTGGCTTGCAAGAGAAGATTGTGCTTGACCTAGATTAATAGCTTTATTGATACTTTTGACAATATTTTTGGGTTCAAAATTTGGAGAGAGATCGTCTTTCATTTAAAGGTAAGATTCGATAAAAAGCTTTATTTTAAATTAAGAGATTAAAATGTAAATGAATTTTAGGAGTTGATTAAAAATAGATTAGGTGAAGCTAAACATCTTGTCTATTTTGAATAATAACTTCATAGCCTTTCTCCTCAGGCTCATCATCAACCATTTCAGGAGGAAAGCCAGCACCAAGAACGTCAACACTCGCTCTTTCTTCAAGCCTTTTGATAATATTTGGAGAGAGCTCCCGAGATCCATAACGTTTTTCACCATCTTTAAATATATCTACAATCATTGGAGCAATTTCTAAATCAAGCCCTTTACGAACTGCAAGGTCATTAAATATACCTACATCTTTAGAGACTAAGTCCATTGTAAAACTTATATCTCTACTTCCATTTAAAATAACCTGTGACTCGGTTTCATGAACAAAAGAGTTACCTGAGGAGGCTTTGATGGCTTCGTAAGTTACATTCATATCCATACCCAAAACTTTCATTGTTGTAAGAGCCTCTGAAATAGATACAAGGTTGACTGTAGCTAGATAATTAGTCATTACTTTTAATGTTGAAGCAGTTCCTAAATCACCCGTGTGCAGAACTCTTCTCCCCATTGTTTTTAAAATTGGAAGAGCTCTCTCAAAGGCCTCACGCTTGCAACCTGCAAATATTGAAATATTTCCTGTATCAGCTCTGTGACAACCTCCAGAAACTGGGCAGTCAACTGGTAATGCACCTGTTGACTCAACTAATGATCCTATTCGTCTAATTTCAGCCTCATCGGTTGTGCTCATTTCGAGCCAAATCTTTCCTTGGCTTAGGCCCGCTATGATTCCATCTTCTGACTCCATTACCTCTGAGCAAGCCTGAGGTGACGGCAAACAAGTAATTACAATATCACAAAGCCTGGCCATTTCTTTTGGAGAGTTAATACTTGAAGCCCCACGATTTACAAATTCTTTGACTAGCGAATCATCTAGATCTCTAACTGTAAGATCAAAACCGTTTCTTAAAAGACTACCAGCAAGCTTGCTCCCTGCATTACCTAAACCAATAAATCCTACTTTCATTTAATTCTCCTAATTACAGATTAATCGTCATCAACATAATAAGGTTTTTGTTCCATAGAAAGATGAAGTTTATTTCCTTTGTAAGGAGAATTTGCCTCTACAACTTCAAAATTCAGATCTATACCCAATCCTGGTTTGGCTGATGGAATTATATTTCCATTACTCCACTGTATTGACTCAGTTAATACTTCAGAATGAAAGCCGCCCCAAGTCTCAATACTTTCCATTATCAAAAAATTAGGGGTTGCAGTAGAGAGCTGAATACTTGCTGCTGCACCAATTGGTCCGTTATATAAGTGCGGTGCAATCTGAGCATAATAAACCTCTGCAATAGCGGCAATTTTTTTGGCCTCAAGAATTCCACCAACTCGTCCCAAATTCATTTGAATGATTGAGGCTGCATTGTTTTGTAAAACGTCAAAAAACTCATACTTTGTGGTAAGCCTCTCACCAGTTGCAACAGGAATTGTAGTTTTTTTAGATACATGAGCCATTGCGCTAGATTGACCAGGTGGCACGGGCTCTTCAAACCATAGAGGATCAAACCTCTCGAGTCTTTTCGCAAGTCTAACAGCAGATGATGGTGTAAGCTGTCCATGGGTGCCAATAAGGATATCGCATTGATCCCCTACTGCATCTCTAATTTTTTGACAATAGGCCTCACAGTGTCTTAATCGACTCAAAGAGATTTGATGACCAGAGTATGATGAATAAGGGCCAGCAGGGTCGAACTTGACTGCAGTAAAACCTTGTTCCATTAAACCAACAGCAGACTGAGCGCCCAGTTCAGGATCATCATAATTTAGTTTGCCATTTTTGTCCTTAGGATACAAATAGCTATATGAGCGCAACTTTTCATGAACTTTACCGCCTATAAGCTCATAAATTGGCTTATTTGCGTCTTTTCCAATGATATCCCAACATGCCATCTCAAGTCCGCTTAAAACCCCCATCATGGTTAAATCAGGCCTCTGAGTAAAACCACTTGAGAAGCATTCCCTATAGAATCGCTCTATGTGATGAGGATCATAGCCTTTAAGATACCTCTCAAAAACGTCATTAATACCCTTAACAACCACCTCTGGATGAAAAGATGCCGAGTAGACCTCACCGATTCCCAATATACCGCACTTAGTTTCAATCGTTAGAAAAATCCAATACCTGCCTCCAATATGGGGCTTTGGAGTTGCAACGATATAAGTATTTAATTTGTCTACTTCCATCAACAGTCAAGTAAAGAACAGAATGAGTTAATTTTTATACGGATTTAAAGCAAGAAGCAAGCTATATTTGAATCTATTAGAAGAATTAGTTTTCTGTTACTTCTCTCTTTGGTTTTGCAAGACGTTGTAATTTTTTCCAATTTGAATCAATCCACACATTCACATTAATTGGTTTTAATGGTTTTTTGCCTAAAACTATATCAGCCATTTTTTCTGCCAACATGATTGTTGGGCCATTTAAATTACCATTTGGAATTGTCGGAAAAACTGATGAGTCAATCACCCTCAAGTTTTTTATACCAATAACTTGAGCTGCATTATTAACAACCGTCATTGGATCATTGACTGAGCCCATCTTGCAAGAACATGAGGGATGATAAGCACTTTCAACATTTGCTCTTACCCAAGCATCTATCTCATCATCACTCTTAACCTCAAGACCAGGGTTAGCTTCACCACCATTAAAATCATCGAGAGCAGGCTGGCTGAGAATTTCTCTTGTCAGTCTTATGCAGTCTCTCCAGTCTTGACGATCTTCTTCGGTTTCTAAGTAATTAAAAATAATTGAAGGCTTTGCTGAAGGATCAGAACTCTTTATTCTTACGTTTCCTCGACTACTAACTTTATTAACACCTGCGTGGACTTGGTAACCATGCCCTTTCATTGCAGCATTTCCATCATAACGCATTGCAGCTGGCAGAAAATGATATTGAAGATTTGGCCACTCAATGCCAGCTCGAGATCGAATAAAACCACAAGATTCAAAATGATTAGTCGCGCCTAAACCTGTCTTAGCTAATATCCATTGAACACCAATAAGTCCCTTGCTAAAAAGATTTAATTTACTGTTAAGAGTAATAGGCTTCTTACAGTTATATTGAAAATAAACTTCAAGATGATCTTGAAGATTCTCACCAACACCAGGAAGCTCATGAAGTACATTAACACCAGCTTTACTCAAGACCTCTTTGGGACCAATACCTGATAATTGAAGAAGCTGAGGTGAGCCAATTGACCCTGCACAAATGATTACTTCTTTTTTTGCAAGTAATGTTTGTTTGTTCCCATTAATTGAAAATTCGATACCAGTAGCTTGTTTGTTTTCAAGAATTATTTTTTCAACAAGGACGCCAGTTAAAATTTTAAGATTTGATCTTTTTTTTGCTGGCTTAATGTAAGCATTTGAGGCTGAAGAGCGAACCCCGTTGCCAACCGTCATGTGCATCGGCCCAAATCCCTCTTGTTGCTCACCATTGTAATCATTAGTTTCAGGGTAACCAGCCTCTTTGCCAGCATTAATAAATGCCTTATAAAGCGGATTTAACTCCATGTTATTACCATTTGAAGTGGATAAAGGCCCATTACCGCCGCGGTAAACATTTTCACCCTCGTGCCAAGTTTCACAGCGCTTAAAATAAGGTAAACAGTCTTGATATGACCATCCTTGTGCACCAAGCTTTTCCCATTCATCAAAATCTTTTGCATGGCCTCGAACATAAACCATGCCATTGATAGAGGAAGAACCTCCCATCACTCTTCCCCGAGGGCAGTGCATTTTTCTATTATCTAAGAATGGTTCAGGCTCAGTATGAAACTGCCAAGCAAATTTATCGGTATTCATAGGATATGACAGGGCTGTAGGCATTTGAATCATAATGTTTTTATCGCTTCCTCCATTTTCAAGAAGAATGACGTTATATTCTCCAGATTCACTCAGCCTGTTCGCCAAAACGCAGCCAGCTGAACCTGCCCCTACAACAATATAATCAAAATCATTTTTCATCAGTATCAACTAAAAATTTAATAAGGGCTATCGACATCATCCAGTCGCACAAAAACACTTTTCAACTGGGTATAGCTTTTAAGAGTTTCAGGACCATTTTCACGCCCAATACCCGACTCCTTATAACCTCCAACCGGCATTTCAGCTGGAGAGTCGCCCCAACTATTAATCCAGCATATACCTGCCTGAAGCTGATTAATAACTCGGTGGGCTCGACTAATGTCTTGAGTAAAGACTCCAGCAGCTAATCCAAACTTTGTATCATTTGATCTGTGGATAACTTCAGATTCATCATTGAAAGGCAATACAGACATCACAGGCCCAAAAATCTCTTCCCTTACATGAGTGTCACTATCACTACAATCCGCAAAGATGGTTGGCTCAACAAAGAATCCATCTTTAGTTTCGTCTGAAATAAATCGATTGCCGCCAATCAAAAGTTTAGAATTAGATTTTTTGGCTCTTTCAATATAACCCATAACTTTATCCAGATGGTCTTGACTGATAAGTGCGCCCATTTGAGTGTCAAGCTTTAATGGATTGCCAATTCTTATTTTTTTACTTCGCTCGCAGGCTAGTTTAAGAAACTCATCATAAATCTCTGATTGTACAAATACCCTCGTTCCATTTGTACAAATCTCACCCTGAGTATAAAAGTTCGCTAAAAGCGCTCCAGAAACAGCATTATCTAGATTAGCATCATTAAATACAATTAAGGGTGATTTACCCCCCAATTCAAGAGTAACCTCTTTGAGAGTTCCTGAAGCATCAGACATAACTTTCTTTCCAGTTTCGCTTTCACCAGTAAATGAAACTTTCGCTATTCTTGGATGTCGTGTCAAGTATTGTCCAACTCTATAGTCACCTTGAACAACATTAAATACACCTGGAGGCATGCCTGCTTCAGTATAAATTTCAGCCAGCTTAAGAACACTTAATGGAGTCTCCTCAGATGGCTTGAATACCATTGAATTTCCTGCAGCAAGACAAGCAGCTGATTTCCAACAGGCAATTTGAATTGGATAATTCCATGCCCCAATACCAGCACAAACCCCTAAAGGCTCTCTCTTTGAAATAAAAAATGTATCTGCATCTAAGTCTTGCTGAGATCCCTGTAAAGCTGGTGCTAGGCCAGCGTAGTACTCAATAACGTCAGCTCCAGTATGAATATCGACACAATTTGCCTCCTGAAGTGGCTTACCACAATCTAACACTTCAAGCTCAGCAAGCTCATCATTCCTATCACGAAGAATTTTAACCGCTTTAAGTAAAATTCTGCTTCTCTCAAAAGCACTCATCTGACTCCATTCTGAAAAACCTTTTTCGGCTGATATTATCGCTTTCTCAACATCGTCCTCACTTGCCTGACCAATAGTTGCGATTACTTCACCATTTGCAGGGTTAATCGAGTCAAAAGTTTCTCCAGAAGATGACTCAATATAGTCACCATGAATATACAAATGTGATTTCATAATTATTATTTATTGAAAGTGTAATCAAGGTAGTTTTTACTAGCAATAATGATACATATGAAATTTGAATGCAATAGAAAAAAAATTACCCATAAAAAGTTGAAAAAATATAAACATAATAGGATTAAAAACGAATTTTTCTTAGTCCCAAATCGTTTTTTTACTATGGCATTACAATGTTTTTGAGTTGCTCCTTGAGAAGATTTAAAAGTATAGATTTTTGTTTTTCATTAAAGCGAGTAATAGGCCCTGAAACTACAATTGCCCCAACTAGCTTGTCAGTATTTGAGAGAACAGGAACAGCAAGAGCAAACAAAGAAGGGTTATGCTCATTAATTGACAAATAATATCCTTTATCCCTAATATCTTTATAAAAGCCTTTCTTGTCTTTTTGACGTTTGCCGTAAGCTAAAATAATTCGCCCCGAAGCTCCGCGATTTAGATCTAATCTAGATCCTTGCTCAATGTTATGTCTTATCTCATCTCGCGAGTGTGCTCTATACAAGCAAATACGTTTATTATCCTCCTCCACAAAAAAAGATGAAGTCTCCCCCGAAACATTTCGAATGTAATCAATTATTGAACGAATCTGCTCGAGATGGTTACTTTGTGTATATATTGCACTTAAATATAACGCCTGAGTTCCTATGACGTAGTCTTTGTTTTTAAGACGTGAGACATAACCATACTCTTCGAGAGTTGAAAGAATACGATAAGCAGTTGAAACGTTGAAGTTCAATCGGTCGCAAATCTCTTTAATAGTAAATGTTGACTTGTCTAGCGAAAACATTGAAAGAATTTGTAGGCATTTTTCAATAGCATTATATTTCTTATCAATAGATCTTGGCTTCATATCATTTTTCATATTATGAAATAATTATATTATATAGTGAAATATATAAATTTTTGTTAAATAAGATTGGTATTATTCTAAATTAATATATTTAGTCGTTTTTTCAATAAGTTAGATACAATATAATAAACATTATTTCTTTCAAAAAGCTGACTTAATTGTTATAAATATAAAGTTATGAAATTTTGATTATTAGTCAAAAATACACAAAAATAAATGCAAATAAAAAGGAGAATAAAGTGAACAGAAAAGATCAAATTAAAGCACTGCAAAGAGACTGGAAAGAAAACCCAAGGTGGGCTAATGTTAAAAGACCATATTCAGCTGAAGATGTTGTAAGACTTCGAGGTTCTGTCCAGCCTGAATGTACTTACGCAAGGCGTGGTGCTGAAAAGCTTTGGGACTTAGTAAATGGTTCCTCTAAAAAAGGTTATGTTAATTGTATGGGCGCCATTACAGCTGGCCAGGCTATGCAACAGGCAAAAGCTGGGATTGAAGCTATTTATCTATCTGGCTGGCAAGTTGCAGCAGATGGAAATACTTCTGAAACCATGTATCCCGATCAGTCACTTTATGCTTATGACTCAGTACCAACAATGGTTAGAAGAATTAACAATACTTTTAAAAGAGCTGATGAAATTCAATGGTCGCAAGGTATAGATCCTAGTGATGACAAGTATATTGACTTCTTTTTGCCTATTGTAGCTGATGCAGAAGCTGGTTTTGGGGGTGTACTAAATTCCTTTGAGCTCATGAAAAACATGATAACTAATGGTGCAGCAGGAGCTCATTTTGAAGATCAACTTGCAGCAGTAAAAAAATGTGGCCACATGGGAGGAAAGGTTTTAGTTCCAACTCAGGAGGCAGTTCAAAAATTAATCTCTGCTCGATTAGCCTCAGATGTCATGGGTGTTCCAACTCTATTATTAGCTAGAACGGATGCAGAAGCAGCAAATTTACTGACTTCTGATGTTGATCCTCATGATGCTCCTTTTATTACTGGAAAGAGAACTGCTGAAGGATTTTATGTTGTAAAAAATGGATTAGAGCAATCAATTTCACGAGGTGTCGCTTATGCACCTTATGCAGATCTTGTATGGTGCGAAACTGGTAAACCTGATCTTGGCTTTGCTCGAGAATTCGCAGAAGCAGTTTTAGCTGAGAACCCTGGCCAATTATTAGCCTATAACTGCTCTCCATCATTCAACTGGAAAAAGAACCTAAATGATAGCGAAATCGCATCATTTCAAGAAAAAATTTCAGAGATGGGCTACAAGTATCAATTTATCACTTTAGCTGGTATTCATAATATGTGGTATAACATGTTTGACCTTGCATATGAGTATGCTAAGGGCGAGGGCATGAAGCACTATGTTGAAAAAGTTCAAGAGCCTGAGTTCAATGCTGCAAGTAAAGGCTACACCTTTGCGTCTCATCAGCAAGAAGTTGGTGCAGGTTACTTTGACGATGTCACAACTGTTATTCAAGGTGGTGAATCCTCTGTAACTGCTTTAAAAGGCTCAACAGAAGAAGAACAATTCAGTTAAGCCTCAAATGATTAAAAGGATGCCCTTCTTTATTTGAAGGGCTTTCTAAAGTAATTTTAATTTATGCCTATTACTTCATCTCAAAAAGTCTCTTTATCAATTGCAAAAAAGATTTTGATGGGGTTTGAGCGTCACTATCAAAATATTAAAAGTGCTTCTATAGAGGCAAAAAGGTGCTTCGAAGTTAGAAATTGGGAAAAGATTGAAAGAGATTCAAAGCTAAGACTTAATTTTTATGATGAGCAAGTTGATGTTTTTTGTAAAAAACTCTTCTTGGAGTTAAAAAAACAAAATCTATACGGGCCTAAAACGCAGTTCAATGAAATTCAAAGTAGTAAAAAATTTAATTCCAAATTTTGGAAAAATACAAAGAATGTCTATACAGAACTTATAACATCACACAAACAGCCTGAACTTGCAGAGACTTTTTACAATTCAGTTTTTTGTAGAATTTTCTCAAGAAATTTTTACAATAATCAATTTATTTATACTAAACCTTGCGTATCTCTCAATTATATTGATATGGATGAACCTGTTATAGATAGCTATTTTGTTGACAATGAACAGCTCCATGACACATTTACATCCATTCTAAAAAATTATCAGTTTAATTGCGAATTTGGCAACTTTGATCAAGATATAGAAAGACTTCAGGAACAACTTTACAAGCAAGTTCCAAGACTTAGCTCTGAAGTATTTGAAATGCAATTTATAAGCACCCCATTTATAAGAGGTAAGTGTGCCTATATCGTGGGAAAAATTGTTACTCAACTTCACTCAGATATTCCAGTCCTTATAGCGCTTTTGAATGATGAGGAAAAGGGGCTATATGTTGATAGTATTCTGACTGATCTCGGAGCAATTTCAATTGTATTCAGTTTCTCTAGATCATACTTCTTTATTACAACAGACTACCCTTCAGCGATTGTTGAATATTTAAAAGAATTATTACCAGGAAAAACCAGAGCGGTACTCTACAGCGCTATAGGACTGCACAAACAAGGAAAGACTCTTCTTTATAGACATTTTTTAAAGTACTCTAAAATTACTAGCGAAAAACTCATTATTGCACCAGGTATTAAAGGCATGGTAATGTCAGTTTTTACCTTTCCTATGTATCCTTATGTTTTTAAAGTCATAAATGATAAGTTCGCTCCTCCAAAAATGGGTACAAAAGATATGGTCAAGGATAGATATTATTTTGTTAAAAATCATGTAAGAATAGGAAGATTAGCAGATACTTGGGAGTTTTCTAATGTCGCCTTTCCTCTAAAAGATATTGACGATACTTTATTGCAAGAATTAAAAAATAAAGCAAGTTCAAATATTGAAGTTGAGGATGACTTGTTGATCGTAAAGCATATGTACATTGAAAATAAAATGACACCACTAAATATGTACCTTGAAACTGCCAATAAAAAGCAGCAAAATCATATAATAAATGACTATGGAAAGGCTATCGATGAGCTTATAAACTCGAATATCTTTCCTGGTGACATGCTGACCAAAAACTTTGGTGTGACTCGGCAAAACAGAGTTGTTTTTTATGACTATGATGAAATAACCTTAATGAGCACACCAATCTTTAAAAAAATTCCAAAGGCAAAGACTTACGAGCAGGAAATAGCCTCAGAACCATGGTACTACGTAGGGCAAAATGATGTTTTTCCTGAAGAATTTAAATACTTTATGTTGCCAAATCCATATATGAAAGAGGTGTTTAACAAAAAATATAAAAAGCTTCTGGATGCAGATTACTGGGTCTCTGTTCAAGACAAAATTAAAGAAAATGGTGTCATGGACTACTATCCTTATGGCTCAGAAAAACGCATGTGTGAAATCTATAAGGACAAATAAAATGAAGTCAACCTGTGATATTTCAGATGAAATGCATCCAAATGTGCAGTATCTAAAACCAATTTTTCAAAGCTTCGGTAAAAAAAACGCTTTCTCAGGTCGCATCGTTACTATTGAATGTTTTGAAGATAACTCACTTGTAGAGGAAGCTTTGAACACCAATGGAAATGAATGCGTCCTAGTTATAGATGCAGGGGCATCATTAAACTGTGCAATGATGGGAGACAAAAGAGCCTCAGATGCAATCAAAAATGGATGGGAAGGGATAGTTATTAATGGTCCAATTCGAGATTCAGCTGAAATCAACTCAATGAATATTGGTATTCGTGCGCTTGGAACTTGCCCCCGAAAGAGTATTAAAAATGGAGCTGGTAAAAGAGATCTAAATGTTTTTTTTTCAAATGTAAAATTTACTCCAGGACACTATCTTTATGCTGATGAAGATGGAGTTATTGTTATAGAAAATAAGGCAGATTAATGAGCACTGATCATCAAGTAATTAATGATATTAAGGTTGATAAAGTTTTTTTTGATTTTATTGAGAAAGAGGTTTGTGATGGGTTAGACATTTCGGCCGCGGAATTCTTTCAGTCGTTATCGAATATATTAGCTAAGCATCAAGATGAAAATAAGAGTCTTTTAGAAAAGAGAGAAGAGCTTCAATCAAAGATTGATGACTGGCATCTAGAGAATAAAAGGATTGACCAAAAAAAATACAAAAGCTTCCTTAAAGACATAGGCTATATTGCTTCAGATCCTGGCGAATTCAACATAGATGTTGAAGAGGTAGATGATGAGATTTCACAGGTTTCAGGACCTCAACTTGTTGTACCAATAACTAATCAAAGATTTGTTCTCAATGCAGTAAATGCAAGATGGGGCAGCCTTTTTGACTGCCTTTATGGAACCAATGTGATTCCAAATAGAGGAAGTATGACAACCTCATTTGCACATAATCTTCAGCGTGTAAACCGAACTGCTGAGCTTGCATGTGAATTTCTTGACGAAATAGCACCCCTTAAAGGCGCTTCATATAGGCAAATTACTTCTCAAGTAAAGTACACAGGAGCTTTAATATTTAATCTTGATAATGGCGAGCTAGCAACCTTAATAAATCCTGAACAGTTCATTGGTCTAACTGATAATGGAAACATATTACTAAAGAATAATAACCTCCATCTAGAGATCGTTTGTGATCAAGAAAAAAGCCTTCACAAAAGTGGCATTTTCGATGTCATTCTAGAATCTGCTGTAACAACAATTGTCGATTTTGAGGATTCTGCCTCGACTGTTTCTAATGAAGAGAAAATTCATGGCTACAGGAATTATTTGGGTCTTATGAAGCGTGATCTCAATTCAACATTCACAAAAAATGGACATACGATCAGTAGATCTTTAAACAAAGACAAAGAATATATTAATTCAAATGGTGAAAAACATACTGTTCCTGCAACTAGTTTAACTCTTGTTCGAAACGTTGGAATACACATGAGAACAAGAATGGTTCGAAATCTTGATGACTCGTCGACACCTGAGGGCATTCTGGATACAATGGTTACCTCACTGATTGCACTTCATGATTTAAAACTCAAGATAAATTCAAAAAAAGGAAGTGTATATATAGTTAAACCAAAGCTTCATGGTCCAGATGAAGTCAAATTTACAATGGACTTATTTGAGTCAGTCGAAAATGCTTTATCAATCAAGAAAAATACTCTAAAGATTGGAATTATGGATGAAGAGAGAAGAACTTCTCTAAATCTCAAGGCTTGTATTTATAAGGCAAAGAGTCGCATAATATTTATAAATACTGGCTTCCTTGATAGAACTGGTGATGAAATTCATACATCAATGATGGCCGGCGCTATGCGATGCAAAAATCTCATTAAAGAGGAGGACTGGTTCTCTGTCTATGAGGAAAATAATGTAAGCGTTGGACTGGAATGTGGGCTTTATAAAAAGGCTCAAATAGGTAAAGGGATGTGGGCACAACCAGATCAAATGAGAGAGATGCTTGATAACAAGATGGTTCATCTAGAGGCTGGAGCAAGCTGCTCTTGGGTTCCTTCTCCAACTGCAGCAACCTTACATGCTACCCATTATCATCGATTTGATGTTTTTAGTCAGCAACAAAAAATATTAACTGAAAACAAAAAACCTAATCAAGATGACTTGCTTGTAATTCCTTTTTTAAAGTTAGCTGATCAGCTATCTGAGGAGAAGATTATTAATGAAATAAATAACAATGCTCAAAGTATTTTGGGTTACGTTGTTAGATGGATTAATCACGGAATTGGTTGTTCTAAAGTTCAAGATATAAACCATATTGGACTTATGGAAGATAGGGCCACGTTAAGAATATCCTCACAACATATGGCGAACTGGCTTCACCATGGGATATGTTCTAAAGAGCAAGTGAATACTGCATTTCAAGAGATGGCCCTCATAGTTGATAAACAAAATAAACATGATCCACAATACATGCCAATGGCCCCAAAATACAATTGCTACGCATTTAAAGCCTCTAAAGCGCTAGTCTTTGAAGGTGCAGAACAGGCAAATGGATACACTGAAGACATTCTAATTAAATATAGACGAAAATTTCTTGAAGCTAAGCAGGTAAAGTAGATAAATTGTCAATTTTCTTGGAAACAGGTAGTTCAAATCTCCTACGGGACGCCACCTTAAAGTAAATATTAAACCGCAATAGATGTGTCAGTTGATTTGACCTAAATTGCCTTTGATAATTACTAAATCTACTCATTGAAAATCTAGTTATATTATTACGGAAGTGATTAATATAAAGGGGTTTTCATGAGTCATATTATCTATGAGCCAGTCAAACAGAGGTTGCAG